>Ga0302324_100000878_pt1 | contig 75780 bp, 81 predicted proteins | sample Palsa_T0_1_FD_201949 | JGI IMG/M metagenome (GOLD analysis project Ga0302324, IMG submission 201949) | Peat permafrost microbial communities from Stordalen Mire near Abisko, Sweden - Palsa_T0_1 | ecosystem: Environmental > Terrestrial > Soil > Palsa > Peat permafrost | place: Sweden: Abisko...
CCGCCACATGACGCAAAAAGCGACGAAAAACAGCCTCCGAGATTCGTGAACGAACAACATAACGGTTTCGCACGGTATAACCAGCTTAAACGATGACTTTCGTCCCGCTCAGCTAGTCATGACCCATAAAAATAATACTGGCTGATCCGTACCCATATGGATAAAGCCCGTAAAAATTGCCGACTGAGCTGGGCTGAGGCGAGTAGATCGATGCCGCCGTAGCCGCGATGCTCATGGAAGAAACACTCGTGCCGGCCCCCCCTCCGTAAAAGTATGAACTCCAGTCTGCCTGGTTCGATGGCGCCGAATTGACAGACTGCGTTGTCTGCTCGGTATAGCCATCGGAATATCCAAGGGACGTTGGAATATATTCGTAGCCGTAGGTGGCGGAACTTGAATTAGAAAGGAATTGGACGAGATCCGCCGACGCGTGGTTGATCAAAACAAATCCGCAAAAGATCAAAGCCGCAGATAGCGTCTGCTTGGACATGTTGCCCTGCTTTTTCTTAAAAACCGCGTCGCTATCGATGCACCCGCTACTATGGGTTAATGGCTGCGATTATAAGGGGGATCGGTTGTCACCGCAAAAGATTTGTTAGTGGCAGCATCAGAGAGGTCAGAGGTTAGAGGTCAGGAAAGGCACTCAAGCAGTAGGCAAAAGGCTGAAAAGATTGGTTGTCCTCCGTTCCGCATTCCGCATTCCCATTCCTAACCTCCGACCTCCAGCCACAGCCGCTAATAGGCTCGCATCAATTTCGCCTGCGGAAACGCTGCCAAAACGATGTCTTCATGCCGCATTCCCTCGGCCGCACGGGACTCCGAGCACCATTGGCATAAACCGACGCCGTGCCCGTTGCCGTGGCCTTCGACGAAATACACATTCTGCGAATCGACGTTAATCTTAAAGAAACTGCTGGTGAGCGTTGCGGGATGCGGCATGTCGCGGGTTGGAGCCTCGTAATTGCAAGCCACGCGGAAATCCTCGGATCGGAAGGGATAGGATCGACCCCGCACATCCACGACCACAAATTGTCTCGGCCGGCCGAAAATGTTCACCAGGGAAATTCTTGCGTCAGCCAGCGCATCCATTTGCGCAACGCTTTCTTTATGGGCCGCGCCCCATGCCCTGAGCCGGCGGGCGAGTTCAACTTTGCTGATGGTGATCTGGTCCCAATTAAAATGCGGCGACTCGCTGCAGGTGCTGCCGTTGTTTTGTTCACGCAGCGGAGGAATCGGCGGATCGTTAAAAGCATCGGCGGCTGATTGGGTGACGCCGCCGCAGCAGCTGCTGAAATAGGCTTTGAAAATATGCGGACTGCCGCCGCTGGGGGCGTAGGTGAGCACGACGCCGGCGGTTTCATAAGCCGCTTGGCGCGATTTGTCGGTTTCCGCTGCCATGCCGCCGTAGACCTGGCTGCGCTGGTCGGCGTACACATCGTAATTGCGACCGCGGCCGAAGGCGGCTGCTTCGTACAGGGCATAAGTTCGAGCGGTGATCGCCTGGGCTTTGTACGTTTCCAGATGCCAATTGGCGAAAAGTTCACGCGGCAACACTCCGGCCAAATATCCGTCGACGTCGACATCATTCACGACCTCGAATTTGCCGTTGTCTGATGGCACGAAGCGATATTGACCGCGGTAGGCGGCGGGAATTTGGCTTTCACTCTTGTCCAGTGAGGCGATCGACACGGAGCCTTCGACAGCCGGCTGGATAGTTAATGTGCGGTTGCCGATCATGGTCCCGCCCATTTGCCATCCACCGGGCAAAAGGGTCAGCGCAATCGGCCGGTTCGGCGGCAGTTTTAACGTTCGCGGCGTCGGATCGCTTTCCGTGAAATAAATCGGCGGCTGGCTGGCGGTGATCAGAACCGACGTTTGCTTCAGCAAAATCGCCACACGAACGGTCGGAACATTGTTGGAAGATGACCCGCGGTTCAGCAGCGAGCTGCACCCGACCAGCAGCAGCACAGGAAGCAGCGCAGCCGACAGCAAATGTGAAATCCAGCGTTTAGCGGTGTGGCCCTTCGCCATGGCGTCCTTGCCTTGGTTCGATCCTTCTTCGCATCATAACGAATTGAAATGGCTAATCCACCGTTTTGGCGAAGAAAGATTGATGCGGAACAGGGCGAACGCATGTGCATCTTTTTTCCCTCTCTCGGTACTCCGGGGGAGGGGGTACCGCCTAGTTGCTATTGCCTTGTTGATGCGGAACGATTGATCGCGCCAACATTATTCCTTGCCACCTGCGGCAATCGGTTGCCAGACAACCCGGTTTGAGCCGAGAATACTGCCGGTGTCATAAGCGATGTCGACCTGCGCAATTTGATACTGCGTCAGCGCTCTCACTTCGGCGGAGCGGGCGCTGGCGAGTTCGTTTTGAGCGATCGCTACATCTGTGCTGGTTCGTAAGCCGAGCTCAAATTGCCGCACTTCCGCCGCCACGAGGCGATTGTCCAGCGCCACCCGTTGCCGAGCCGCCAGGATTTGCTGCCAGGTCAGATTCAACGTGTCCAGGTCATTGAGCACCGCCTCTTTGATGGTCGCCTGCTGCAGCTGCTTGGTCGACAATTGCAAGAGCCGCCTATCCAGCGCGGCCCGCAGCTCGCTTTTGGCCACATCGTTGCCGATGGGGATTTCCACGTGAACACCAATCGTGTTATTGGCGAATTTACCCTCTCCTAGTTGTTGATAGGAGCTACCGAACGAAGGACCAAGCCCGTTTTGATCGTATTGGTAACTGAGTGTTACCAAAGGCAGCAAGTCGCTGTGCGCTATTCTTACGTTGCTCGCTTCCTCGGCGATGCGCAGTTCCGTGGCCAGCAAATCCATTCGATCGTGCATGGCCACGCTCACCAGCTTTTCTGGATCAAGGCGGAATTCGGTCGCATCCGGCAGCGTGGATGGTATCAAAGAGGTATCGCTCTCGATGCCGATCTCTGGATCATTCATGACGCGCTTTAGATCTCGCTGGTGGGTCAGGACGTCATTTTGGGCTGCGATCACCTGCTCCACAGCGGCAGCGACATTCGAATCCGCCCGTACAATTTCCACTTGGGCCGCCGTTTGCGCCGCCACCTGCCGGCGGGCCCGATCCGCCTGCACATGCGATAGATCGAGATTCTTTTGCTGTACGATCAATTCCTGCCGCGCAGCATAGAGAAGCCAATAGGCCGTATCGACGTCACGCAACACCTGCGTCACCTGCAGCTTTGCCGTCGCCAGCGAAGCCTGAAATTCATAAAAGGCGACGCGAATCTGCTGCGTGTTGTAAAACACACCCGCCCCGCGCAGCACGGGAATACTGAAGCTTGCCTGAAGATCACTCTCGTAAGCCGGGTTCAAAGTATCGAAGCTGTTGTTGATCTGATAGCGGTTGAATGGCAGCTCGAGCGCGGCGGTGCCGCCGGTTTGCAGCGGTACATTCACGCCGATATCGCCGTTGACGACTTCTGAGCGGGAATTAAACAGGGAACTGTACGTGTCCTGATGCGTGTTGACGTAGCCGGCGTCTCCGAAAAAAGTAGACTCAAATTGCGCCTCTGCCTGGCTGAGCGTTTCCTTGGCGAGCGATGGATTGATCAGATCAACATGAAGATCAAGATTATTGTGCAAGGCCAACTGCCGGGCACGTTCGATATTTAACTGCACCGTCGTCGGGCGGGCGATTTTTATCGGTTGCGAGGCAGGCGGCGGCAAAGTGAATGTACCGGCATTGAACGGCTGAATTTGCTGCAACCGCTCGGTCGGCACGACTATTTCCCCCGTACCGCCGATGCCTGCATTGCGGAAACATCCGGCCATCCAGAGCAGGCAGACCATCAGCACTAGCACCATGGAACGTCGCACCGCCGCCTTGCATCCAAATGGGTGAATCATGGTGAGGTTTCTCAATCGTGCCGCAGTGCGTCGATCGGATCGAGCTGCGCCGCCTTGATGGCGGGGAACATGCCGAAGATCAGCCCGACCGATGCGGCGAAACCGAAGCTGATGGCGATCGCCCAGCCGGGAATCTCTGCCCGCCCCAGCTCCGCGCCGGGAATGTGCGTCAGCATTCGGGTCAGGATTTCCCCAAGAATCACGCCGAACAGTCCACCCAGGCAGCAGAGCATGACCGCTTCGAGCAGAAACTGTAGCAGGATCGCGCTCGGCCGAGCGCCGACTGCCTTGCGCAAGCCGATTTCCCGGGTGCGCTCCGACACGCTGACCAGCATGATGTTCATGATCCCCACGCCGCCGACCAGCAGCGAAATGCCGACGATTCCCGCCGCCACCAGCGTGATTGTGCTAGCGGTCTGCTTAAATTGATCGACGAATTTTTGCATCATGTAGACATCGAACGTATCCGGATCATCGAGCTTCAGATGTCGCTGATGCCGCAGGAAAAAACGCATTTCAGCCTGCGCTTCATCCGCCACCATCGGTGATACGCTGGCCGCCACGACTTCAATGTTCATCCATGGATTGGTGTAGGCGGCCTTAAACGGCACGAAGACTTCCAAGCCGCCTTCCCCATTGTCGTCGTCACCGCCGAAAACATCCTGATCGACCCGATCATCCACAATGCCGACGATGGTGTACCGCCGGCCGTTGACCAGAATATTTTTGCCTTCGCAATCGGTCGGCATATTAAATTGCCGGATCACTTTGCGGGTAATCAGGCAGACTGGGCGGCCCTGCTCCTCGTCGACATACGAAAAAGGCCGGCCAAATTGCACTTGCCGATTTTCAATCTCGTGCCATTCCGGCTCGATCCCGGACATGAGAACCCGTTTCTCCGAACGATTGCCGTATGCGAGGCTCGTCTGACGCCGCACCACCATTGACAACGCCTTCACGTCGGGACACCGCTCTTTCCATCCGGCAAATTGCTCCGGCTTGAAAATGATTTCCCTCCATTGCCCCTGAGAAAACCGCCCGGTGGCCGGAACCGACGGATAGATGAACATTTTGTTCGCCCCCATCGATTCAAACCGATGCATCACGTTGTTTTTCAATCCCGTCATGGCGGCGATGACAGCCGTCACCGACGCGACGCCGATCACGATGCCGATCATCGTCAAAAAGGAGCGGATTTTGTTCGAGCGAATCTGGTTGAGAGCGAGCAGAATGCTCTGATAAATCAGCAGCAAAAGCACGAGCGGAAAACGGACCATCGCCACGATCATGTTGGCGTTGCTCCGATTATCGTCTGACTAACGGCATCCTGCCGCGTCGGCAGATCGGAAAGGATTTTGCCATCTTTCATCCGCACAATTCGCTGGGCATGGCGCGCCACGTCCGCCTCATGTGTCACGAGAATGATCGTGTGCCCCTGACGATGCAGCTCGGCGAACAATTTTAGAATTTCATCGCTGGTGGTGCTATCCAGATTCCCCGTCGGTTCATCCGCCAGCAGGATGGCCGGATGACAGACTAAAGCCCTTGCTATAGCCACGCGCTGTTTTTGCCCGCCGGAAAGTTGGTTGGGCCGATGCCGCATACGATCGGTGAGACCCACGGTGCGGAGCACTTCCTTAGCCCGTGCCCGCCGGCCCCACCAGCCGTGCCGGGAATAAATCAGCGGCAGCTCCACATTTTTCAAAGCCGACAATCGCGGCAAAAGTTCAAAGGATTGGAAGACAAAACCGATGCGTTCATTACGCACCTTGGCCAGCGAACCACCGCCCATGCGGGTGACATCCCGGCCGTCCAGGCAATAAGTTCCGGTGCTGGCGCGATCCAAGCACCCCAAAATATTCATCAGCGTGCTTTTGCCGGAACCGCTGGTGCCCATGACGGCGACATATTCATTGCGATCAACTTGCAGATCGACGCCGTCCAGCGCGCGGATCCGTTCAGGGCCGACGACGTACTGCTTGGTAACCTGTTTGAGTTCGATGACCATCGGTTAGTTTGTTCCCTCGGAGCCGGCCCCCGCCACGGCGGCTCGAGTCGCCGGCTGCGTGGTCGTTTGATTCGTCTTGGCCGCCACGCCGTCCTGCAGCGTGTCCAATGTCTTGAATGGACCAACCACAACCAGATCGCCCTCGTGCAGGCCGGATTTAATAATGGTGCGCGTGGCGTCGCTGGCCCCGATGCTCACTGGCGTCACCACCGTTTTCCCGTTGATCAGCCGATACACCACCGTCGTCAGCGTCTTGGTTTTATCCACCTCGGGCAGCGACCGGACCGCTTCCGGCAGCTCATCGACCGGCCGGCCGAGCACTGCCTGGCTGAGGACGGACATCACTCCGTCATGCCGATGCGTCTCGATATCCGCATCCGCCGTCAGCCCCGACGGAATGATGCGGCCATGGGTGTGCAATGCGATGTCCACCTTAAAATATTTGGTTCCCTGTTGTTCCTTTTCTTCCGTCTCGGACAGGGCAACGTTCGTGACATCGCCGGTAAAGGTTTCATCGGGATAGGCGGAAATGAAAACCTGCGCCTTCAGCCCCACGTGTACCGCGGCGATCGCCGATTCATCGAGCCTGGCCCGCATGAGCATTTCGTTCAGGTCGGCCACTTCCATGATCGTCGTGCCGGGGGAATTGGTGACACCGATGACGACCATTTCACCGACATGTGAATTGATTGTGGTGATGGTTCCGTCGATCGGCGAAGTAATTACCGTGTTGCTGACATCTTCCTCGGCACGAGCGATATCCGCCTGAGCCGCTTCCAGATTGTGCCGCAGCGCTTGCAGATTCGTCCGGTCTGCCTCAAGCGAATCAGTCTGCGCCAGCAACTGCGCCCGTTGCTCGTCTACTTTGGCCAGCGCCGCATCGACGATCGACTGACTGACATCTTTGGAAGCAAGCAGTCCCTCTTGCCGCTTCAAATCGCGCTCATTGTCGGCCAGCGTCACTTTGGCGACGGTCAAGGATGCTTCGCCTGAACCAATTTTCTGTTCCGCGACTTGCAGCTCCGCCTCTTGAGCGGCGTAATGGGCCTTGGCGCTTCGCAAGGTCGCCTGCAGATCACGATCATCCAGCCGCACCAGCACCGACGGCGGAATCGGCGGCTTGGCATTGGGATTACCCTTGGTGACATGCTCCCCTTCCTGATGCGGAATCTCAACGACCCGCGCCTCCACCTTGGCGCTGATGGACGCCTTGTTCTTTGGCTCAACACTGCCCGGCGCGTTGACCACTTCGATCAATTCGCCATGCGCAACCGGCTCCACGCGCACCACAATCGGATCCTTGTGGACAGCGGTTTCCGGCGTATCGGTCAGCCGGCGGTATCCCCACCAGGAGCCAATCAATACCAGGACAGTTATGATGACAGTCAGGAAAGTCTTCAAACACGGCTCCGCACGAAAGAAGCCAGCCCAATTCTCCTCGGAGAACCCCGCGCCGCAGCAAGTTATCAGATTCCCATGATAACCGCCAATTTATTTTACTCGGACGCTTCGATCCCCAGATCTTTGACCTTCTTATTGAGCGTATTGCGGTTGATGCCCAGAAAATCCGCCGCTTTGGTTTTCACGCCGTCGCATTTGGTCAGGGCCCGCTCGATCAGGGCTTTTTCAATCTGATCCACCACGAGCTGATAAATTTCCCCGTCGCGCAGCTCAAAATCGGCAATCGCCTGATCCGCCAGGCGGTGCGTGAGCGCCTCGACCGATTCACTGGCGTGATTGGTACGCCGCTGGGCCGCGAACATCTTCACGCTCAGCGGCAACAAATCCTCCGTGAAATCTTCGCCGTTGCTGAGCACCACCGCCCGCTCGACGGCGTTCTCCAATTCCCGCACATTCCCCGGCCAGGGATAACGCAGGAGAATGTTCAGCATCTCCCGGCTAATGCGGCGAAGACGGCGTTCGTTCATGGCATTGTATTTGTCCAGGAAATAATCAATCAGCCGCGGAATATCCTCCCGCCGATTGCGCAGCGGCGGCAGATAGACATTCACCACGTTCAGCCGATAAAACAAATCCTCCCGGAAATTTCCCCGGGCCACTTCATCCTGCAGATCGACATTCGTGGCGGTGATCACCCGCACATCGACCTTCACCGTCTGCGTATCGCCGACCCGTTCAAACTCCCGCTCCTGCAGCACGCGCAGCAACTTCACCTGCAGCGCTGGCTCCATCGTGCCGATTTCATCGAGAAATATCGTGCCGCCATCGGCTGCCTCGAAACGGCCGATCTTGTCCCGTATCGCGCCGGTGAATGAACCCTTTACATGGCCGAACAGTTCCGATTCCAACAGCGTTCCGCTCAAAGCGCCGCAATTGACTCGAATGAACGCCCGCTCCTTGCGCGGCGAGTTGTAATGAATCGCCTTGGCGATCATTTCCTTGCCCGTGCCGGTTTCGCCCAGCAGCAGCACCGTCGCCCGGCTGTTGGCGACCTGCCCCACCGTCGCAAACACGTCGTGCATGGCCGGCGAATCACCGATGATATTTTCAAAACGATAACGATCCCGCACCTGGGCCCGCAGCTGCGCGTTTTCCTCCAGCAGCTCTTCCTTTTGCCGCAGCACCATGCGATTGATCTGAATCGCCTGGCCAAGAAACGCCGTCACGATATCCAGCAGCCGATGATCGTTGGCCAATTGCTGCGCATTCATCAGCGGCTTGTCGACCGACAACGCCCCGGCCGTGCGCCCCTGAATTTTGATCGGCACGCACAAAAATGATGTCGCCGACTGCAGCGTGTCCGGACTGAGCCGACCCGTGCGATTCAAAAAATCCGGCTCTTGACGCACATCAGGAATAATCCGCGGCCGCCCCGTCGCTACCACATTCCCGGTCACCCCTTCGCCCAGTGCATAGCGGCCCTTATCAATCTCCTCTTGCGTCATCCCCACCGCCGCTTCTGTGCGCAATCGCCCGGTCGATTCATCCAATAGAACCAGTGCCCCACGGCGCATATTCATCTTGTCCGAAAGAATTTGCATCGCTTTAGAGAAAGCGTCCCGTAATTCCAGCGTGGAAGAAAGAATCTGCCCGATTTCGGTCAGAATGAGCAATTCTTGATCGTTGACGTTTTCGTTCGCCTGGGAATTAGGCGAAGCCTCAGCAGCCATGATTACAATATAGGCTTTCCCTTAGCCAGTTGCCAAGCAAATCGAAGATATACCGTCTGTATCAGTTATTCAGTTGAGTACAGCTTGATCCGATGAAGTCATGGATTGGATTGCTCCACCATGACACGATCCGGCGGCCTACAACGTCTGGTTTGCAAATCGTCGCTGTCGGCGCAGCTGATTTTCTTGACCGCCTTTTGCCTGCTCGTGACCAGCGTCGGGGCAGTGCTGATCGTGGCGTGGGTGGTGGCCGCGCGGCATGCCGGACAAGCGGGGGCGGCGGAAAGCCAATATGTGGCGTTCAAGCTGACTTTCGTGCTTTGCCTCAGCGCCGTCGGTTGCATCGGCATCATCATGGCGGCGGTGCGGCATCTGCTCTTAATTCCCTTGCAGCATCTGCGCGAAGCACTGAGCCGTGTCATCCAGGGGCATTTTGAATCACCCGATTCCATGCCCATGCCCAGCCGTGAATGGGAGCAGTTGCGGGATACGTTCAATCGCATGGTGCTGCAGTTACGGCAAGCCAAACAGGCGCACGAAGTTTCGCAAAATGTGCTGGCCCACCGAACCGCGACCGTCGATCGTCTGCTCGATTTTTCACAGACCATTCAGGGAGCGGGCCAATCGGATCAGGTGCTGAGCACACTGAGCCAATTTCTCGAACAGGAACTCAAACTCGCCGGCATCGTGATTTTATCCCATGTGCCGCAATCGTTGCCGCCGATTGCCGTGCGGGCAAGTCGGCCGCTTAATGTCCTGAACTCAGGCAATCCAGCCTATGAAATGGACGATGCGATGTGCCCCTGCCTGCGGCAAAATCTTCCGAGGCATTTTCGGCCCGACGGTTCGCCGGTGCGCTGCGCCATCGATGCGAGCTTGAATCTGTCCGTGGAACATCCAGCGTACTGCATTCCATTCAATGTTGGCCGGCACATGCAGGTGGTGGTTCACATGCTGCTGCCGATCGGCGAAACCTGGACCGAAGAACTCCGCCAGCTTTCTCAGACTTATGTGAACAGCGCGATCTCATCGCTGATTTCATTGCACCTGCTCAGCGAAGCCGAGAAGCAGAGCATGACCGATGCCCTGACCGGCCTGTACAACCGCCGATCGATGGAGGCTCTGCTGCAGCGTGAAATCGCCCTGGCCGAGCGGCACACACATCCGTTGTCGGCCGTCATGATCGACCTGGACGAATTCAAGCAGATCAACGACCTGCACGGCCACGCCGCCGGCGATCATCTGCTCAAGAGTTTTGCCGATTGCGTCCGCATGACGCTTCGCAAAACGGATTTGGCGTTCCGCTTTGGCGGCGATGAATTTGTGATTGCTCTGCCGCAAACGCCGATCGGTCAGGCCGAGCAAGTGGTGGCGAAACTGCGGCAGGCTTTTGCAGCCGTCGATTTTTCACATGCAATCGCCAAGCTGGATCGCCAGCCGACGCTCAGCATCGGTGTCGCCGAAAGACTGCCCGCTCAGGGAATTGCCACGCTGGAAAGTTTGCTATCGGCCGCAGATCACGCCCTGTATGAAGCAAAAACCGCCAACCGCAATTGCGTGAAACTGTACGTGCCGAATTCGATCAGCAACCCCGAAGCCGCCTGATTCAGCGCATCATTCGCCGGCCCGCCAGCACCGCCCAATTCACCAGATCAATCGCCGCCGCGATTTCCACGGGAATGCTCGACCGTTTGATCGGCTCTTCCGGCACCTCGCACAGCACACTGACTTCACCCCAGCGCTCGATCGCCGCCGCGTTGGTTTCCTCGGCGGCGCCAGCCTGATCGGCGTTGTAGCGATTGAGCACGACGCCGGCGATTTGCACACCCGCCGATCGCAGTGCGGCCAATGTCAGCAGCGTGTGATTGATGGTTCCGAGTCCCGGCCGAGCCACCACCACCGCCGGCAGTTGCAGCCAATGCGCCAGATGCAGCACGGTCACGCGCCGATCCAGCGGAACCATCACCCCCCCGATTCCCTCGACGATCATGACGTTGCTGCCGACGCACATTTGCTGCACGCTGCGGTCGATCGCCGGCCAATCAATCGGCTCACCCGCTCGCTCCGCCGCCACCGCCGGGGCAAGTGGTTCGGCAAACCGCTGCGGACAAATCTGATCGAGTGCATGGCGGCTATCCGCGGCACTGGCCAAAAATTCGGCGTCTTCGCTGACCAATCCCTCCCGCCGCCGCACACACCCTGTGGCGATCGGTTTGCAAACGGCGACATTGGCGCCGTGTCTGGCAAACCACTGGGCAATCGCACCCGCAATCACCGTTTTGCCGACGCCGGTATCGGTGGCGGTGACGAACAAACCGGGAATGGGAACGGGTTGCAGCATTTTTTATTGCAAGGCGGAAAGCTCGGCGTGCAGGACATCAACAATGGTCCGCAAATCCGCCATCGACATCACCAGCGGCGGCATCAGGACTATAACGTCGCCGAGCGACCGCAAAATGATTCCCCGGCCGCGCAAGCGTTCGCAGATTTCCGCGCCGATTCGCAGCTTCGGTGAAAAGGGCGTGCGCTCCGCCTTGTTTTCCACCAGTTCAATGCCGACCATGAATCCTTTTTGGCGGATATCGCCGACATGAGGCAATTCCCGCAGTCGCTCCAGCATCGCTGCCAGCTCGCTACTTTGCGAATCGACTTTTTGCACGAGCTGATTGGTTTCAAGCAGTTGCAGCGACGCCAAGGCCGCCGCACAGGCCAGAGGATTTCCCGTGTAAGTGTGGCCGTGAAAAAATGTGCGGCCTTCCCACGGCTCGCCGAGAAAGGCATCGAAAATTCGTTGGCTGCTGAGCGTCGCTGCTAACGGCAAATAGCCGCCGGTAATTCCCTTGGCCACGCACATCAAATCCGGTTCGACCGATTCATGCTCGCAGGCAAACATTTTGCCCGTGCGGCCGAAACCGACCGCCACCTCGTCGCAAATCAGCAGCACATCATATTCCTGGCAAAGCCGATGAACTTCCTTCAAGAAACCCGGCGGCTGCACGATCATCCCCGCCGCCCCCTGCACGATTGGCTCAATGCACACCGCTGCAATCGTGCCGCCATGGCTGCGGAGAATCTGTTCCAACTCCGCCAGGCAACTTTGCTTCACCGCTGCGGGATCGTCCGGCGTTTTACTGCGGTATACAAACGGTGTCGGGGCGAAATGCACTTTGAACAGCATCGAAAAATACGGCCGATGAAACGCCGTCGTCCGGCCGACCGACATGGCACCGAATGTATCGCCGTGGTACGCCGCGGTGAATCCGACAAATTCCGTCTTCTCCGGCCGGCCGATGTTGTACCAGTATTGGGCGGCCATTTTGAAAGCGATTTCCGTGGCCGTCGCGCCGCAGTCGCTGAAAAAAACTTTTTGGAGCGACGGAGGCGAAATGGCGACGAGCCGATCCGCCAGCAAAATCGCCGGTTCGTTACTTAAGCCCAGCATCGTGCTGTGCGCGACCCGGCCGAGTTGCTCGATGATCGCCTGATCAATCTCGGGCACCCGATGCCCATGCACATTGCACCAGAGACTGCTGACTCCATCGAGATAGCGGTTGCCGTCGCTGTCGATCAGATGCACACCCTCGGCGGCGGTGATGACCAGCGGGTCGCTCTGCATCCAAAGCTTCATCGGCGTGAACGGATGCCAAAGCCGTTGCTTGTCGAGCTCGCGGAGTTTTTCGGTGGTGTGTCTCATGGTTCGGAAATGTGCAGGCGATCGCCGACTTTCAGTTTAAGCTTCTTGGCGGCTGAGCCGTTACGCACGGCGATTTCCAGCAAATGGCTGCTGCCGATCAGCGCGACCGGCTGATTCACCTTCGCATCGGCGTAGGTGCGCTGCAGCGGCAGGTGGTGCTCCCCAACCGTGATTTTCGCGCCGCTGGCCAGCAGATTTGAGCGGACGTTGGTCACGGCGTTGCCGAAACGGTCGATGTAAATAATTTCCGCCTCGCTCAGCTTGGCCGCCGGTCGAACATCGAGAAGCACTGGATCGGTTACCTTAGGAATCGATCGCTTGGATACTTTAGCCCGCACCAGCCTGGCCGCGAACGGAGCAATGAGGTCCCGGCCGGCAAAAGTGGCGCTGCCATCGCCGGACGGCCGCGGCACTTCATGGCAACTTTGCAGCGCATGACACCGGGCCGTCCAGGTGATCAGCCCATTATCCGGGCAAATAATCAACTGCCCCCGCGCCTTGGCGAGCAAAATCCGCCGGTCGGTGCCGACGCCGGGATCGACAACGCCTATATGGACCGTGCCGACGGGAAAAACCCGCACCAGCCGCTCCAAAACAATAGAGCCGTACAAAACATCCTGCGGCGGCACCTCGTGGGTGACATCGACTATCCGCACCGTGGGCGACCCGGCCAGCAAGACCGCTTTCATCTCCGCCACGTAGGAATCGTGCAGGCCGAAATCGGTCGTGAGGGTAATTACGCGATCCCTGGGGGGCATATGGGCGAAAGTAGACGCTGGCGGTTAGCCGATCAAGTCAACTGCGTGACTGTTATCCGCCATGGAAGCTGGCTACAATAGGGGCGCATGAACGACGTAAAAGAACTCAGCCCGCTCGAGAAGATGATCCAACATCAGATCGTGGATCGCGGCATCACCGATCAGCATGTGATCGAAGCGATCCGCACCGTGCCGCGGGAATGTTTCTTTTCCCGTGAGGAACGCAAGATGGCGTTTCGAGATCAGGCTTCGCCGATCGGTCACGGGCAGACGATCAGCCAACCTTACATGGTTGCGCTGATGACCCAGCGGCTGGAAATCTCGCCGGAGCATCGTCTCCTCGAGGTCGGCACCGGCAGCGGATACCAGACGGCGATCTTAAGCAAGCTGGCGGCGGAAGTTTTTTCCGTGGAGCGGGTGAAGCCGCTGCTGGATCAGGCGTGGGAAAGGCTCATGGACCTGGATTGCCGCAATGTACACTTCCGTTTCGGCGACGGCTCCCTCGGCTGGCGCGAGGCGGCTCCATTTGATCGCATCCTGTTCACTGCCGGCGCGCCGCAAGTTCCGCAGCGGATGTTGCTGGAACAATTGATAGACGGCGGCATCGCCATTTTGCCGATCGGCCCCGAAGATCAGCAGGTGCTCGTGCGCGTCACCCGTCATGGAGATGATCTGGATCGCCAGGACATTTGCGCCTGCCGATTCGTCAAACTCATCGGCGAACATGGCTGGAGCGCCCCCACCGAGTGAAACTTCCGCGCCCAGCGCATCCCCGTTAGCGGCTCTGGCGGGAATCGGACTGGCACGCTCACGGCATCTGGCGGCGCTTGGCGTTCACACACCCGCCGATCTGCTCGATTACCTGCCGCGCTGTTATCAATACCAGTCCAACGAGCGGCCGATCTCACGCCTGGTTGCCGAGGAATTCCAAATCGCCCGCGGCGAAGTGGTAGCCGTCGATCACGTTTTCAGCCGGCCGAAACCGCGCTTTGAAGTGACGCTGGATGACGGCACGGACAAAATCGATCTGGTTTTTTTCCACGGCGGATATTTGCGCGGCCGCATTCGTCCCGGCATGCTGCTGCGCGTACAGGGGATGATCAAGCGATACCGCAACCAACTGCAGATGGTCAATCCGCGCTGGCAGGAAATCGAGCCGACCGAGGCGACGATCGACGAATCCCGATTTCGGCCGATCTATCCGGCAACGGCCGGACTTCCGAGTGATGCGATTCGTCAAATAATTGAAACGAATCTAAAAACATTGCTGCCCGAAGCCCCCGAATTGTTCGGCAACCCACTGCTGCGCAAGCACAAGCTGATGTCACGCGCCGATGCCTATGGCGCGATCCACGAGCCAAAGGATGAAAAACACGCCCGCCAGGCTCGTCGCCGGCTGGTGTACGACGAACTGATGCTGATGCAAATCGGCATGGTCATTGGCAAGCGTTTGCGGCGCGGCAAGCTAACCGCGCCGGTGTTGCAGATCGACAAGCTGCTGAATGACCGTATCTGTGCCAGGTTTCCGTTTTCCCTGACCGAAGCGCAGCGTCATGCGGTGTGGGAAATCTCGCGCGATTTACAGCAATCGGAGCCGATGAACCGTTTGCTGCAGGGAGATGTCGGCAGCGGCAAAACCGTCGTGGCGGCGTATGCGATGCTGACGGCGGTAGCCAACAAAATGCAGGCGGCGTTGCTGGCCCCGACGGAAGTGCTCGCAGAACAGCATTTCCTCACGCTCAGCAATATGCTGCGGGACAGCAAAGTGAACATCGGCCTCTTCACGAGCCGAACCATGCGGCAAGGGCGAAAGTCAGTAGCCGATCTGGCCGCGGGGAAAATCCACATTGCCGTTGGCACCCAGGCGCTGCTCGGTGGAAAAATCGAGTTCGCCAAACTTGGCCTCGTGGTCGTGGACGAACAGCACAAACTTGGCGTGCGGCAACGAGCGGCGTTGCAAGGCAAGGGATTGTCGCCGCACTCACTGGTGATGACCGCCACGCCGATTCCCCGCACTTTGGCGCTTTCGTATTTTGCCGATTTTGATTTGAGCACGATTGATAAACTTCCGCCGGGCCGCCAGCCAATTACGACCCGTTGGTTGAAAAGCAGCGAGGCGGACCAGGCATACAAAATCATCCGCCGTGAAGTGGCGGCCGGTCGTCAGGCGTACATCGTGCTGCCGCAAATCGATGATGATGGCGTCACCGATGTGAAATCGGTCAAGAGCGAATTCCATCGGCTGGTGGCCGGTCCGTTCAATGGCCTGCGATTGGAAATGCTGCATGGCCAAATGCCGACGAAGCAAAAGCAGGAGACGATGCTCGCCATGCGGGATGGCCGGGCCGATGTGCTGGTGGCCACGACGGTGATTGAAGTCGGCATCGATCTGCCGAATGCGACGGTGATGCTGATCGACAATGCCGATCACTTCGGCCTGCCGCAATTGCATCAGTTGCGGGGCCGGGTCGGGCGCGGATCTCAGCCCAGCACCTGCCTGTTGTTAGCGGATCCCGCCGGTGAATTGGCCGAGCAGCGGTTAACCGCCATGACGCAAACCACCAATGGATTTGAGATCGCCGAAATGGACCTGAAGCTGCGCGGACCGGGGGAATTCTTCGGCACCCGCCAGCACGGTTTGCCGGAATTCAAATTGCTCGATGTGACGCAGGAGTTGCAAATGCTCGCCGAAGCACGGGATGATGCGGTGAAGATCGTGACCGCCGATCCATCCCTTTCATCGCCGGGGAATCGCGCGCTGCGCGCCGCCGTCATTGCGAAATTCGGCAATGCCCTGCGGCTGGCATCGGTGCAGTGACAAAATCAGTTCGCGTGCCACTGCCCGCCGACTTGGCGAACGATCACCCGATCCGTATCCCCACCGGCAACAGTTAGTATCCGTTCCATCGGCTCACCGACCGGTTCATGGCTCAGCCGAAACGTGCTGTGATGCATGGGCAGAATATGCTCCGCCCGCATGTGATTGGCCATAGCCCATGCCTGCTCGGGCGTGGCGTGGGAGGCGACGTATGGGTCGTATCCGCCGATGCCCATGATGGCCAGATCGATTTTGTCCAGGTCTTTGAAATCTTCGTGGTAAGCGCTGTCGCCGCCGTAGAGAACACGATGGCGGGCGGATTCCAAAAGATAGGCGTTGTAGCCGCGATGCTTGTCCAAAAATGTTCGCGCGCCCCAATGTCTCGCCGAGCGGGCGGTGATCGTGACGCCATCCACTTTCCGTGATTGGCCCCACTCCAGCTCAACGACCCGTCGAAAACCCAGATCACGGATCAGATCCTGCGTCAGATGTGCAGTGACAACCGGCGTTTGCTTAGGCAATCGGCAAAGCGTCGGCCGATCCAGATGATCGAGATGAGCATGCGAAATCAAAATTAAATCAATCGGCGGCAGCTCGTGTAATTCCAGAGCCGGCGCGATCATCCGATGCGGGCCGAGCGTCATAAGGCCCAGGCCGATGCCCACGCGGTTGCTCAGCACCGGATCGGTCAGCACCGTCATGCCGCCGATGCGCAAGAGCACGGTTGCATGTCCGAGCCAGGCGACGGCCAGTTCGCGGTTTTCCCAATCGGATAAATCAGGCTTGCTCGGCCGGGGTGCGCTGTACAGATGATCCAACCAGCGCAAACGGCCCTTGCCGCGGCCCAGCGTGTCGGCCAATTGCAGGGCCTTTTGCGAATGTTTCACACGATCTGTCCATCGACGCCAACTCAATGAATTTCACTCCTCGCCGTTAACTCTACATCGATCATACGCTTCCTGCTTGCCTTAGTTTTTGTCAAACAAGCAGGCCGCTTTTTTCGCCTGGACGGCACATTTTATCTGCCTTGTCACGATTATTGGTCATCGCCCGTTTCCAGGCGTTAATTTTTTTGGAGCTAAGCCATTCTCATTATAACGTTTGCGTGGCGAGGCACTGAGGTCGGCAGAAGGGAAACGGGTTATGAGTCGCATGTTAATGGGCCAATTGCTGGAACAGATGGGCAAGCTGTCCGGCCACGATATTGACGAGATTCTTCACGAGCAGCTTTCCGGAGGGCCGCGGAAACCGTTCGGTGAGATCGCCTTGACATGGGGCTTGTGCGAGCCGTCGCATATCTGGCAGGCGTGGTTCAATCAACTGGGTGGCGAACTCGACCGCATTAACTTGCAGGAAATCGGCGTGGACGCGCAGGCGGTGTCGATGCTGCGGCCGGACCTGGCGGTGCGCTTCGGTGCGGTTCCGGTGCGTGTGGTGGAAGATGTGGTGGTGATCGCCGTGTCCGATCCGGCCAGTGCCGCGGTGCTCCGATCGCTGCATGACGCGATGCACACCCGTGCTCATTTTGTGCTGGCCGATCCGGAGCAGATTCGCACGATGATCGCCCGTTATTATCCCATGACTCCCGCGGCCTGACGCCGGATTCACACCAGCAAATCCTTCATCACCGTCGCCAGCCCCGCCGGTCCAATCAAACGCTGCTGCAATCCCTGATACGGATAAACTAATTTCCAGGCGTCGAACCCAAGGCAATGCAGAATCGTCGCCTGCAAATCACGGACATGCATCGGCTGGCGCGTGATGTAGTAACCGATGTCGTCGGTTTCGCCGTAGTTAATGCCGCCTTTGATTCCGCCACCAGCCATCCACATCGAGTAAGCGTACGGATGGTGATCGCGGCCGACCCATTTCGCTCCCGCATTCTGCTGCATCGGCGTGCGGCCGAACTCACCGCCCCATACCACCAGCGTGCTTTCCAGCATCCCCCGCTGTTTCAAATCGGCAATCAATGCCGCCAATGCCTGGTCGATTTGCTGGCACTTGATCGGCAGATGGTGGTCGATGTCTTCGCCAGGTGAAGCGCCGTGATGATCCCAACCCCAATCGTAAAGCTGCACGAAGCGCACGCCCTGCTGGACCAATCGCCGGGCGAGTAAACAATTGTTGGCAAACGCCGCGTCATTTCCCTTGCTGATCGGCCGCGGATCGAACGCCCCTTCCGTGTTCGACACATGCCCCGGCACCGCACCATACATATCCAGCACGTGCTGCGGCTCTTTGGAAATGTCCATCACCTCCGGCACGCTGATCTGCATGCGATACGCCAATTCATATTGAGCGATGCGCGTCACCGTCTCCGGATCGCCGATCGCCTGAGCCTGGGCACGGTTCAATTGATCCAGCACATCCAGCGTATCCCGGCGGCCGGCTCGATTCAGCCCCGGCGGATCGTTGAGATACAGCACCGGATCACCGCTCGTTCGACACTGCACTCCCTGATAAACACTCGGTAGAAAACCGCTGCCCCACACACTTTTGCCCGCATCAGGCATTTTTCCGCCGCTGGTGAGCACGACGAATCCCGGCAGATTCTGGTTTTCGCTGCCCAGGCCATACGTCACCCACGCACCCAGCGATGCCCCGCCGAGCAGCGATGTACCGGTGTGAACGAACAACTGCGCCGGTGCGTGATTGAACTGGTCCGTGTGCATCGAGCGGACCACGGCGATGTCATCCACCACCGTCGCCAGATGCGGCAGCAATTCGCTGAGCTGCGTGCCGGACTGTCCATGCCGTGCGAATTTAAACGGCGTCCCCAGCATGTTCGGAACACCCCGGATGAAGGCGAACCGCTTGCCCTTGAGATATTGCTCCGGACAAGGCTTGCCGGTGAATTTCTGCAGCATCGGTTTGTAATCGAACATTTCCAGTTGCGACGGAGCCCCCGCCATGTGCAGATAAATCACCGCTTTGGCTTTGGGCGCAAAATGTGGTGATCGCGGCAACATCGGCTGCGCATCATTGATCGCCGGCGTCGCCATGGCCCGGCCATCGGTTGCCATCATGTTGGCTAGTGCGATGGCGCCGATCCCCATACCGGCCCGCCCAAAAAACTGCCGGCGGGTGATCGCTTTCAAATGTTCCAAGGGCAAATTCATCGCCTGTCACTCCTATGCAATACTGCCTCCGCATTTCTCCCTCTCCCGGTACACCGGGGGAGGGCAAGCGCAGCGCGGGTGGGGGTTAGTCGCGGCGATTTGGACAGCAAGCTGCCTTCACCGTGCAACTTCCAGAACCCCCACCCTAACCCTCCCCCTGAGTACAGGGAGAGGGAAAAATACACGAGTTTTTTCACTGTTTCGTCACCGTCTCATCCAGATTCAAAATGACATTGCACACCGCTGTCCAAGCCGCGGCTTGCGGTGGCTTGCAATCTTTCGGCAACGGCCCGAGCGGATCAGTCGAAAATTTTTCCGCATCAGCCGGATGGGCCACAAACCAGTCCATTCGCCGATCGTGCAATCCCTGCAGCGCGGCGATTTCCGTCGATGTCGCCGGCCGGCCGAGCACATCTTCGATCGCATACGCAATCGGATTCGACCCGCCATCCGCCATCATTTTACGAGCCAACGCCTGCGCCGCTTCCACATACACCGGATCATTCAGCGTCGTCAGCGCCTGCAACGGTGTGTTGGTGCGAATGCGGCGAATGGTACATGTCTCCCGGCTCGTGCCGTCAAATGTCAGCATCGAAGGATAGGGCGATGTCCGCTTGATGAATGTGTAAATCCCGCGGCGAAATTGATCCTCACCGCTGCTGGTGACCCATTTATCCGCACTGTACACCGACGCCCAAATCCCGTCCGGCTCCATCGGCATCACGCTCGGCCCGCCGATTTTGTGGCTCAGCAATCCCGCCACCGCCAGGGCATTATCCCGCACCGCCTCGGCATCCAACCGAATCCGCGGTCCCCGTGCCAGCAGCCGATTGAACCGATCCCTGGCGATCAACTCCGGCGTCGCCCGCGAATCCTGCTGATACGTCGCCGACAACACAATTTGCCGGCAAAGCCGTTTCATTGACCAGCCATGCTCCATCACATCCACGGCCAGCCAATCCAATAACTTCTGATGGCTCGGCGGCGTACCCTGCGTGCCGAAATCTTCTTCGCTTTCGACGATGCCGGTGCCGAAGAATTGCGCCCAGTACCGATTCACCAGCACCCGTGCCGTCAGCGGATTGCGGCGATCCACCAGCCAATACGCCATGCCCAGCCGATTGCGGGGAATCTCCGGCGACAACGGACCAAACGCGCTGAGCACCGCCGGCTGCACCACTTCGCCGGGATCGAGAAAGGCGCCGCGGTTTTGCAAATGCGTCACCCGCTGCTTGTCCTTGGGCAGATCACGCATGATCGGCAACGGTATCGGTTTGATAAGCTGCTTCTGCAATGCCTCGATTTGCTGTTTAGTTGAGACGGCTGCCGGCGCGGTTGTCGGCTGAATTACAGCCAATTGCTTTTGCAATGCGGCAATCTTCGCCTCAATCGGAGCATTTTGTTCACGCTGTGCCGCCGTCAAAATCGGCAGCGTCGGCGGCTCGCCGTTCGCATCCTGGCTTTGGTTGAACAGGCAATAGAACTGGTAATATTCCTTCTGCGTGATTGGATCATATTTGTGATTGTGGCATTTGGCGCATCCCATGGTCAAGCCCATCCAGACCTGAACGGTCGTGTCAACCCGATCCTTCACCGCCGCGACGCGGAATTCCTCGCCATCGACGCCGCCCTCTTCGTTAATCATAGTGTTGCGATTAAACGCCGTGGCGATGAGCTGCGATTCCGACGGATACGGCAGCAAATCCCCGGCGAGTTGCTCGACCGTGAATTCATCGAACGGCATGTCGGCATTCAGCGAGGCGATCAACCAATCCCGATAAGGCCACATCTCCCGCCGGCGATCTTTTTCATAACCATTCGTATCCGCATAACGGGCCAGATCGAGCCAGACCCGCGCCCACTTTTCCCCAAATGCCGGCGAAGCGAGCAACCGATCCACCAAATGCGAATACGCCTCCGGCGAGTTGTCCGCAACAAACGCCTCCACTTCCGCCGGCGTCGGTGGCAATCCCGTCAAATCAAACGACACCCGGCGAATCAAAGTCCGCCGATCCGCCGCCGGCGATGGATGCAAATCCTCTTTCTCCAACCGCGCCAAAATAAACCGATCAATCGCCGTCGCCGCCCAAGCCGTATTTTTCACCGCCGGCAGCTCCGCTTTCACCGGCGGCACGAACGACCAGAATTCGCTCCACTTCGCCCCCTGCCCGATCCACTTCTCCAAAATCGCAATTTGCTCCGCCGTCAATTTCTTCCCGCTATCCGCCGGCGGCATGTGCTTTTTCGTACTGGTGCTTTTGATTCGCCGAACCATCTCACTATGCGCCGGATCGCCGGGAATGACCGCCTGTTCACCGCCGTAGTCGGCCTTCATCCCCTCCTCGGTATCCAGCCGCAAATCCGCTTCCCGATGCTCGCTGTCCGGGCCGTGACAGGCGTAACAATTCTGCGAAAGGATCGGCCGCACATCGCGCGCAAAATCTATGTCGTCGGCTCTGACCTGGGCCAAAGAAGCAGCGCAACATAAAATGGCCAGAACGATTCGCGGCATGCCGCATTTATACCGCAGCAGCCACGAATTGTTCGGAAATCCGGCCTCGCGATTTTCGAGGCTTTCGTAGCGTTCATGGCCATATGCGCGGCGGCGAAGAGGGCCTTCGACTAGGTGCCAAAAACGTTGGGCTTTTATTCCTGCCAGGCGAAGCGATAATGAGGCCATGCGTAATCCTTGGCGGGTGGTCCTCCGGATTGCTGCAGCGGCGTGGCTGGCGCTGCCGCATGCCGTGGCTCTTATGATCATCGGCGGCGCCCCGCGAATTGCGACGGCCGACGAGCCCGCCACGCTCGCAGCGACGCAGGGAGTCGGCATCACTGGGAAGGTTGTTCCGCCTGTGAGCGCCGCCGATCAAATGTGGCATGCCGACGGAGCCATCCTTGTCCGCACGGTGCTCCCGCATCTAAATGTTCCGCCTGATTTTCTAAAGATGACTTCCGACGCCCGGCGTGAATGGTATGGAAACTGGGAGAAAACGAGCGATGAAGGCCGCCGCCACGTCGCGCAACTTGCCTTTCTGCGCGCGAATCGCCACCGGTACGTGAGGCTCGAAAAAGACGTTCCGTTTGCGTCAACCGATCTGCCAGCGGGCGACTACCTCCTTCGCGCCCTCTTTTTTCCCCGCGTGAATGGTGAGATCGACTACAACCACGAAATCGCCACTGCGGGATACGAATTCAAAATCACGGCTGCGCAAGCGTCCACGCCCCTGAAGCCGGTCGAACTTGGGAAGCTCCAACCGAGAGCGCTCGAAACGTTCAACGCCGACCAACCCGCGCCAGATATCGCTTTTGAGGCAGCGGACGGCTCCGCGATGATGTTGTCGCAGTTCAGAGGGAAGGTGGTGCTTCTAGATTTCTGGGGCGTCTGGTGCCCCGTATGCCAGCACGACCTGCCGAACCTCATCGCCCTTTACGGCGCCTTTAAGTCGAACCCCCACTTCGCCATGGTCAGCCTTGATGTCGGCGATGAACGACCCATTTGGCAATCATTCGTCGACCAACATGACATGGGGTGGACACAGTGCTTCCTAGGCGCGCGCGACAAAGCATGGCAAGCGCGAGCGTTCGCCGTTCAAGGCTACCCCAGCTACTGGGTCATTGGCCCCGACGGTCAGGTACTGGGCGAGGGATTCCAATGCCCCCAACTTCGGCCAATCATCGAGAAGGCCCTCGGCGGCATGAAATGATTAACGGGTCGGCCTGGCCGCTAAGGCTGCGTCTTGGCCGACCCAGCACTGTGGCGGCCATGGTTTTGCCGTTAGCAAAGGATACGCCTAAAATACGCCGATAGGATTGACTGCTCTTTTACACTTAGAACCCACCGGGGGCGATCGGTTTCGACCGGACGACGACGGTGGCGGATGCATGTCGAGGACGCTCGTTGGCCTCGTTAATCTTCGAGCAAATTCATAACTGCCAACAATGATGTTGCAGGCCGGTTCGGCTTTGCCGCTCCGGTTCGTATGGCTGCCTAATAAATAGGTAACCTCGGCACAGGGTGATGCCCGCGTCACCTTGGCCGCAAAATGCGGGCTGGCCTGCGGATTCGGCCGTTGATCCGCGGGCGAGAAGAAGACGGCTGGACGCTCGTGCAGGATGTCGCTTTTCGGCATGAGGGTTGAGATTAAAAAAACGACTACACATGTAGTATGCCGCCATTCGAGTTTTTTCGGGACGCGGGTTCAATTCCCGCCGCCTCCACTCTGCCGAGATTTGGTGAGTTTCACCAGCCAACACCGCGCCCGGATTACCGGGCGCGGTGTTGTGTTGGGCAAAAGAACCAGAATCTACAACGAGTTTCCACGCTCCGCGTGGCTCCCAGTGGAGGCGACGGTCACGAACCGTGAGGTTCGAACCGACTTCTTCGAGACTTTATCGAAGTTCTTTGGGATTCCCTCGGCTTGCGACATATTTCATTTGTTTAGAGCCATTTAAGAACCGGATGACCGGTTCGAACCGTTGATTCTCTCCCTCGTCAAGTGAAACAAGGGTATCAAGAAGCGTTCGCTTCTTTCCTATGCTTTCTTCCTTGCGTTTGCGGAACTCGGCGGCGGAGAATGCTCCGGCGTCGAGGTATGCGACGGTGAGCCGGTCGAGCTTCCTGTCGAGTTGGGAAATTTCCTTCCTGGCTTTGTGCTTTGCATCTTCGATGACGTTCTTACTGCTGTCCCGCTCTGCCTCGATCTGGCCAATCATCCGGTCGGCAACATCGTCGGGAAGTGAGACGCAAATCAAAGCATCGGCGATTTGTTGCGTCATGCTCTCCTCTCGCAGGTATGGCTGCGAGCAATTTGTTATTACTCTCTTGGTGCAGCGAAGGTAATTGTGACCTTTTTGGGTTTCCATGGTCACGCCGCAGCCGCATTCATCGCAATGGAATAAACCCCGATAGACATAGGATTTGAGGCGGATGGAATTGGCCTTGCTTCTGCCTCGCATGACCCGTTGCACGCTATCGAATAATTCCTTCGTGATGAGCGGCTCGTGTGTGCCCTGGTGGATTTCGCCCCTGATATAAAAGACACCGTAATAAAATGGATTTGTAAGGAGTCTCTGGCATGTCGAGAACGAAATTAGCTTATTCCGACTGCCGCGCATGCCTTTCGCGTTGAGAGTCGCGGCAATCTGGATGATTGGATACTTGCCGGTGGCGTAGCTCTCAAATGTCCATTGGACAAGTGAAGCTTTCTCTGGGTCAACAACGATCGTGCGAAGCTTCGGCTCATTGAGATAGCCCGGCGGCGCTTTGAATGGCCACACGCCTTCTTTGATCTTCTGCTTTTGGCCTCGACGGATGTTGATCGAAAGGCTGTCCGAATAATATGTGCTCTGACCAAACGCGAGATTGAGCATGAGCTTTCCCTGGGCAGTTGGCTCGAACCAAAAACTAGAGAATTTCAAGTCGCAGAGTTTCCGCTCGTCGAGAAGGTCGATGAGCCGTCGATGTTGCATCTGACCTGGAAAGGATACTCGGCACTCCGCACCGGCGGACACGTAGGGGAAGATGCGGCGCTGTCACCACAGACGTTCACGCGGCGTATGGGCGTGAGTGCCCAAATGCTCGCCCATGAGCTTATGATCGGCGATGTGAAAGCCGCGTTCACTGTCGCCGTTGGCGACAGCGAGCGATTCAGTGATTTGAATTTCGACGTGTGGCCGCGTCGATATGAATTCGTCGTCAACAGAGACAACCGCCGCGTGCCGGTGAAGCCGGATGGTCACATACGATTCATCGAAAAACAGGACGACGAAGAATTTGAGTACCATTATTTCTTTGAAGCTGACACCGGAACCGAAACGCTCGATCGCGTCGTTGAGAAATGCGTGAACTACCGAGACTACTATCGGAGCGGCGGCTAGCCAACCCGTGCATGTCCTTGATTAAAGGACATCACTCGTCGGTAAAGGACATTTGGTGTTTGTTCGCACCCACCCCCACCCGTTGTCGGCCGTGAGGCCGGAGCGAGGCGTGAGCCGAGCGAGTGACGCCGGAGCTTTGCGAAGGCGGCACGAAACCGAAGGTAGTCGGGGCAACGAAGGCGTGCCGACACGCACGCAAACCGTTGTGGTTCAACGCCCCGACGAAATCGAGGGGGTCGCTTGCAGGGGACACCCCAGGGGATACCCAATCGTGGTCACGTCCATGACGGATTGTCCTTGAAGAATGTTCGAATCTGTTCTAAAAGACTCCATTCGACTCGGCCGAGTACGGCCTCGCTCATGGCAGGCCATCACCGGCCGAGTCGAATGCCCTGAGTAAGCGACCTGGCCTGAGCTTGTCCAAGGCAGCGCATCGAAGGGCTTTCTCCATGTCCGCATCTGCGTCAGCAGATTCCTTTTTCGTCTACATTCTGCGATGTGCCGAGGGCAGCTTATATGTCGGTCATGCCTCGGATGTGCTGGCACGTGTCAAAGTCCACAACGAAGGTCGCGGCGCCCTTTGGACCGCCCGCCGCCGACCGGTCAATCTTGTTTATGCCGGCATGCTCCTGAGTCCAACACGACATATCACTCCGCTTCGCCGTCGGCAAAAGCCCCCAACTCAGGCTTAATAAGTTCCAGCGAATCACGGCTGTAATCCTGGCCGGCGCGATCCACCGCTTTCATCATGTCGGCAAAAACGTCGCCGTGCTTGTAGCTTGGGGCCGCGCGCATCAGGCCCAGGACTTGGCGGCGATAGTTAATCAGATTGTTTTGCACCGGCATCTTAAAGTCGTTGGCTACCGCGCTGATCTTGTGCGCTAGTGCATCCAAATCGCCTTGAAAACTCTTGAGCAGCAACTCGTAGAAAAATTTGCCGTGGCTGGCTTCGTCCGCGCCCATGCGTCCGAGGATCGTTTTTAAGAGCGGCTCGTCCAAGTCACGGGCCAAGGCTCGGTAATACAAATGCGTCGCCTTTTCCTGCAGGGCCAGGTAGACGAACCCTTCAATAAGCTGCTGATATGGGAAAATGTACGCTTCTTTGCGCTCGCGCATCATTTCCAGCGCAAGCTCCTTCTCCGGCACCAGTCCCGTCTGGATTATATATCGCTCCAGCACATGTGCATGACGGTCCTCCTCGGCCACCCAGCGGAAGGTGAAGTGCAGCGTGTTGCGGTTGATGATGTGCTGCTCATCGGTGACTTGCGGATCGGTCATGATCCGCAGATATTCCGACAAGTAGCCGGGCAGGTGATCCTCCACGAAAAGCACTGTCTTCACCGCGGACCGTTGATGCTCGCTGAGCCGCTCAGGGCGAGCGATTTCTACAACTTTATCCACTTCGACCAAATCGTAAGGCGACCAACCCATCTTGTCCGAGCGGCGGAAATAATCGTACAGTGCAGCGTCCAGAACATTCCTCGGCGGGAATGGCGGTAGTGGCGCGCTGCCGATGGGCGCGAGGACGCCTGCTGACTTTATGGATGACATGGATTGTCAATTCGTTAAAGAATTCGAGCTATGAAACCGTCGGGCAACGGCCCGACGATCAATCCTAGGATATCACCTGATGGGCTATTAACGAGGGCTCGGCAACGAAAAAACGAGAAATTTCAAGAGCATGAATCGGTGGAGCAATGGCAATTGCGATGCGAGGAAATCACAGATGGGGCAGCTATTGCCCGATATCCGCATCAGTCACCGCAACCGATTTGGTGCGGCCGCACACGTTGACCTGGCAAATTTTGCCGGTCGGCGCCTCGTTGAGCACGCGCTGCAATTCCAAGACATCGGCGATTTGCCTGCCAGCCACGGCGGTGATGACATCACCCTGATGGATGTTCTGTTTGCAAAAGGGGCTGTTGTCGCTGATGCCGATGACCATGACGCCGGTGGCGGGATGATCTTTCTGTTCGGCGGGCGGTGTCCAGCCAACGGGGATGGGGCCGAGCAGCATGCCTTGCCAACGGAGGCGGCGGTTTTCTCGGGTAATGGCCGCACTGGCGAGTTGCCGGCGGCGGAGTTGCACTTGGATATCCATCACCTTGCCTTGGCGATAGAGCGATAGATGCACGGGTTTATCCACGCTGCAGCAGCCGACGATGCGGACGAATTGGTCGGAATCGCGGATGATCTCGCCGTTCAATTGGACAATCACGTCATTTTCTTTGATGACGCCGCTGACGGACGCGGGCGAATCGGCCTCGAGACCATCGACACGCACGCCGATCGGTTCGGTAACAGACGCCAGGCGACGTTCGGATTCGGTCGGGGTGCTCACCATCACGCCGAGATAGCTGTACACCACTTCACGCCCCGCTTCCAGATCATGTACGGTCTGAATCAATTGCGGTGTGATCGGAATGGCAAACCCGATCCCATTGGTCTTCTTTTCCGGAAGGATTACCGCGGTGTTGATGCCGATGACTTGGCCGTTCAAGTCGAACAATGGCCCGCCGCTGTTGCCGGGATTGATCTGGGCGGTGGTCTGAATCAGATTGCTGTAAAGACGGTTTTCTTTTCTCGACAACTTGGGCAGCGAACGATCGAGCGCGCTGATGATGCCGACGCTCATCGCTTCGGCGCCTTCGGTAGCCAGCCCATACGGATTGCCCAGGGCGATGGACCATTGGCCACGTTTGATGCTTTCATACGGGGCGAATTGCACCGCGGGCAGATTGCGAGCCGTCGTCTTGAGCATGGCCAGATCGCTGCGCGGATCAGAGCCGACCACCACGGCGGGATAGACCTTGCGATCATCGGTCGTGATCCAGACGGCATCGGCATCTCCCACGACGTGCTCATTCGTGAGAATGTAGCCTTCGGAATCGACAACGAAGCCGGTGCCGACCATGCGGGTGGTGCGATCGAGAATCGTCTGCAGTTTTTCGGGATTAAGATCCTGGGCCCGCATCGCTTCGGTGTTATCAACCGGCGAACAGGCGGCGGAAATGGAAACCACTGACCCCGCAACCTTGCGGCTGACGGTTTCAAATTTATCTTGCAGACCGGCCAGTTCGATCGTGTCGGGAGCAGCTTCCTGGTCGGAGGCCATCACCGGCTCGCCGCCGTAGGCTTGATTGGTAGCTAGCGGAGTGGGAGAACGCGAAGCTATGCCGACGAAGGCAGAGCCCAAGAATAGCAGGGCAATCATGCCCCGTGTTCCAATCAGATGCCGTTTTCCCATCGCAAACCCGAAACTTCAGAGCCCGATTCGACGCAATAGCTCCGATTAACACAGGCCTTACTTTTGATGGATCGCTTGCCCGGCGTCGTTTCCATGTTTCGATTCCTCCCACAGAATCGGAAACATGAGCCAACACATTTATATGTAAGCAAGTTATTCATAGCAATGATCGGGCCGCCGACACGGGCAAATCAGCAGCAATACGCATAGTGGGCCTGCGCTGCAACCAAACGGGGCGGGACGGGGGTGCTCGTGAGGGGCATTACACCAAAACGAACGTCCAGAGCCGCGCGGCCGATAACGCTTTGAACGTTATCGGCGATCCACGGCTCCGGGCGTGCGGAAAAAATGGGCTACGGGTCGCCCGGTGCATAGGGAATCATCTTTCGGGTGCAGTCCGGTGTGGGGATTTAGGTAGTCCCCGCCGACTTGGTAGGGTCGTGTCCGGCCTCCGCGGCCGTCGACTTGGCGCTACCGAGCATTCCCTTGTTGGCCAGCACTGCCTCACGAATTTCCTTCGCCAACTCCGGATTCTGGAAAAGAAACTGCTTGGCATTCTCACGACCCTGGCCGAGCCGTGTTCCTTTGTACCCAAACCACGCCCCGCTCTTATCAATGATGTTCGTCGCCACGGCCAGATCGACCAGATCACCTTCATAGCTGATGCCGCGATCGAACATGATGTCGAACTCCGCATCGCGGAACGGCGGAGCCACTTTGTTTTTCACCACCCGGGCGCGGGTGCGATTACCCACGGCGATTTCACCTTCCTTGATCGATCCAGTGCGGCGAACATCAATGCGCACCGAAGAATAAAATTTGAGAGCTCGGCCACCCGGCGTGGTTTCCGGGTTGCCGAACATCACGCCGATTTTTTCACGAAGCTGGTTGATGAAAATCACCGTGCTCTTGCTCTTGGAAATCGCGCCCGTGAGTTTGCGCAGCGCCTGGCTCATCAAACGAGCCTGCAAGCCAACATGCGCATCGCCCATGTCCCCTTCGATTTCCGCACGGGGAATCAAAGCAGCCACCGAGTCAATGACAATCACATCGACGGCGTTGGAGCGCACGAGTAACTCGCAAATTTCTAAAGCCTGCTCGCCGGTATCGGGCTGACTGACGAGCAAATCTTCGAGCTTCACGCCCAGCCGCTTGGCCCAGGATGGATCGAGGGCATGCTCGGCATCAATGAACGCCGCCACGCCGCCGGCACGCTGGGCATTGGAAATAATGTGCAGGGTCAACGTGGTTTTGCCGGAAGATTCCGGGCCATAAATCTCGACGACTCGGCCTCGGGGCACACCCCATCCACCGAGGGCGATGTCGAGCGACAAACTGCCGGTGGCGATGCCGTCGATCGGCTTAATATTTTCCCCGTCAAGTTTCATCACCGAGCCGCGGCCGAATTGCTTTTCAATCTGCTGTACGGCGCGATTGAGCGCCGAATCCTTGGCCGCATCGTGGGGGCGGGGTTGCTGGGCAACCGGCGCGGGCTTGGCCGCCGGAACTTCCTTATGAATCGGCTCAGGCGATTTAACCGCGGGGGCTTCCTTTGCTGTGGCCGCTTGAGCTACCTGTGGACGGTCCTTGACCTCCACCTTATCCAGGGTCTTAGGCATGGGTCTCTCCTGCGCCGGGTATCTTGTTCAGCCGGCGCTATGTATTCGGCGACAATCATGCAGGCGAGCGTGCCTTTCACGCACCCTGCTCCTGAACTCAATGGCTGTCGCCTTGCCATTCCTGTTCAGGTTTTGTTCGGGGTCGAACTATATCCCGTATCGGATTAATTGCCAAGTCAAAAATACCTAAAATTTACCGAATACTTTTCGCCGGCTTTTTTTTACCACGCATGGCCATTTCCCCCTCTTTGAAATCTATATACGTCCCTGTTTCATTCTTGATACGCATTGGCATCCGGCCCTAAACCACTCGGATCCTGGCTGATGAAATCCCCATCGGCGGGGTTGTAATAACGATGCTCTTCGTGAATCAGGCCGGTCTCCGGGTCCGTCTCCTGACCGTCGTAGCCCCAGCGGATGAAACCGATTCCCGCGGCCCCACCGCTGCCACAGCTGCTGCACGAGACAACCGCCCCGATCCCGCACGCCGCCCAGGTGGTTTCGTGGCTGTAGGTCTTAACCCCGTACGCATCGTACAAAAACTCCTGCGTGATCGGCGGTGCCCCGCACGGAGTCGTCACGCCCGCCGCCGGGAACGCTGCCGCTTCCTTCACGCTTCCCTGTCCATCCGCTTCCAGCCACTGCACCGTGCTGTCCGCCTGACCGCAGTTGCTGATCTCCGGATCATCCTGCACCAGCACTTCATCCTGACCATCGACCAGGCCACGCAAATCACGCTCTTCCACCACGTCGCACGTCATGGCCACCACTTTTTGCATTCATTGTATTTTCTATCAATGCCATCTATGCCAACCAAAACCACCTTAAAAACCGAACGCTTTCCGAACAAAACCACCGTCCAAGCTCCTGGGCCACTATAGCCACCACAGGCGGTCGAAGCTCAGCGAATTGGATCAGTTCCTGCCCAACGTCTGGAAGGCGGAGGATACCGTGGAACAAGCATGATGTTCGATCTTTGCAAGGATCTTCCATGTCAATCATTCCTTGATCGGCAAGTTGGGACACGATTGACACGTGCGGTTGATCTCGTCCTTCGTCTTCCCGGTCAATTGGGTCACCTCAAGAAGGCACCCGCAGTCCATGTAACCGAGACGTTCATAGTTGATGTCAAGGCATTTCCCTTCCGCGATATTCTTCTGATAAAGCGGGCAGTACCACTCTTTCACGCACGTGGGTGTCATTTGACGCCTCCCGCATTGTTCAGACGGACTAAAGGGGACGTAGCTGTTTGGGTTGAGATCACCTGCGCGTTCATCTGATTCGGCCACGCTTCACGATAAAGGATTTGCTCCATGCGTGGTTTCATGCACATGTCGCCAATCGATTTTCCAGACGCCGATTTGTTGCCTTGGCGGCCGACACACCAAACGATATTTAGCTACCCCTGCAAATCCCCACAAGCGCCGCTTTGAAGAGATGTTTGTTTAACGCAAAACAGAATTTGACCTAAAAACGTATCATTTTGTATCGTTTTGTAACATCGCTTAAAAAGCCATCGCCTGCTTGAACTCGGCGAACCGCTCGTCAATTTGATGCCGATCGGTTTTTTGCAAACCGGCCAATGAGAAATCGCTGATGGTGTAACTGGCCACGACGGTGCCGTAAGCCAACGCACGCTTCACCGTGGAGGGCGTCAAAATTCCCTGCGTCGAAAGATACCCCATCATCCCACCGGCGAAGCTGTCGCCGGCTCCGGTGGGATCGACCACTTGCTCCGCGGGGAACGCCGGCAGCACGAAGGTGTCATCCTGGGAGCAAAGCAAACTGCCGTGCTCTCCTTTTTTGATGACGACGAATTTCGGGCCTAGTTTCAGCACCTCCCGAGCGGCGGCGATCAGATTTTTCTGCTCGGTCAGCAGCCGCGCTTCACCGTCGTTGAGCACCAGGCCATCGACTTTTTTCAAGAGCTTCAGCAGCTCCACCCGCTCGGTCTGGATCCACAGATTCATCGTGTCGGCGACCACGAGCTTCGGCTGTTTCAAATCGGCCAGCATCTGCTGCTGCAGGGCGGGATGCGTGTTGGCCAGGAAAATGTATTTGCTGTCCAGGTGCTGCGGCGGAATTTTCGGGGCCCGCTCGGCCAGGACATTCAAATCGACTTCGACCGTGACCGCTTCGTTCATGTTCTGCACATAAGAGCCGTGCCAGCGGAATGTTTTGCTTCCCTTGCGATGTTCAAGGCCGCTGGTGTCGACATCACGGCCGGCAAAGACATTGAGCAACTCTTTGGGGCAATCGTCGCCGACCACGCCGACCAGGCGCACGGGAGTGAAAAATGAAGCGGCGTAGGAAAAATAAATCGCCGAGCCGCCGAGCACATCGTCTCGTTTGCCGAAGGGCGTTTCCACAGTGTCGATGCCGATGGAGCCGGTGACCAAAAGGGGCATTGGGCGGTTTCTCCTTTAAGCCGGTTGACGAGCGGGCAATTGTCGCACTTTGACTCGGTTGGCGGTCACGGTATACAGCCGGCCGGGCGTGAGGCGTTTGTATCTTTTGAACAAGCGGTCGATGGCGTCATCCTGTTCCACATCGCCGCCGGACAGTTGCAGATAAACCATCACGCGCCGGAACCAGAATTTTTGTGCAAAACAGAAATCGACCACGGCAAAATCGGCGGTGATCAGTTCCAGTTGCTCCTTGGCCGCTGCCCCCAGCAGTGTCGCGGGATCGGTTGCAGGCAATGCCAGTGAAGCCGCGTCGCGGACTTGCTGCTCATGCCGCACCAAGGCCGCAGCGACGGCAGCGTCGAGATTGGAATCGAGAAGCCAGCGCATCGACCGCATGGTAGCGATTGCGGCAGGCGACGCCAATCACGGATTGATATCGGTGACTTTCCAACCGTCGGCCGCACGCCAGCGGCGACGGCAATGGGGACGCTCGTTGAGCTCCAGCGATTCGACTTCATCCGGATGCAGGCAAAGGGCCAGAAAATTCTTCGGCGGCGGAACATTGGCGGCAACCGATGAAACAAATTCATCGGCGGCATTGCGTGGAAGTTCGGGCGCTGGCCAGGAAAAAGTCGCCCGGGTGTCACCACGGAGCTGTTCCCAAATCGCCTGGCGGATAGCGCCGCCGGTGTGAATTCGCATCGATCCCCGCAGCCGAAACTGCTGGCGTTCGCTGGCGGCCCAGATGAGCAATTCCGCGGTCGGCTGATTTTTCAGTTCAGCGACCTTGCCGCTGCGTGCGTCGGTTGTCATCCAAATGCAAAGTTCCCGCTCATCCACGCGGCGAATCACCATCATGCGCACGTGCGGCTTTCCGTCGGCATCGACCGTCGCCAGGGAAGCCACGATCGGCCGCTTGATGAACTCGGCGTCGAGCAGCACCTGCAGATCGTGCATCCACTGGACCATGGCGTCGATTGTATGGACGATGACCGCCGCAGACGAATATCCTACAATCCCCGCATGGGTCGAGAGACTCCGACATATCTGGTCCCGTATCTGTCCGCGGCAGAGCAACATGCCGGCGGATTCCGGTCGCTGCTTTGGGCCAGCGCCAGCACACAGGCCGCTCGGTTCGATGCGTTTACTCGGCTTCTCGATTTCACCGATGCGTCCGTGCTGGATGTGGGCTGCGGGCGGGCGGATTTGCCGGATTATCTTTTGCAGCGTGGCATTCGGCTGGAGCATTACATCGGCTTGGAAGCGGTGCCGTTGCTTGTCGAGGAGGCGGAACGCAGAAACATTCCAGATAGTAAAATCATTCGAGCGGATTTTGTCGCCGAGCCGGCGCGGATGTTCGTCGGCGCCGATGTCGTGGTGTTCAGCGGATCGCTCAATACTTTGGTAGATGAAGCGTTTTACGTGACCCTGCGGCATGCCTTCGCCGCCGCCGGCCGGCATCTGGTATTCAACTTTTTGTCATCCACACTGCTGGCGGGAACACGCTATTTGTATTGGCGGCCGCGGGCAGACGTGAAGCGATTTTTGGAGCAACTCGGAGCCGAGGTGCGGCAGCTTGATGATTACATTGACGGAGATTGCTCGATGCTGGCGAGCAAACCAGCTCACGCGTGACGATCACAATTCGCTGAGCGCCTGATACAACGCCGCGGCGGTGCGGGTGCCGGCTTGCAGGGCGTGCAGCTCGAATTTTTCGTTGGGGGAATGCACGCGATCATCTGGCAAACCAAAGCCGATCAACAGCGTGTCGATGCCGAGGATTTCCTTGAATTTGCCGACGATGGGAATGCTGCCGCCTTCGCGCATGAAAACGGGGGCCTTGCCGAAGCCGGCTTCAATGGCTTTGGCGGCTAATTGAATCGGTTTGCCGGTGAGGGGCGTCAGGAACGCGGGTGAACCGCCGCCGCCGTGGATGTGGATATCGAGGGTCACGCCGACGGGACAGCGTTCCCGCAGTGTCTTCTCGAAGGCGGCGATGATTTTTTTTGGGTCCTGCTTCGGCACTAATCGCATGGAAACTTTTGCTGAAGCTTTGGAGGCGATGACGGTTTTGGCGCCGGGGCCTTGATAGCCGCTGGTCAGGCCGTTGATGTCGCAAGTGGGACGGGCCCAGGTGCGCTCCAGGGTGGTGAAGCCTTTTTCGCCATACAGCTTGGTTAATTTGAGATCGCTCAGATAACGGGCCTCATCGAACGGTAACGCGGCGAAGTTTCTGCGTTCCTGGGCGGTGAGTTCCTGCACATCATCATAAAAGCCGGGGATATTCACGCGGCCATCGGCGTCATGCAGGGTGGCCAGCAGTTCGCACAGGGCGTTGGCGGGATTAGGCACCGCGCCGCCGAACATGCCGCTGTGCAGGTCGTGGCCGGCGGCGGTGAGGGTGACTTCGGTGTAAACCAGGCCGCGCAGGCCGTAAGTGATGGCGGGAAAGCCGCGGGCGAATTGGTTGGTGTCGCTGACAACGGCGATGTCCGCTTTCAAATCGGCTCGGCGGCTGCGGACGAAATCGGCGAGATTCGGGCTGCCGATTTCTTCTTCCCCTTCGATGAGCATGGTCACGTTGACCGGTGCGCGGCCCGCTTCGTGCCATGCCCGCATCGCCTGCAGATGACACCAGACCTGCCCCTTGTCGTCCACCGCTCCGCGGGCAAAGACCGCATCATGGCCGGTGTCATCTTTGCGAACCGTCGGTTCAAAGGGCGGCGATGTCCAAAGGTCCAGCGGCTCCGGGGGCTGCACATCGTAATGGCCATACATGAGAACCGTCGGCCGGCCAGGTCGATGCTCATTTTTGGCCAGCACAACTGGATGTCCGGCGGTTGCCGCAATCTCCGTTTGCAGGCCGCAACCGCGCAACTGCTCCACGAGCCACGCAGCGCATCGCTGCATATCCGGCTTATGTTCAGGTTTGGTGCTAACGCTGGGAATTCGCAGAAAGTCGATCAACCCCGCCAGTGACGCGGCTTGGTGATTATCCACGGACCGAAGAATAGACTGAATATCCGCCATCCATCCCCGAGCCCCCGGCATCCAAGCTCCAGCCTCCATCACACAACAGTGGTCACCGGAGTCGTCACCGGTTCTACCTCGCGGGCGGCGAGTTCTTCTTGGGCTTCCTGCTGCATCTTGTACATGGCAAGAATCGATCCGACACCGACGTAAAAATATCCGCCGGCGAAGATCAGGAGGAAGGGAACGCTGCCGCGGCCGAAGGAATAAAGGATGCTGATCACGGCGCAAAGCATCATGTAAGTCCCGAAGCTGATCTCGATAATCGGCATCATCAACTTGCGGAACGTGAACATGCTGGCGCCGCGAAGCTTGGCGCGGTTTTGGCCGGTTACGCCGTACTTTTGCGTTCGCACAAACTCGCTGGGTTTGCCGCGAATGTGACCCCAGATGGCTTCAAAAACGGCTTTGCAGTTGTTCAAGCTGACGCCGACGCCCAGTGCCATCAGAGCGGGCAAATAGAGGATACATTTCCAGCCAGCCTTTTTGCCGAACAATTCACGCTGGCCGAAAACGAAAAACGTGCTGGTCGAGCACGTGGCCAGGACAAACAATGTCGCGCTGAAAACCCAGCGGCTATACGGGCTTTGCTTGAACGGGCTGAAAACGTAGAAAAATGTCGGCCACATTAAAAGCGTCAGCAGCACCATGAGCGGATAGACCAGCGTATTGGTCAGATGAAAAAACGCCTCGGCCTTGATGCGATACGACAGATGCCGGCTCTTGAGCACTTTCGGCAGCAGCTTCAGGCAAGTTTGGAAGCTCCCTTTGGTCCAGCGATGGGCCTGCAGCTTGAAGGCGATCATCTCCGGCGGCAATTCAGCGGGAGCACAGAACTGCGGCAGGTACACAAACTGCCAACCCTTCATTTGCGCCCGGTAGCTCAGATCCAGATCTTCGGTGAGCGTGTCATGTTCCCAGCCACCGGCGTCATCGATGGTGGTGCGCCGCCAGACACCGGCGGTGCCGTTGAAGTGCATGAACCGGCCACTGCGGTTGCGGGCGGTGTGCTCAATGGCAAAGTGACCATCCAAGAAAATCGCCTGGCTGCGGGTCAGCAATGATGCGTCCCGATTCAGGTGATCCCAGCGGACCTGCACCATGCCGACTTTGTCGTCGACGAAATAATCCACGACGTTACGCAAAATATCCGACGGCGGAATGAAATCGGCATCGAAAATGGCGATGAATTCGCCGGATGCGATTTTCATCCCGTCAGCCAGCGCACCGGCTTTGTAACCGACGCGATTGGTGCGTTGGATGAACTTGATGTCATAACCCTTGGCGGACCATTCCTGGCAGGCTTTGCGGGCCAACTCTTCGGAGCCGTCCGTGCTGTCATCGAGAACCTGAATTTCAAATCGGTCGCGCGGATAATCGATCTGGCATGTTGCTTTAATCACGCGCTCGGCCACGGAGCCTTCGTTGTACATCGGCAACTGCACCGTCACCCTGGGCAAATTGATGAATTGCCCCTTCACCTGGTAGGTGTTGTGCTTGTGTTTGAGATACAGGTAAAGAAGGACGTATCGATGCAGGCCGTACGAGGCAATTAACAACAGCACCGAGACGTACGAAACGACCAGTAGAATCGACGCATTCCACATAGGTTCTTAATCTCTTTGCAGTTAAGTTACTGCCAAGTACGCTTCCAAGCACTGCTCAATGCGCTTTACCGATGAGCGATCCAAACGTTGGCGGATGCAATAGATGGACCGATCATGCTTTCTAGCTGCCTATTGCCTGGTTAGTCGCATAACCGATTAGTTGCGCGCCGAGCCAGCTTTCTGCCGCTTTATGGCAAGGCATCTTACCGTGGAACATTCATTCCCGCGACTGCTTGAATTTCAGATTTCGCGGATTGCGATTTGCACGACATTTCGCACATTTTAGCGTCCACCGGGACCACCAACGACTGCGTCGGCCATCCAGTGTCGGATGTTAGCCGAAATCCCGGCTTTAAGCCTAATTTTCGGCTAGTACGCGCGACTTTCGCCGCACTTCACACCGCTGGGCTCTTGGTTTCCCCTTCGCCAGCATCGGCAGCGGCGGGTGCTTCGGACGAGGAGGATTTTTTGGCGTCCCTGACTTTTTTGAGCGCGCCGGCGGCGAAAAGATGCTTGCGCTCATTGCGCTTCCGCCGTAAACCGGCGCTGCGGCGGGCAGTGCCTTTGGGCTGAGCGTCAACCGTCAACAACTGCAGCGACACGATATCACCCGCATCACCAAGGCGATGCTTGGACGTCTTAATGATGCGAACATATCCACCCGGCCGATCGGCGAAGGCCGGGCCGATGTCGTTAAACAGTTTTTGAATCACCGTGCGCGTCGGGCCGGTTTCAATGAAATCCTGCTTTTCATCCACCAGGCGGCGGTCGCGGATCATCGAGATCACTTTGCGGCGGGCATTGAGCGTTCCGGTGCGGGCCAGGGTGATCATCTTTTCAGCCAAAGCGCGAACTTCCAGCGCTTTGGGCATGGTCGTGCGAACCTTGCCGTGCTCGAAAAGGCTCTGCACGAGATTTCGCCGCATCGCCATGCGGTGCTCTGTGTCACGGCTCAATTGCCGGCCGCGAATCATGTGACTGGACATGGTGATTCCTTATTTATTGCTCTGAGCGGGCGGATGTCTCGGCTTTCTCGCCAGCACTTTCCGATTCCAGATCGTCGGATATATCGTCATCATCATCCATGGTGGCAGCGGCCTGGGGGACGTTCTCCAAATCCATGCCCAGGCTCAGGCCCATGTCGGCGAGCTTTCGCTTCACTTCACGCAAACTGGTTTTGCCGAAGCTGCGAACTTTCAAAAGATCGGCGTCGGTTTTTTTCACCAGATCGCGCACGGTCTGAATCTTGGCCGATTCCAGGCAGTTGTTGGCCCGGACCGACAAATCCAATTCCTGCACCGTCATGTTCAGCTTCTGCTCCAGTTCCGGATCCATCTGTGCCTTGTTCGCTTCCCGCATGGCGGTGAGTGCCTCATCGGAAGCGACATCCAATCCGAGTTCGAAATATTGCACAAACGGATTGAGATGCTTGCGGAGAATCTTGCTGGCTTCCACGAGTGCCAACTCCGGTGAGATCGTTCCATTGGTCCAGATTTCCAGGATCAGCCGGTCGTAGTCGGTCTTCTGTCCGACACGGGCATCTTCCGTGGCATAACGGACGCGCGACACGGGGGAATACAAACTGTCGACGGCAATCGGCCCGGCTTCCTGCTCTTCTGCGTCGCCGATATTCTCGGCGGCGGTGACATAACCACGCCCCTTACCGACGGTCAGCGTCATGTCGAAAGTGACATCTTCGGTCAGATTCGCCAGGACCAGGTCCTTGTTGACCACGGTGATGGCGGGATCGGCTTCGATCATGCCGGCAGTGACGGGGCCGGCCTTCTTGGCCACCACGCGCATCTGCTTGGAATCCTCGGCATCAAGCTTCACCACCAAGCTCTTGACGTTCAGAATAATTTCCGTCACGTCTTCAATCACGCCATTGAGGCTGCTGAACTCGTGGTCAGCGCCTTTAAGGCGGATGTGAGTGACAGCCGCGCCTTCCAGGCTGGAAAGCAGAATTCGCCGCAGGGAATTGCCGACGGTGGTGCCGAAGCCGCGCTCAAACGGCTCAGCGGTGAAGCGCCCGTACATCTCGTTCGAAACATGCGGATCACGCACTACTCGTGACGGCAACTCTAATCCACGCCAACGTATACGCATCATTGTCATCTCCTTAGCCTGTCATCGAATTGCGGAAGGTTCCCGCCCCCACCGTTGGGGGCCATCTGTTCTTCCACCTCGCCGATGGCGGGCAATCTTTTTAATCGTCTAAAAATCCTGTTCCGTGCGCCCCCTGACAAACGGGGGCAAAATGGTCACACGCGCCGTTTCTTGGGCGGCCGGCACCCGTTGTGCGGCAGCGGCGTGACATCCTCGATTCCATTGATCTTCAGGCCGGCATTTTGCAGATTCAAAATCGCCTGCTCACGGCCGGCGCCGGGGCCTTTTACTTTCACTTCGACTTCCATCATCCCATGCTTGCGGGCTTCGCTTCCCGCTTTCTCCGCAGCGCGGCCGGCGGCGAAGGGCGTGCTCTTGCGGGCTCCCTTGAAGCCAACCGTTCCAGCCGACGCCCAGGAGATGGTCTCACCGTTGGTGTCGGTGATCGTCACCATGGTGTTGTTGAAAGTCGCCTTGATATGGGCAACGCCGCGCGTCACACCTTTACGAAGCTTTTTCTTTTTTGCGCCGGCTTTTGCACCGGCGGGTTTTGCTGTTTCTGCCATGGGATTCCAGTTGTTAGTTGCCAGTTTTTAGTTGCCAGGAAAGAAGGGATTTGCCTTTACTGGCAACTACCAACTAACAACTGGCAACTTCCTTACTTCCCGAGTTCCTTCACGCCCTTCTTGCCGGCAACGGTCTTGCGCGGCCCTTTGCGGGTACGGGCATTGGAACGAGTCCGCTGTCCGCGCACGGGAAGCGCGCGGCGGTGTCGGATGCCTCGGTAACTGCCGATGTCGCGCAGCCGGGTGACGTTCTGCTGAATATTTCGCCGCAGAGCGCCTTCCACCAGATAGCTGCGATCGAGAATGCCGATGATCTTGGCGAGTTCCTCTTCGGTCAGATCCTTGGCAAGCCGTTGAAACTCGATGCCGAGTTCCTTCAAAATAATCTTGCTGTTGGTCCGACCGATGCCGTAGAGATAGGTCAGGCTGATCCAAATCTGCTTCTCCGGCGGAATATCAACACCTGCGATACGGGGCATGTTTACTCCACTTTGCCAGGCAACCTGGCCAAAACTTTCGGTTACCCTTGTCGTTGCTTATGCTTGGTATTGGTGCAGATCACCCGCACCACGCCTTTGCGGCGAACAATCTTGCAGTTCTCACAAATTCGCCGGACGCTGGTTCGGACTTTCATATCAACCTCAAAACCGATCCCCGAATTTGGGGCGAATCGTCAATTATACACTTTTTAACAAAACTCTCAAGTTCCGCTTGACATTCATAAAACAAATGGCATTCGCCCGTCGGTCAGCACATCGACGCCGTTTTGCGTGACGGCGATGGTGTGCTCGAAATGGGCCGCGTGGGTTCGATCTTCCGTCACCACCGTCCATTGGTCATCGAGCAGCGCCACATCACGCCGGCCCATCACCACCATGGGCTCGACCGCCAGAGTCATGCCGGCCCGGAGCTTGAAATCGCCCCGCAACTGCTCCTGACTCACGAAATTCGGCACCTTCGGCTCCTCGTGCATGGTGCGGCCGATACCGTGGCCGACGAATTCCCGCACCACGCTGAAACCGTTGTGCTCCACGTGCCATTGCATGAGCCGGGCGATGTCGGACCATTTACGGTCCGGCCGAATATTCTGAATCGCCAAGGCCAGCGTTTCCCGGGTGACATCGAGCAGCTTCTGCAGCTCGGGTGGAATCTCGCCGATGCCGATAGTCGTGGCGGTGTCGGCACAATAATCATTGAGTGATAACGCCAAATCCAGCGTCACCACATCCCCGTTTTGCAACTGCCGATGGCCGGGGATGCCATGCACCACTTCCTCATTCACACTGATGCAGGTGTGGCCGGGAAATCCTTCGCCGGCCTTGTACGTCGGATAATTCTTCGACAAAGCGATGGCTCCGGCACGCTCCAATTCCACGCGGGCCAGTTCATCCAATTCCGCCGTGGTGATGCCCGGTTTGGCTGCCTCGCGCATTTTGCCGAGGATGTCGCATCCCAATGCACCGGTCCGCCGCATCATTTCGATCTCGCGACGGGTCTTTAGAACGATTGGCATGGGACGCAGTTGCCGCTACTTGCCAGCCAAACATCCTGTACTGCGTTGCGCTGACCGGCCGGATCGCAACGAGCAATTGCTCAATACTGCCGGCCCTTGATCCGCTTGCCTTTTTGGCCCGGGCCGCTGAGGAAGCCGCCGTAGTTACGCATCAATAAGTTGGCTTCGATTCGCTGCACCATGTCCAGGGCGACACTGACGACGATCAACAAGCCGGTGCCGCCGAGGAACGCTGACACTTGCGGATTGACACGAAGACTTTCCGACACCGCCGTGGGAATCACTGCGATGATGCACAGGAACGCCGCTCCGACGTAGGTGATGCGCATCATCACTTTTTCAAGATAATCGCTGGTTCGCTTGCCGGGACGCAGGCCGGGAACGAAGCTCCCGTAATCGCGGAGCTGATTGGCCATTTCCTTCGGCTGAAACTGCACGGTCGTCCAGAAGTAGGCGAAGAAATAAATCATCGCCACTTCCACAATCACATAAAGATAAGTGCCACGCCGCAGTTCTTCATTCAGGAAAGCGATCACGTCATTGTTAGTTTTGTTGTGAAGCCATCCAAAAAACATGCTGGGAAAGAGCATCAATGATTGGGCGAAAATGATCGGCATCACGCCGCCATGATTCACCCGCAGGGGAAGGTACTGGCGAGCGCCGCCGTAAATCCGCCGGCCACGGGTATGTTTGGCCTGCTGAATGGGAATACGCCGCTGCGCCTGGGTAATCAAAATAGAACCGAAGACCACGAAAATGAACGCCGCGATCAAAAACAGCACCTTGCCGGCGTTCATCGAGCCGGATTGGCCGTTGGCGCCCTTCATTTCCTCGTGAACCAGGAATATCGCATTGGGCATGCGGGCGACGATGCCGGCCAGGATGATCAAGCTGACGCCGTTGCCGAGACCGAATTCGTCGATTTGTTCCCCCAGCCACATCAGGAATACGCACCCGGCAGTGAGCGCGAAAACGCCCATCACCCAGAACTTGGCAGTCCCCACAAAATCTTTTTGCACCAGCCCCTCGGATTGCATGTATCCCAGCCACATAAAGGCCTGAATCATGCACAGCGGCACAGTGACATAGCGCGTCCATTCCTGGATTTTTTTGCGACCCGTCTCCCCTTCCTTCTGCAACTTCTCAAGCTGCGGCATCACCGTCGTCAACAACTGAAAAATGATCGACGCCGAGATGTACGGCATGATCCCCAAGCCGAATACCGTACTCTGGGAAAGATTGCCGCCGGAGAAGATGGAAACGTAACTGGCCAATCGACCGGCCGCGCTGTCATCCCCACCCTGCGCCTGCTTCGTGGCGATTGCGGCCGTTTGATCCTGATCCACGCCGGGAATCGGCACCTTGTAGCCGATCCGGTAGATCATCAACATCAGAATCGTGAACAAGACCTTGTTACGCAGCTCAGGGATGCGGAAAATGTTAATAAACGTGCGGAACATGGTTTAATTATTAGGCGGCAACACGGCACATGTCGCGGTCACTCCGCCGGCTTGGTTTCGGCAGCGGGTTTAGCTTCGGCGGCCGGTTTGGCAGCCGCTTCATCCTCGGCCGCCGCTTCGATTTTCTTGGGCTTCTTGATTGGCTCGCGCGGCACGAATATTTTCTTAGGCTTGGGAAATTCAAACGCCTCGCCCTTGAGGTTCTGCGCGATGCCGCCCGCCTTGGCGATCCGCTCGTGCGCTGATTTGCTATACCAGCCGGCGATGATCGTCAGCTTCTTGGAAACTTTGCCTTCGCCGAGAATCTTCACCGGTTGCTTATCATCGGGAACCAGGCCCTTCTCGATCAGGGCGGCCGCATCAACGATCGCGCCATCTTCAAAATTGGATTCCAAATCCCGGAGATTGACAATATGGAAACGGCGTTCCCAATTTTCGTTGCTGAATCCGCGCTTGGGGAACCGTTTGAAGATCGGGGTTTGGCCGCCTTCATAGCCGCGCTTGATGTATTTACCGGTTCGGGCCTTGGAACCTTTGTTGCCCCGGCCAGAGGTTTTGCCGTGGCCGCTGGATTCGCCGCGGCCTTTGCGCTTCGGCAGCTTATTGCGGGTCGCCCCGGCGGTCACATCGTGGGTCATGCTCATAAAACACCTTTACCTGGACTTACGCCGTGGCGAGTTCGCCGGCTCCCTTGGGCAACGTGACGCCGCGCGCTTGCTCGACTTGCTCACGAATCTTCAAGGAACGCAGCGCACCGATGGTTGCTTTCACCAGATTCTTGGGGCTGGTGGAACCGTACGCCTTGCTGAGAATATCGGTGATCCCCGACAGCTCGAGCACCGGCCGCACGCTCTTGCCGGCCGTCACACCCGTTCCCGGGCGAGCGGGCACCAGCGTCACGCTGCTGGCTCCATAGCGGCCCTGGGCGGTATGCGGAATCGTCGTGCCCTTCAAATTCACTTTGAACATCTGCTTGCGGGCATCTTTGGTGGCCTTTTCCACGGCCATCGGCACTTCATTGGCCTTGCCGTAACCGATGCCGACGCTGCCTCGCCGATCGCCGACGATGACCAGGGCGCCGAAGCTGAAGGTACGGCCGCCCTTGACGACCTTGGCACAGCGATAGATACGAACGACGGATGATTCGACGCCCGACTCATCGCCGCCGCGATCGCCGCCACGATTTCCACCGCGACCACGACCACCGCCGCCGCCACCCTGTCCGCCACGTCCACGGCCGCCGCCGGGTCCGCCACGACCACCGCCGCGTCCGCCACCACCGCCACCGCCTCCTCCACCATGTGACGGCTGCTGCGGTTGTTCGGCTGCCGGCGCAGCCTGCTCAGGGGCGGCAGCGGCGGGCTGCGGTTCGATTGTTTGTTGTTGCTCTTCGGCCATAGTTCGATCCTGTACAGATTAGAATTTCAATCCACCTTCACGAGCCGCATCGGCCAGGGCTTTGACTCGGCCATGAAATCTGCGGCCATTGCGATCGAACGCCACCAAACTGATTCCCGCTTCGCTGGCCTTTTGGGCGATCGCTTTGCCGACCCGCTTGGCCGCTTCAATATTGCCGCCATGTTTCAGATCACCGCGCACATCATCCAATGCGCTGGATGCCGACGCCAATGTTTTGCCGTCGTGATCGTTAATGATCTGGGCATAAATATGTTTGCTGCTGCGATACACCGAAAGCCGCGGACGCTCGCTCGTGCCGAAAACGCTTTTTCGCACGCTGTAACGCCGCCGCCGCAGACGCGTGGAACGATCCTTATTCTTGTCCATGGTGAATCCAGTTATTAGTTGTTAGTTGCCAGAAAATCATCAAATGTCCGTTCGATCTTTGCTGGCAACTTACAACTGGCAACTTCCTCCATTACTTGGCACCCGCACCGGCAAACGCCTTGCCGGGTTTGATCTTGACGACTTCGCCTTCATAGCGAATTCCCTTGCCCTTGTACGGTTCGGGCTTGCGCACACGCCGCAAATCGCTGGCGAACTGGCCGACGAGCTGCTTATCGGGACCGGTGATAACTACCTTCATGGGCCCTTCCAGTGCAACGGTCAGCCCGGTCGGAATCGCCTTGCTGATCGTGTTGGCGTAACCAACCGACAGCACCAGGTTCTTGCCTTTCATTTCCGCCTTGTAACCGACGCCCTGAATTTCCATCACCTTGCGATATCCTTCGGACACGCCCTGCACCATATTGGCCAGCAGCGAGCGAGTCAGGCCATGCAGCGCCTTGCTTTGCCGCTCGTCATCGGGGCGAATCACCAGCAGCTCATTCTTGGCCGCCTCGTGCTGCACCTTGATCAGCGGATGCACGGTCAATTCCAACTTGCCCTTGGGCCCTTCCACCTTGACGTGCTGGGCGGCAATGTTGACTTTCACGCCTTTAGTCAGGGGCACAGGTTTTTTTCCAATTCGGCTCATGGTTTCTAGGGGTTAGGAGTCAGGTGTTAGGGGCTAGAAAGAATTCACTGCTTTTTTCCAGCACCTGTCACCTTGCACCTATCACCTACTCCTAACTTACGGTACACAACAGTTCACCACCGACGTTTTGCTCACGGGCCTCGCGGTCGCTCATCACGCCTTTGCTCGTGGAGACCACGACGATGCCCATGCCGTTAAGCACTCGGGGCAAATCATCGACTTTACGATACACCCGGCAGCCCGGCTTGCTCTTGCGGTCGATCGTGTGAATCACCTTTTCGCCGCTGAGCGAATACTTGAGCTTGACGCGGATCTGGCCTTGGCGGCCGTCGTCGATCGAATCGAATTCCTCGATGTATCCCTCGGCCTTGAGCACCTGAGCGATACCCGTGCAAATCTTGCTGCGCGGAATCAGCACCATCCGCCGGCCAACACGATTGGCATTGCGAATTCGAGTCAACATATCCGCGATGGGATCTTGATTGTTCATCGCTTGTTCATTCTCCATGCCTCAGAAAAAACTGAGGAACTTGCTCAACCGCACTTACCAGCTTGCTTTCCTAAGACCCGGAATCTGTCCGGCCAGGGCCAGTTCCCGCAGCATGATGCGCGACAACTTGAACTTGCGCAGCGTGCCGCGTGAGCGGCCGGTGATCTGACAACGGTTGCGGGAGCGCGTCGGGCTGGAATCGCGCGGCAACTTCGCCAGGGCCGCGTAATTTTTGTCCTTCTTCAATTGCCGACGAATCTCCGCATAACGCTTCACCAGCGCCGCACGGCGTTTCTGCTTCACGATCCAGGCTGTGGTAGCCATAATATTATCCTTGCTTGTTGCCCTCTTCGCGGAAAGGCATTCCAAACTGCTTGAGCAATTCCCGGCCTTCATCCACGCTGCCAGCGGTGGTCACCATTGTGATGTTCATCCCCTGCTGAAACTGCACCGCCGAGCCGTCCACTTCCGGAAAAACGGTTTGCTCGTTGAAACCGAAATTGTAGTTGCCCGAGTTATCAAAACCCTTGGGATCAACCCCGCGAAAGTCCTTCACACGGGGAAACGCCAGGCTGATCATGCGATCGAGAAATTCATACATCCGGGCCCCACGCAGGGTGACTTTCAGGCCGGTTTCCATGCCTTCACGGACCTTAAAATTCGCCACGCTCTTTTTGGCTTTGCAACGCACCGGCTTTTGTCCGGCAATGACGCTGAGTTCGCGCTCGCACTGCTCGATCTTGGATTTCCCTTCACCGCCAGCCGTGGCGTACTTGCCGATGCCCATCGAAATCACGATCTTTTCCAGCCGAGGAACCGCCAGGGCGTTGGGGTACGCAAACTTTTCCTTCATGGCGGCACAAATCGGGCCGCGATATTTTTCGATGAGCCGGGGCGGCGGAATTTCACCCTTGGGCTCTTCGCCGGTTTCAATTTCCACCTTGGCCGACACCTGCGGACGCTTGGCGCTGCGGCCGGCCTTCTCGGCTTTGGCGGATTTCTCGGCCTTGGCTGCCTGCGCCGCCTTGGCTTTCCCCTCCGCTGCGGGGTCTTTTTCCTTGCCTTTGTCTTTGTCTTTCTTTTTCTCAGCCATGTCTGCCTCGTCTTTCGCCGGACATTTTTATGCGTCCGTCGTGCCGGAGCTTTCGTAAAGTTACTTCTTGCCGATGCGGCCCAAATCCGTGCCGTTCTTCACCGCAACGCGATGCTTGCGGCCTTCAAGCATTTCCGACCGCACACGGGTTCCTTTGCCGCTGGTCGGATCGATGGGCATCACGTTACTCAGGTGAATCGCCGCGTCTTTTTGAATTCGGCCACCCTGCGGATACCGCTGGGACGGCTTCACGTGTTTCCATACGCGGTTGATGCCTTCGACGATGACGCGACTCTTGGCCGGCAGGATCCGCAGCACCCGGCCGGTCTTGCCCCGGTCCGCGCCCGCAATCACTACCACCTGGTCGCCGCTTTTTATGTGTCGTGCCATGACAATTTTCCAATGCTGTGCAATCCGCTTAAATCACTTCTTCCGCCAGCGAAACAATCTTCATGAAATTCTTATCACGCAGTTCACGGGCGACGGCTCCGAAAATGCGGGTGCCGACGGGATCGCCTTCCTTGGTGATGGTCACTGCGGCGTTGTGATCGAACCGCACGTAGCTGCCGTCGGGCCGCCGAGTCGGTTGTTTGGTCCGCACCACCACGCAGCGGATGATCGAACCATTCTTCACATCGCCGGGCTGGGTTTTCTTCACCGCACAAATGATCACGTCACCGACGTGAGCCACTTTGCGCTTGAATTTTCCCTTGCTGCTGCTGCCGCGAAGCACTTTAATGCACATCGCTTCTTTGGCGCCGGTGTTGTCGGCGACGTCGACCATTGTTTGCTGCTGAATCATGGGTTCTCGTCAACAAAAAAACGCAGGCCTTCGGCCTTGCGGCTAACCTGAAATCACCGCGCCTCGGGGGCCTTTCCGGTCATCACTTCCTCGGCTGACAACTGCACGGCACGCTCCGGGGCACGTTCGACGATCCGCAGCAAGCGATGATGCTTGGTCTTGCTCAGCGGCCGGCATTCGGCGATCTCAACCGTGTCACCTTCCTTGGCCTCGTTCTTTTCATCATGGGCATGCAGCACGGTGCGACGCTTCAGATACTTTCCGTACTTCGGGTGCTTCATCTGGTAATTCACGACCACCTTGATGGTCTTGTCACCCTTGTCCGAAGCGACCACGCCTTGCACCCTGCGGAGCAAGGGACGAGCTGATTCTTCGGATGTTTTCGTTGCCGTCGCGTCTGCCATGGTTCGTCTCACTTTGACTTAGCGTTATTTCTTTTCCGCAAGCTGCCGCTGGCGAAGAATCGTCTTGATCTGGGCGATTTCGCGCTTGGTCTTGCCGAGCTGGGTGGGATCTTCCAGCTTTTCGGTCACCGCCTGGCTGCGCAGATCAAACAAATGCTTCTGCTTGTCCTTGAGCTCGCGCTCGATCTCCACCGTGTCTCTTTCTCGCATTTCTTTAAGGCTCATGACTCAAATCCTCAGGCCACCGCATGTCTGCGGGCGACAAACCGGCAGGCGATGGGCATCTTGAACGCCACGCGGGCCAGGCAGCGCTTGGCGGTTGCTTCATCCACGCCGGATACTTCAAACAGCATGGTGCCGGGTTTCACGACGGCGCACCAGAATTCCGGTTCGCCCTTGCCGGAGCCCATTCGCACTTCCAGCGGCTTCGCCGACACCGATTTGTGCGGGAAGATGCGAATGAACAATCGCCCTTCACGCCGCAGAAAATGGCTCGCTGCCACACGACCGGCTTCGATCTGCCGGGCGGTGACCCACGCCGGCTTCAACGATTGCAGGCCAAATTCGCCAAATGCCACCGTGTTGCCGCGGGTCGCATTGCCTTTGATCTTGCCGCGTTGACTTTTGCGGAACTTCACCCGCTTGGGCATCATTGCCATAGCACACCTGAATAGTTGCCAGTTATTAGTTGCCAGTTGCCAGAATTAATTGCTTTTGCCTTTTCTCACTGGCAACTAGCAACTGGCAACTAACAACTTTTCCTACCTTCGACCACGCCGCGGACCACCACCGCCTGGCCGCACATCCGTGTCATCCACGGTTTCGCCGTAGATGCCGCGATAAATCCAGCACTTGACGCCAATCGTGCCGAAGGTGGTCTTGGCGATGGCGTAACCGTAATCCACATTGGCCTGCAGCGTCGTGAGCGGAATCGAGCCGACCACCGTTTGTTCACTACGGGCGATTTCAGCGCCACCGAGGCGGCCGCTGACGTTGATCTTGATTCCCTTGGCTCCGGCTTGCATCGAAGAATCGCACCGCTGCTTGAGCACCCGGCGGAATGCCGCCCGCTTTTTAAGCTGCTCGGCGACCGCTTCGGCCACCAGTTGGGCGTTCAAATCCGGATTCTTGATTTCGATCACCTTGATCGGCGCGACTTTGCGCTTGATCAGGTCTTCGAGCTCCTCACGCAGCTTGTCGACTTCGGCGCCTTTGGGGCCAATCACCAGACCCGGCCGGGCCGTTCGCAGCGTGACAGTCACTTCTTCACGGGTCCGCTCGATCATGATGTCGGCGACGGCAGCGAACGGCGGCCGGCGATTGAGCTTCTCATCCACATACTTGCGAATGCGATAGTCTTCACCGAGAAAGTCGCCGTACGCATGCTTGGGGGCGTACCAACGGCTGCGCCAGTCTTCGGTGATCCCGGTGCGAAAACCAATGGGGTTGACTTTTTGACCCATAAACCTTGCATCCTCGCGGCATCAAAAACGAGCCGCTGTCACATCACTCGCCAAGTTTGTTTCGTTCGTCTAATTCCACCACCAGGTGGCTGGTGCGCTTTTTAATGTCATACGCCTTGCCGCGATCTTTCGGCATAAATCGCTTGATCACCGGACCGGGATCGACCCATGCCCGGGCGACAAACAGCGTGTTGGTGTTGGCTTCCTGCTCACCGGCATTGGCAACGGCGGAGCGGACCACTTTTTCAATCATCACCGTCGACCGCTGCTTGCTGAACCGCAGCAACGTGATGGCGTCATCCACATCGCGGCCCTTGATCAAATTGATCACCAGCCGCGCCTTGCGGGGTGAGATGCGGGCATATCGATGCATGGCTTTGAATGGCATGGCTACTACCTCGGACTTCCATCAATCATCAATCAACCAATGCCCGCGACCAGCGGTCGCGGCTTTACAGTTCTTATTTCGCGGGGGCGCCGGTTTCGGCCTTCTTTACGCCGCTGTGGCCACGGAAGGTGCGGGTCGGGCTGAACTCGCCGAGCTTGTGGCCGACCATATCTTCCTGAATGAACACACGCAGAAACTTGTTGCCGTTGTGAACCTCAAACGTATGGCCCACAAATTCCGGAATAATCGTGCAGGCCCGCGCCCAGGTTTTGAGCGGTTGCTTGGAACGGCTTTCGTTCAACCTGACCACCTTGCGGTAAAGCTTCTCGTTGACGAACGGGCCTTTTTTTGCGCTTCTGCTCATTGCATCTCCGACCAAAACTCAATTACACATTGACCGTCTGCGGCCGCTGTTGGAACCGACCAAACTTGCGGCGGCGAAGAATCAACTTCTCGCTGTTCTTGCGTGGGCTGCGCGTGATGCCACCCTTGGCCGGCACGCCGGTTTTACTGACGGGATGGCGGCCACCATTGCTGCGGCCTTCGCCACCACCCAGCGGATGGTCGATCGGGTTCATCGCTTTGGCCCGGGTGTGCGGCCGAATCCCCATATGCCGGCTGCGGCCCGCTTTGCCGATGCTGACGTTGATCCAATCGAGATTGCCGAGTTGGCCAATCGTCGCGCGGCACTTGCTTTTCACCCGCCGCATTTCACCGGAGGGCAAGATCACCACGGACCATTCGCCTTCTTTGGCGCTCAGCCGAGCCACGCCGCCGGCCGATCGCACCAGCTTGCCGCCCTGGCCGGGGTTCATTTCGATGTTGTGAATCTCCAAACCGCCGGGAATCGCCCCGAGCGGCATGCAGTTGCCGAGTTCCGGATCGACGTTTTCGCCGCTAATCACCTTCGCTCCGACTTTCAAACCGTTGGGAGCGAGGATGTAAGCTTTTTCGCCGTCTTCGTACTTAATCAGGGCGATATGGCAACTGCGGTTCGGATCATATTCAATCGCTTCCACCGAGGCGACGGCGCCATCTTTTTGCCGGCGGAAATCGATGAGCCGATACAGCCGCTTGTTGCCGCCGCCCCGATGCTTGGCAGTGATGACGCCATGGTGATTGCGGCCATTGGCGCGACGCTTGCCTTCGCAGAGCGATTTTTCCGGCGTGGACTTGGTGATCTGGTTCTTGTAATCCAGCACGCTACCCGCTCGGCGGCCAGGCGAAGTCGGATTGTAAAACTTAATGGGCATTGGTCAGTCGTCCGTTGTCAGTTGTCTCAAAACAGATCGATCCTCGAATTCTCGTCAAGCACCACGATGGCGCGCTTCCAATCGCTGGTGTGAGCCATTTTATATTTTGCCCGCCGCGGCTTGCCTTTGCGGGTCATCGTGCGGACATCCACGACCTTCACGTTGTAGAGCTTTTCCACCGCGTTCTTGATCTGGTATTTGTTTGAATCACGATTCACCTGAAACGCATAGCTATTGCGTGTCTGCTGCTGATGCGTGCTCTTTTCAGTAATCAGCGGCTTGATGATGACGTCAATCGGTTCCATGTCGCGTATCCGTTTTCTTAGGCCAAAATCTGTTCCAAACCGGCCTTGGTCACCAGCAATGTGCGGTTCTGTAAAATATCCCAGGCATTGAGCTGCGCTACCGACGTGATCGTCGTGCGGTCAAGGTTCCGGGCCGCCTTCATGATCGAGGTGTCAGAATTCTCAAGCGCCACCAAGCAACTGCGATCGATGCCCAGGGCCTTGTAAACCTTGGCCATCAGCTTGGTCTTGGGTTGCTCAAGAGTAATCTGATCGACGACCCGAATATCCTTGGCCTGAATCTTCATCAGAATCGCGCTGTTGCGGGCCAACCGCTTGGCCTTCTTGGGCATGAACTGCCGCCAATCCTTGGGCCGCTTTTGCTTGGCATGACCACCGCCGACACGCACCGGCTGGCGAACGGTGCCCATTCGGGCGTTGCCGGTCCCTTTTTGCCGGTAGATTTTGCGGGTCGATCCGGAGACTTCGCCGCGGGCCAAAGTTTGCACAGTGCCCTGCCGCTGGTTGGCGTGATACATCACAATCGCCTGTTTCAGCAGCTCTTTGCGAACCGCTCCGCCGAGCTTCGCTTCATCGACTTGGAGCTTTTCCAGCTCCTGGCCGCTCTGATTGTAAATCGGGACTTCAATCATGATCTTCACGCCTCGACTTCACGCTTCAATTTCATGCTTCAACTTTGATCTTGGCCGTTTTGCTTTTACGAACGAAAAGGAGCCCGCCGTTTGGTCCGGGCAAGGCTCCTTTAATCAGTAGAATGTTGTTGGCGGCATCGACGCGGACAAGTGGGTGATTTCGCGTCGTCACACGCTCGGCTCCCATGTGCCCACCCATACGCAGGCCCTTCTTCGGCTTGCCGGTGTGGCCACGGTTGCTGGCGTGCGAACAAATCGAACCGGGCGAACGGTGCTTGCGTTCGGTGCCATGACTGCCGGGCTGACCACCGAAATGGTGCCGCTTCATTACGCCGGCGAATCCCTTGCCTTTGCTCGTGCCGATCACGTCGACGTATTGAACATCTTTGAAAGTTTCCACGGTGAGCGACGCGCCGAGTTCAACATCCGCCGGGGCTTTTTCACGGATTTCCGCGAAATGCCGCAGCGGTTCGGACAATGCCTTGGCGACATGCCCGATCAACGCCTGCGTGCTGAACTTCGCCTTCACTTTTTTGTACCCCACCTGCACGGCGTGATAACCATCTTTGCCATCCGCGGCTTTCACCTGCGTGACGACATTGGGCTCGCACTGCACAACCGTGACGGGCACGATCGATCCCTTGTCGTCGTAGATGCGGGTCATGCCGACTTTTTTACCGAGCAGTGCTGGTGTCATGACTTTTAGACGATCCGGCTATCCACCGGCCATCTCTTTCATAAATCGCCACAGCCAACACGGCTGGGCCAGACGACAAAAAATCCCGGACAACGCGCCCTTCTTTTTGAAAGGGTAACGGGTTCTTGGATGAACCCCGCGGACCACAGGTGTACTTCAACAATAATGCCCCTTTAAAGCAGGGGCATGTATGGAACTTAAATTTACGCCTTGATCTTCACGAACACACCAGCTGGAACGACCAGCCGATTGAGCGCTTCGATCGTGCGCGCCGTGTAATCGAAAATATCGATGACGCGCTTGTGGGTTCGCATTTCAAATTGTTCGCGCGATTTCTTATCGATATGCGGGCTTCGCAGCACCGTATACCGCTCGATGCGGGTCGGCATCGGAATCGGGCCACACACGCGGGCATTGGTCCGCTTGGCATGCTCGACGATTTCCTTCGCCGAGGCATCCAGCGACCGATGGTCGTATGCTTCCATCCGAATGTGAATCCGATCCACGCTCATAAATGCTCCACAGGCCACCCGCTTGCGCGCCGCGCCAAAAGGAGCCGATGCGACAACGGGAGGGGAAAAGATAGCGATCCCGCACGTTCTGTCAAGCGTGACAAAGGATTTATTATAGCGCTCTTTCGACCCGCGGACTTGGTTATCCGAAAATCGACGAAGCCATCCTCTCCTCAATCCCTGCTTCTGCTCCATCGGGAAGGTTCATGTTTCCCCGACCGATCGTCCGATAAGTGGTTACGGGCCGCATGCGATGTTCGCGTGCCCCATTGAGGATTCCCGCAAACGCCGCCTGCAACGCTGGCCGGCAAAGGAGTTGCCATGATCGGACGTAAACTGCTTACCTGGATCAGCGCCGGCCTAATAACCGCCACTGCCATTCCCGTTCTCGCCAACAGTGCCACGACCCACAAGCCGGTGGCCAAGGTCGCTCACCATGTTGTACCGCATAAAACGACCGCCAAGACCGCCCTTCACAAGAAGGCGAGTTTGCCGAAGACCAAAGCCCCCGTAAAGACTGCCTTACACAAGAAAGTCGCCAAAACGCCCGTGAAGAAGACCGCGATGGTGAAGCACAGTGCTGCTAAGGCACACGCGACCCCGATTTCGCACAAGACCACGGCCGCCCACAAGGCCAAGGTCCAGCCGGTTTCCTACGGCATTACCTCGATGCACAGCGGCAAAAGCAACGCCGCCATCAAGGCCAGCCTGACCAAGAAGCCTACGGCCCACAAGTCCACCAAGCTCGCCAAGGCCCCGGCGAAGAAAACCGCCGCGAAGAAGCCTGTGACATTGACGAAGACCACCGCCAAGCCGCACGCCAAGACCGCCACGCTTCTCGCCGCTTCCACGACTGTCAAAACCCAAAAATAAACCACCGCCTGGGAAGGCTTCGGTGGCAAGGGAAAATGCGAGACTGAAGGGTTTTAACGCCCTTCAGTCTTTTTTGTTGGATTCAGCCGTGGCAATGGTAACATCATTTCCACGGGCGTAGATAAATGGGTACATCCGATCCGCCGCCGATTGTAAGTTACATGCCTCTACGATATCGATCGCCATCGCAAGCCTAAGGCGCTGGGGTTCGCAACCTTTGCTGGCCTGGTAGCGATTATTCTAGCTGCCGCGCACTGGAGAGGTGTCGGGCTTTCTTGGTGGGCCAATGCCCTGATCGTCGGCGTTCCGCTGGTGCTGGCCGTCCTCGCATATGTCTTCGGGTGGGCGTCGGAATGCTGTGTCGAAGGCGAGTCGTTGTGGTTCACATCAGAGAACATGCCGCCGATAAGTGTGGCCATCGAAGACGTCATCGCGATCGACCAAATCGAAGGCGGCGAGCACCGTCATTTCGAGATTACTGTTCGTAACAAGGGGCGGATGAAGGTCAAGTATGAGATTTTTCAACCGATCAAACCGCTCCGAAAGGCGTTGCTCACCATCAATCGCGACATCCAGTTTGGCACCCAGAGCGCATCACATTGCCGTGAATGTGGTACCAAGCTGTTTTCACCGGACGACCTATCAAGTATCCCGCAAACGCTGCGCGCCCTCCGCCGCGAGCGTTGTCCAGAGTGCAACCATCCATTTCCGAAATTTGGAAAGTTTGTTTGACGCAGGAATTGGTGAACTTTGATCAAAGTTCACTCCGGCGCCGGCAACTCCGCGATGAACCCCGCCAAATCCTGGGCACTGGGGCTGACGGCGCTGCGGACGTAATAACCGCTCGTTCCCACGCCGATGCAGAGGGATTCTTCGAGATCGAAGCCAAGCACCTGGCCGAAACAGAAGCCGGCGTTGAAATGATCGCCGGCGCCGGTGCTGATTTTGGGCTGGGCGACGAAGGGGCCGCTGAATTCGGCGCTGTGGGTTTCGTTGGCGGCGGCGGCACCGCGGCGGGGATGAACGACCACGCAGGCTAATCCCAATTTTCGGCGAATCTCGCTGGCGCTTTCACGAATGGAGGCCTCCGGATCGCTGCGGCCGGGGATGCCGAGCACGTCGCCGACTTCGCCAGCTTCTTTTAGATTTAAGCCGAGAATCACATCGACCGTCTCCTGAAAGCGGGAGAGCAATTTCAGGGCGTCGAGAATGTCGGCGTGCGTGCGCTTCTCCGGATCGGCCAGGTCGATGAACAGCTTGCGATTGCCCTTCGGCAGGCTCGGAAAAATATCGCTCAGCAAATGCGTCCAGATATCGCTCATGAACGGCAGCATGGTCCAGTTCACCATGCCGATGAGCTGCGATGCGCCGAATAGTTCGCGCAACTTCGCCACGCCGATGCGGCTCGACAGATTTTCCCAATTGATTTCCTTGAGCGATTCGTGCTTGCCGAACATCAATTTGCCATCGTCGAATTCCAAGGCATCGGTATGGCCCGGCTCGGCGATGCTGATCACTTTGGATTTTTCAGCGAACGGTTCAAAAACCGGATGCAACGTCGGATGGCCGAGATTGCCGATGTAGGTGACGTTGATGCCGATACTGGCCAGGGCATTGGCCATGATCGGGCCGTTGCCGCCGAGTTTGGTTTGCTTCACGACCATTTCGTAATTGCTCGATTGGCCGGCCGCCTGGAGGATTTTCGTGCCCATCTGATTGATGGTGCGCATCGGCTCGTAGCGGACATTGTCCAATCGCTTATCCACCACGGCGATGATTTCATCGACGAAACCGTCGAGGCCGATGGTGGCGGATAATTTTTTTAGACCGGGGATGGCGGCGCTTAATTTGGCGCTGGCGGAGGCGCAAATCGTTTGGCGGGTTGTCGGCATAGTGCCGCCAGTGTAGCCGCTCGGCTGCGGGCATCCACTACTGCACCGGCGCGATCGGCGGGGCAACCGTCATCGACGGAGGCAAGTGTACGCCGTGATATACCACCGCGTTGGTCGGCGGCTCGATCATCATGTTGAACGGCATGGCGATCGTTTCAAAAACAACCAGCCCGGGCTCGGCCAATGAATAGAGATAATCATTGGCGGTCCATCCCCGGCGTTCTTCGTCGTTCAATTGATAGGTCGGATAGGCCAGCGTCGCCCCGCTGGGATAAATATCTGTCTGGGCCTCCCACTCACGCACTGAGGCCGTTTCGTCCGTGGGCGGATCGGCCTGGATGGCGTCGAACCGATGCTGCGACGGCCGCTGGTAATTGATGACCGTTTGGCGGAAATCGTGATAGTCGGGTGTGGCCGTTTGCCTCGGAGCGTTTTGGCAGCCCGCGAGCAAAAACAATCCAGTCGCAGCCCACGACAACTTAGGGGTTAAACACATCGTCCATGTCCTTCTTAAAGCCTTCTTTGTCGAAATGCATGAGACCGCCGCCGCTAATATCGGGATAATCATCCAGCGACGGCTTGTACATGGGATCGCGCATCGCCTGGTCGCCGGGATGGCTCGTCGGATGCGAATCGTCAGCGCAGCCGGCGGCCAAACTCAGATAAAGCAGCGCCCCGGTCATGGCGATGCAGCACAACAGTGGAAAATTCTTTCGCCGCATAGTTGGACATCTTAACAGATCAAGCCGATTTCCCAGCCATATTTTCGTCAACTTTCCGGGGCATACTCCACACTGTAATTTGGCGATTCCTTGGTGATGGTGATGTCATGCGGATGGCTTTCGGCCATGCTCGCAGCGGAAATACGGCAAAATTTGGCCTTGCTGCGAAGTTCTTCGATGTTCCGGGTTCCGCAATATCCCATCCCGGCGCGCAACCCGCCGACCATTTGATACACAAAATCGCTTAATGGGCCGCGGTATGGCACTCGGCCTTCGACGCCTTCGGGAACCAGCTTGCTGCCGTCGGTAACGGCCGCCTGGCCGTAGCGATCCTTGGAGCCGTGGATCATGGCACCGGTGCTGCCCATGCCACGGTACGTTTTGTAGCGTCGGCCCTGAAAAATCACGAGCTCACCGGGGCTTTCGTTCAAACCGGCAAACAGGCTGCCCATCATCACCGAATTGGCGCCGGCGGCGATGGCTTTGGTGATGTCGCCGCTGTGACGGATACCGCCGTCGGCGATCGCCGGCACACCCGCCGGGCCAGCCACGCTGCATACTTCGAAAATCGCCGTGATCTGCGGCACGCCGACTCCGCTGATAATCCGTGTCGTGCAAATCGATCCGGGACCGATTCCGACTTTCACCGCATCGACGCCGGCATCGATCAAATCCTTGGCTCCAGCCGCCGTGGCGATGTTGCCGGCGACGAGTTGGATTTTGTATTGCCGTTTGATCTCGCGGACCGTCTCCAACACATTTTGGCTATGGCCATGGGCGGTATCCACGACGATCACATCCACATCCGCTTTTATTAGTGCCTCGATGCGGGCAAAATCTTTCACGCCCGTCGCCGCTCCGACACGCAGGCGGCCCCGGTCATCCTTGCAGGCTTGGGGAAACTGGTGCAATTTGTCGATGTCCCGCATGGTAATCAGCCCGACCAGCCGGCTTTCCTTGTCCACCAGCAGCAGCTTTTCCACCTTGGCTTGATAGAGAATCCGCTCCGCTTCATCGAGGGTAGTGTTTTCCGGGGCGGTGATTAGATTATCCTTGCTCATCACCTCGCCGACGCTGCGGCTGTCATCTTCCTGAAACTTCAAGTCACGCCGGGTCATGATGCCGACTAATTTGCCAGGCTTGGATGGATTGGCCCCGCCCTGCCGCCGCACGGTCATGCCGTCACCCTGGCCGTTGCCGTCGACGATGGGGATTCCGCTGACGTTGTATTCCCGCATGATCCGCCGCGCTACGCCGATGGTGGCGTTGGGATGCAGCGTGATCGGATCGACGATGACGCCGTTGGCGCTGCGCTTGACCTTCTCCACTTCACGGGCCTGATTTTCGACAGACAGATTTTTATGGATGATGCCGATGCCGCCTTCCTGGGCCAAACCGATCGCCAAGGCTGCCTCGGTGACGGTGTCCATCGGCGCGGAGATCATCGGAATGTTCAGCTCGATGTTGCGGGTGAGCTTGCTTGCGGTGTTCGCTTCGGCGGGAACAAAATCACTGCGGGCTGGAATCAGCAGCACATCGTCGAAGGTAATCCCATCAGCGACGATCTTGGGGTGTTCCATGGGAAAGAATTACATGCGCCTGTTCCGCATGTCAAGTTATGGCTGAACCACGCCGGTGGGTCACTTGGCTTAATGCGAAATTGTTCGTAATACATCGAACACGATCAGACTTTCGTCGTAACGCTTCACATGGGGAGGCTGAGGTTGTGCTTCTGAAATTCGTCTCGGTTCATTAGTCGCGGAGCGATGAAATGTACGAACACGGTAGTCACCACGTTGGCTCGCAACATCCCCATACCAACGGCTCAGCGGCCCAAGCAAATAACTCGCCGTTGGATCATTCGGTGATCAACGATTTGCTGCTGCATCCCACACTGGCAGCCAAGCGCATGAGCATTGCCGCCGGCAAAGCATTGTATGAGCCCGCTTCCGAGGCCAAGGCAATTTATTTCATCCATCGCGGGCAGATTCGATCATACAAAATTGATGAGGCCGGCAGCGGACGCTTGCTGGAAATCCTTGGGCCCGATGATTGGTGCGGCGAGGCGGCTCTAGCGCGCCATGCCACTTATGGTGAGCAGGCAGTCGCACTAGTGGCATCCGTCGTGACCGAAGCGTCGGTCGATCGCCTGATGCCGTTGCTCGCCCATCAACCGAGGGCGGCCGTGGAACTGATTAAGGAATTATCCCACAAGCTGAGCACGGCTCGAAACGATGCCGCCGGGCTTGTGTTTGATGATTGCAATGCCCGACTGCTCAAGACGCTGGTGCGATTCAGCGATTCCGCCGCCGCCGCGCCGCATGCGGACGGTGGTGTAGTGCTACGGATCACCCATCAGCAACTTGCCCAGGCGGTCGGCGTGGCTCGGGAAACCGTCAGCCTTGCTCTCACCCAGTTGCGTCAACGAAATTTATTGCGGACGGGGCGAAATCAGCTCATGTTCAACCCCGATAATCTGCGGACCTTTGTCCGTGGCCGCGACAAAACGCACAATGCCGTGGCCAGCGAGGGCTAAACACCACGACATAATTTGCGTTTTAGACGGGCCGGAGCCGAAGTTGGAGGGATCCGGCCTTTCTTCTTTGCCTCAGGCGGGCACGATAATTTCCGCGCCCGTTGTCTTGGCCAGACTCAAACGATCACGGCCCATTTCCTTGGAGTAATACAGGGCGCTATCGGCACTGGCGATCAATTGATCGACCGTCTTCGGCTGGCTCGTACCGATCGAACCGACGCCAATCGACATTGACACACCCGCTGTTTTCTTGAGCAGGACGGCCGACGCATGTTTGAATTCTTCCTGAATTCGGCTAGCGGCCTGTGATGCATCGTCGGCGCTGGCGTGCGGCAGCAGCAGGACAAATTCATCGCCGCCGTAGCGAGCGGCAATATCCATCCGCCGCATGTTCGCCGAGATCACTTTGCCGGCGAGAATGAGCAGTTCATCGCCCACTTGATGGCCGTAGGTATCGTTGAGCTGCTTGTAATGGTCCAGGTCGATCATGACGCAGGCCATGTCCTTGCCGTAACGCTGCGCTTCGGCGAACAACTGCTCCAGCACCCGGCCGAAGTGCCGGCGATTGTAAAGCCCCGTGAGCGGATCGGTGGCGGCCAGCTCCTCCACTTTTTTCAGTGATTGTTCAAGCTGCGCGTTTTTGTCGCGGACCTCCAAAAGGGCCGCTTCCAATTCTTGCCGCAGCTTTTCATTTTCACGCTTGATGTTGGCGACGATCAGATTCTTCTGCACGACCAACGGAATCGTGAAAAGATAGTCGCCGGTCTTAACCACGTAATCGGTCGCCCCTTTCTGGATGGCTTCGGCAGCGATGTGGGCGACATTCTCGCCGGTCACCATAATCACCGGCGTGTTGCAGCGGGCACGCATTTCATCGAGCAATTCCAGCCCCGTGGCATCGGGCAGATTGTAATCGCAAAGAATCAGGTCAAAGGTGGCCAGGTCTTGCGCCAAAGCCTCGCGCCTGCTGGCCGCGATGCTGACGACCAACCGCCTGCCCAGCGCTTCCTGCAACGTCTCGCGGATCAAATCACGCTGGTCCACGTCATCCTCGACGACCAGCAGCTTCAGATTATTTTGGACGCTTTGCATCGGGTGCTTCCTGCCTTAATACGTTTGCCAGCCTTCGCTTCATTCAAGACCAGCACTACACAACTTATGGCGCCACCGATCCGCACCACCGTCATCGACGGCAATCGCGGCTCGGCAAGTGGTGTTCCGGATACTGATGCACGTGCAGCCAATAATTCGTACTGGCCAGCACCGTTCGCAAAAACTGCTCGGCATCGGCGGGCTTGATGGTGTAGCTGTTGGCTCCGAACTCGGCGGCCTTACGCATTCGATTCTCGTCGCTCACGCCGGTCATCATCACCACCGGAATATTCCGCAACTGCGGATCGGCCTTGATCTGCTGCAGGGTACTGATGCCGTCGAGCTGGGGCATTTCAATATCCAGGTAGATCAGCTCCGGCTTGGGATAATCCGGAGATTTGCCGATCTGACGCAAATAGCGCAGCGCCTCTTCCCCGTTGCGCGCCTCGCGCACCGAGTTTTTCACTTTGCACTCGGCGATGGCGTCCCGCACCAACATGCGGCAATCATCATCGTCGTCCACAAGCAGAATGGTCAGTTGCGCCTCACCTTGCTTAACCATGACTCTCTCCAATCGAAGTTCAAACTCATGCCGCCATTGCGCTGACTTCCGACGGCTGCATCAAGTGCATTCCGTTAACCGTAAACTTGAACGTGCTCCCCTGGCCCGGTTGACTTTCCACCCAAATCGTGCCGCTGTACGTCTCGATGATGCTTTTGACGCTGGCCAGCCCCACGCCCTTGCCGGAGACGTTCTGCACCGCCTGGGTCTTGCCGCGGCGAAATACGAAGAAGACTTTCTCGATGTCTTCCGGCTCGATGCCGATGCCAGTGTCGCGGACATAAAATTCAGCTTCGCTGCCTTTGACGTGGCAACCCACATGAATCTCCCGCACCGGACCGCTGCCCATGTATTTGATGGCGTTGTCGATCAGATTCTGAAACACCTGGCGGAACCGCGCCTTCTCGCAGCTCAGCACCGGGAGGCGTTGATCGATGATGAGCGAGATATCCCGGCTCTTAAGGTCATTTTCAAAAACCTCGCCGAGTTCCCGCACCATGGCATCGATTTCGACGGTTTCGATTTTCTGCCGTCGGGTTTTGATGCGCGATAGCTCGAGCAATTCCGAAATCAAATCCGTTTCCACTTGTACATTCTTTTGAATCCGCTCGAGGCGATGGATGATATCCTCGTCGAATCGCTCACGGTTCTTCAAAAGGAGCATGCTGGCCATGCCGGCAATGTTCCGCAGCGGGGCATTCAGATCATGCGAAATGGCCCGCAGGAAATCTTCCTTCTCGGCAATCTCACAACTCAGGCGTTTGTTGGCGGTTTCCAATTGGGCGGTGCGTTCGAGCACCTTGCGTTCCAGATCGGAGTTGGCCCGGGCCAAGGCGGTTTGCTGGGCGCGAACTTTCAACACCATTTCGTTGAAGGACCGGGCCAGCGTGCCAATCACATCGGGCCGATGGATGGCAACCTGCGTTTCCAAATCACCGGCCGCGATCTGGTCCGTGGCGGTCACCAATTGCCGAATCGGCAGGAAAATCCGATGTACAATGGCATAGGACAGCGGCAAACTCAGAAGGATCACCGCCCCGCCGACCAGCATCACCAGGTAATTAATCTGCTTGAGCATCGCCTGCTCGTGAGTCTGCGACAGGCCGACAACGACATAACCGAGCAAGCGTGATGCACTATCCGGCGAAGAAGTGCCCAATCGAACCGCCGCCGGCGAGGAAATGCTCAGCACGGGGGACATCACCGTCAGATACTCGCCCAGCACCGGGGATTGCTGCTGGTGCACCTGCATCAGGCCGCTGGTATTCAGCCGCAACGCTTCCAGATCATGCCATTGAAAGCTTGGATCACGACTCGCGGTGGCAAGCTGCTGTCCATTGGGACCGAGAAAAGCCACGAACAGCACGTTGCGGGTTTTGATCAGGTCGTGGCCGATGAACGAGAGTTCGGTTTGATTCCGCTGCTCAAAAGAGGATTTGGCAGCCAGCGACAATGCGTAGGAAATCTGGCGCGCTTGCTCACCCATGATCTGGCTCATGCGGGCACTGCTTTGACTTCCGAAGAGCCAGCAACTGGCCCCGATCGCCACGACCAGCACGTACATAAAGGCGAAAATCAGCTTCCCCTGCAACCCCATGTGTGCGGACCAGCGCCGAAAGGCGGGGGCGTGATTTTCCCATTGGCGCAGGGCTTGATCGCCTGGGCGATCGGCGTCGTGCTGTCGGGGCGTGGTGTCCATGGCGCGCGGAACGGTTCCGCTGTCATCTCATCGTCGTGGCGAGGAATGCGGTTAACGTGTGGCGGCGGGCTCGAACGACGCAAAAGGATACGTTATGGGACGGTGGTGTTGGCACATTCGTCGCCAATCCACCAATCACCGGGGATTTGATGCATGGGACGGGTGCGCAAACCCAGCCAGGTTGCGCACACCGTCACTGCATGACGGGCTTGCTGAGGCGAATCAAAAAGCTGCTCGATGCTCCGCTGCCCGTCCACATCTCGCCAGGCATTTAAGAATGCCCCGACCGAGTGCAGTTGCATCAAATGCCGCAGCATCAGCGCAATTTGCGGCTTGATCACTGTGCTCAAAGGAAGACTTAGAATCGGATGCTCGGCCCAGGATATGGGACCCGTCTCGATCAAACCCGAAATTGACGACCTTTTGGCTGTCGGCATCTTTCCCTCCTTCAACACTGGCCCAATGGCTCTCCAAATACACCGTACGATATAAAAAGGACGAAATGCAAATGAATCCGCCACAACCCCGCAATTAACATTCAATGGCATCGAGTTATCGGGCAGGCTATACTTGGCTTTCCCAGCAGGAGTAAACGATGGCCGGCATGACGATGACAGAGCAGATTTTAGCGAAGCACTCGGGCAAGCAGCGCGTCGAGCCGGGTGAGAATATTTGGGTCGATGTCGATGTGCTGATGACCCACGATGTCTGCGGGCCGGGAACCATCGGTGTGTTTCACGAAAAGTTCGGCCACCAAGCCAAGGTATGGGATCCGAATAAGGTCGTCATCATTCCCGACCATTACATTTTCACCGCCGATCAGAAATGTCATCGCAATGTGCAGACTCTGCGTGATTTCGTGAAAGAGCAGGGGCTGAAATATTATTACGATCCGGAATTTGTCACGATGGATCCGTCGATGCCTTCGCCCTACAAGGATCCGACCAAGACCAATTACAAAGGGGTGTGTCACAAGGCTCTTCCCGAGGAAGGCCACGTGCGACCCGGCGAAGTATTGCTGGGCACCGATAGCCACACCTGCACCGCCGGCGCGTTCGGCCAATTCGCCACGGGCATCGGCAACACCGATGCGGGTTTCGTCCTGGGCACCGGCAAGCTATGGCTCAAAGTTCCGCCAACCATGAAATTCACTTTCCACGGCCGCATCCCCGCTTATCTGACGGCCAAGGATTTAATTCTGGCCGTGATTGGCGAGATCGGCGTCGACGGGGCAACCTACCGCACGATGTATTTCGCCGGCGATGGCATCGGTTCGCTGACGCTGGAAGACCGCATGACCCTGACCAACATGGCCATCGAAGCCGGCGGGAAAAACGGCGTCTGCGATGTTGATGAGAAAACGCTGCGCTATGTCGAAGCCCGCTCGAATGTTCCGACCTGGCAAGTTTACAAGGATCAGCCGGGCGCGAACTATTTCGCCGAGTACGAGTGGGATTTGAGCACCATGGAGCCGATGGTCGCCAAACCGCACTCGCCGGATAACAAGGATACCGCCCACAACTGCCGCGATGTGAAAGTCGATCGGGCTTATATCGGTTCCTGCACCGGCGGAAAAATCACTGACATGATTTTTGCCGCCAACATCCTCAAGGGAAACACGGTCAAGGTGAAAACTTTCGTCGTGCCCGGCTCGACGGAAGTACACGCTGACATGAAACGATTGAACCTGCGGGGCGTGCCCAAGGATGTGAACGAAAAGAGCATCGAAGATGTGCTGATCGACGCCGGGTGCCTGGTTGGCCCATCAGGTTGCTCGGCGTGCCTGGGTGGCCCTGCCGATACGTTCGGCCGCCTGCAAGGCACGGAAATTTGCATCAGCACCACCAATCGCAACTTCCCCGGCCGCATGGGCAGCAAGAATAGTGCGGTATTTCTCGCCAGCCCGCTGACCGTCGCCGCCAGCGCCCTGACCGGCTTTGTGACCGATCCCCGGGAATTTATCACCGCCCCCATTGAAACCGGCCTTGCCGGTGTGCAATAACGCTTACCGACCCAACTTACCTAGGTTGGCAGAAAATGCGCCCCCAGCGACAATTTGCCGCCGTTAATGAGCAGCCGCTGGCCCCGCTTAGGCCCTTATCTCCTCTATCCCCTAACCCCGAACCCCCCAGCCCCCAGTTGGTACGGATTGTGCATTGAATGCTTGTGTGTAGCCGATCACTCTGAATGCGTCGGGTACATGCGGGAACGAGTCCGTGGCGGAGATGCGATCATGAAGCCTGAATTTCCAATTTGCTGCAGTCCGGAAGCGATGCAATTGCTCGCCGGGCAGGTCCAGACGATCAATTCTCCCGATGCGCTGTTCCATGCCGCCTGTGCCGTGGCGATGCATCAGGATCCGAATCTGAATGTCCTGAAAGTGGATCGTCAGATTCAGGCGTTTGCGGATGAGGTTCGTCGCCGCGTCCGTGGCCGCCAGCCACAAGCCTTAATGGCCCACATGCACGCTTACCTTTTCGATGAATTGCAATTCAAAGGTAACACTACCGACTTTTACAGTCCGTCGAACAATTATCTCCCCAGCGTAATCGAAACAAAGCTTGGCCTGCCCATCACGCTCAGCATGATCTATAAAATGGTCGCCCAGCGCCTCGGTCTGCGAAGTTGGGGCGTTGGCCTCCCGGGCCATTTTCTCGCCGGGATCGAAGTAGACGGCATCTCCTTGTTGATCGATCCCTACGCCGGCGGCCGGGTATTGACCGCCGATGAAGCGCACAGCCGTATGCAAGAAATTTTCGGCGATGAAGTGGAATGGTCCGACGACATGCTAAAGCCGGCGAGCAACCGCCATTGGCTGACCCGCATGTTGCAAAACCTGCTGATCATCTTCGGCTCGCACGGCCGCTATAACGATGTCGCCGCGATGTTGGAGATGGAAATCGTCCTCTGGCCCGAGCAAAGCCGCCTGCATCGTGATCTGGCCCTGGTGCTCGCGCGCATCGGCATGGCCCAACCCGCCAGCTTATGGCTCAACCGCTATCTGCAAAGCAATCCCGATGATCCGCAGACTAATGATTTGAAACAGCTACTGGAAGTCCTCGCCGCTTGAGCGGAATAAAACAGGTATTGCAGTGGAGCCGGGTCGTCCTCGACCCGGTTTTTTATTTCACAAAATATTCCTGCAGCGGCCGCACCGACCAATCGTGCGACTGCAATGCTTCAATCGCGCGTGCCGCCGCGTTCGCCGCAGTGATCGTCGTGATCATCGGCACGCTGCTGAGCACCGCCATCGCGCGAATCTTCCCCTCATTGGTCTGCGGCCCCTTTTTCGTTGGCGTGTTGATGATGAGCTGAACCTGATTGTTCTTAATGAAATCACGGATGTTGGGCCGCCCTTCCCCCAACTTGGCGATGCGTGTCGCCGGGACGCCCGCTTCGAGTAGCGCCTGCTGCGTGCCGACGGTAGCCACGATTTGAAAACCGCAATCCGCCAGTTTGCGGGCCGCCGGAACAATCGCCTGCTTATCGCCCTGTCGCACGGAGATGAAAACCGTGCCTTTGGTCGGCAGCACCGTCCCGGCCGCAATCTGTGCTTTGGCAAACGCCATCGGGAAATCCATGTCGATCCCCATCACTTCACCCGTGCTACGCATCTCCGGTCCGAGAATGACATCGACCCCAGGGAATTTGCTGAACGGAAAAACCACTTCCTTGACGCTGGTATGTTTCGGCGGCGTCGGTTCGGTCATGCCCAGTTCCGCCAGTGATTTCCCCGCCATCACCTTCGCGGCAATCTTCGCAAACGCCTTCCCCTGTGCCTTCGACACAAACGGCACCGTCCGGCTAGCTCGCGGATTCACCTCGATCACATAAATCTCGCCGTCCTTGATCGCATATTGCACATTCATTAGCCCGCGCACTTTAAGTGCCGCCGCCAGTTTGCGCGTTTGCTGTTTCAACTTCTCGATAATTTCCTTCGACAAGGAATGCGGCGGCAGCGAGCACGCGCTATCTCCGCTATGAATCCCCGCTTCCTCGATGTGCTCCATGACGCCGATGACCATCGCCTGTCCGTCGGAGCTTTTTCCCGTTGGATCGAAATCGGCCAAACAATCCACATCTACTTCCGTCGCCGAGTCGAGAAATTTATCCACCAGAATCGGCGCATCAGCGATGCTCGATGCCTCCACCGCATTGGCCATGTAATAATTCAATTGATCTTCATCGCTGACGATTTCCATCGCACGTCCGCCCAGCACAAACGAAGGCCGCACCAGCACCGGATACCCAATCCGCGCCGCCACCTCCCGCGCCTGGGCCACACTCCGCGCAATCCCATTCTCCGGCTGCTTCAAACCCAACTTCTGCAATAGCGCCCGAAACTGCTCCCTATCCCCCGCCGCGTCGAGCGATTCCACCGAAGTCCCTAAAATTGGCACGCCCGCTTCTTGCAATCCCTTGGCCAGATTCAAAGGCGTTTGCCCACCAAACTGCACGATGACACCTTTGACCAGGTTTCGGCTTTTCCTAGGGTGGGCAGTGCCCACCCTGTTAAATGGCCCGCCATTCAACCGCTCGCAAACATTCAGCACATCCTCATGCGTCAGCGGCTCGAAAAACAACAAATCACTCGTGTCATAATCCGTGCTGACCGTTTCCGGATTGGAGTTGATCATTACCGATTCCAGTCCCAGTTCCTTCATCGCAAACGCCGCCTGCACGCAGCAGTAATCGAATTCGATCCCCTGCCCAATGCGATTTGGACCGCCACCGATGATAATGACTTTGGGTTTTTCGGTGAGGCGGATTTCGTCCTCCCACTCAAACGGCTCTGCGTGGGACACCGAGCGGAATGGCGTTTCATAGGTGGAATAGTAGTAAGGCGTCGAGGCCTCGAACTCCGCTGCACACGTGTCTACGAGTTTATAGATCGGGTAGACGCGAATTCCGCGGACCTCCGCCGGCGTGATACCCCAGAGTGTGGCTAACTGAACGTCGCTATAGCCGAGTTGCTTTGCCTGGAAAACAAAGTCCATTAATTTGTGAAAATAAAAATGCGTCCCGCGAGGAGCATTCTTCGTCGAATATCTTGCCGCAAGCTCCCGGGCCGTGTCACTAACCGACGCGAGCTCTTTCTCAAACTCGGTTAACTGTTCCATCTGCGCCAAAAACCACCGATCAATCTTCGTCAGCTCATAAATTTGATCGATCGCCCACCCCATCTTCATGGCGTAACGGATGTAAAACAGCCGGCCCTGACTCGGCACGGCAAGCTTGCGGCGAAGTTTCTCGTCGGGAATAGGCCACTCCAAAGAGCCGCGCACGCCAGTAAGCGGAGCCTCGGACTCTCCGGAAGCCGCTCCCTCCCGGTCGCGGCTCTTCAGCCACTTGTCATATTGATCCAGCCCGAATCCGAACCGCTTGACCTCCATCGAGCGGATGCCTTTTTGCAACGCTTCTTTGAACGTCCGGCCAATCGCCATCGCTTCACCGACGCTTTTCATTTGCGTGGTGAGCGTTTCATCCGCATCGGGGAATTTCTCGAAGGTCCAGCGGGGAATCTTGATTACGCAATAATCGATCGTTGGCTCGAAACAGGCGCTCGTGTAAAGGTCCCATTGGGATGTCGGGTCGGAACCACTGGCGTGCTCACCTGAGGTGAGCACGCCGCTTTTACGCCTACTGGTGATGTAGTTGGGCAACTCATCCAGCGTGTACCCCACCGCCAACTTCGCGGCCAATTTCGCAATCGGATACCCCGTCGCCTTGCTGGCCAGGGCACTGCTTCGGCTCACCCGCGGATTCATTTCCACGACAATCATGTCGCCGTTCGCCGGATCGATCGCAAATTGAATATTGCTGCCGCCGGTTTCCACGCCGACGGCTCGAATCACCGCGATGCTGGCGTCCCTCATTCGCTGGTATTCTTTATCGGTGAGCGTTTGAATCGGCGCGACAGTGATGCTGTCACCGGTATGGACGCCCATCGGGTCGACATTTTCGATGGAGCAGATGATGACGACATTGTCATTTTTGTCGCGCATCACCTCCATTTCGTATTCCTTCCAGCCGATCACCGATTGCTCGATGAGCACTTCGGTGACGGGGGAAGCGCTCAATCCCCGCTGCACGATCGTTTCAAATTCCTCGACGTTGTAAGCGATGCCTCCGCCCGTGCCGCCGAGGGTGAAAGCGGGACGGATAATGAGCGGCAAGCCAATATCCGCCAGCACCTCGCGCGCCTCGGCCATCGAATGCACCACGCCGGAGCGCGGCACTTTCAGGCCAATCTTGATCATCAAATCCTTGAAAACTTTCCGATCCTCGCCGCGAAAAATCGCTTCTCGATCTGCCCCGATCATTTTCACGCCGTACTTTTGCAGAATGCCCTGGTCAAAGCAGGCCATGCCGGTGTTGAGCGCGGTTTGTCCGCCCAGCGTGGGCAGCAATGCATTGATCGGCTTACCCCGCGCTTTTTCATACGCCAGGATTTTCTCCACCGCTCCCGGCGTGATCGGCTCGATATACGTCGCATCCGCAAACTCCGGATCGGTCATGATCGTCGCTGGATTGCTGTTGATTAGCACGACCCGGTAGCCCTCTTCCTTCAGCGCCCGGCACGCCTGCACGCCGGAATAATCGAATTCGCACCCCTGCCCGATGACGATCGGACCGCTGCCAATGATGAGAATCGTGCTGATATCGGTGCGTCGCGGCATGTCGGCTGCTCACTCCCAGGTCGGTGGAAAATAAATTCGCGGTAGTCTACAGAGCAACGTGCGGATCGGAAAGTCGGCCTATCATCCGTTGGTCACCGTATGCACCCCAAAGACTTGCCAACCTCCCGCCAGCACGGCTACGTCTTCTACGACAACGGCTGCGGCATCTGCTCCAATGGCGTGATCTGGCTCAAGCCGCTGTTCGATCGACTGAATCTGCAAATCACCCCGCTGCAGGAGCCGGGAGCGCGGGAGCAACTTCGCTTAACCCCGAACGAACTGCTGCGGGACATTCGTTTGCTGTCTCAGGAGGGAAAGCAATTCGCCGGAGCCGATGCGTACCGTTACGTGCTGCGGCGCATCTGGTGGTTGTTCCCGATTTATCTGCTTTCCATCACGCCGCTGTTTCGGCAAATATTCAACGCCATTTACCGAGCAATCGCCGATCGACGATATCGGCTGTCCGCAACCTGCGGACTTCGACCTCCCACGAAGATTTAGGCAACTGCACCCAACACTTGCGGCCGCCGCATCCACGCCGTATCCATGCCGCCATGCAAACGACCGTCCGCCCTGCCACCATTCACGATGCCCAAGCTATCGTCGATTTCAATCTCGCCATGGCGCTCGAAACCGAAAACCTGCGGCTCGATCCGCAAATTCTCTGGGCCGGTGTCCGCGCCGCGCTGGCCGATCCGCTGAAGGCCACCTATTTCGTCGGCGAATGCGACGGCAAACTCGCCGGCGTGCTGATGATCACCCACGAATGGTCTGACTGGCGCAATGGCGATATCTGGTGGATTCAAAGTGTCTACGTCCACCCCGATTTCCGCCGGCATGGCGTGTTCAAGGCGATGTATCAGCACACCGAGCAAGCCGCCAAACAAAGCGGCGCCATCGGCCTGCGGCTTTATGTCGTCGATCACAATCAAGCTGCTCAAAAAACCTATGAGCGATTGGGCATGCATTTGTCGGAATATGTGGTGATGGAGAATTTGGCCATTCAAACGTAGGGGCGGGATTACACAGGTAAATCTTTACTCCAGATCAATTGTACTTCGCCGGGCAATTCTGGATACGCGAATCGGTTTATGGATCGCAATTGGTAACCATTGGCGGCATAGAACCGGCAAGCGGCGACGTTGATGTTCTGTGTCTCCACATTGATCCGCAGTTTGCCGCTAACGGCGGCGTGATCCTCGGCGAATTTCAGAAGGCTGCGGCCAACCCCTTGCCGCCGATGCTGTGGAGCGATGCGAATGTCCCAAAGATGGGCTTCCTCGGCGATGTCCATAGCGACCGCAACGCCGCCGACGTGTTGGCCAGCCAGAAAAGCTGCCGCAAACCACCATTTGCTGAGATCAAAGCGTTCCGGCCAATCAGTCGGCCGCTGTCCCGGCAAGGAATCGTAATCCTTTAGATAAGGCGATTCGACCGCTTCCGACTGTACCGCCCCGTCCGCAAAGCCGATGCCCGGCGGTTCCATTTTCAATCGCTCTCGCACTGTGAAAGCGATCGAAATTGAAGCGTACCGGTGCAGGAATGCCGCTGATTGCTCGATCAATTCCAGTTGCGGCCCGCTCATGGGATGACGTCCGAGATTACCCGACAGAAAGCCGGCGCAAAAACTGCAATCCCGCAATAGCGGCGTCTTTGGAATTGGGCAGGCTGACCGGATCGAGAGTCAGCCAACCTCGATAATCCATTTCATCCACGGCGTGAAGCAGTTGATTCCAATCCGTATCGCCGCGGCCGAGGGGGGCACTTTGGGTGCGGTTGCCGGAGCCTTTGATGCCATCCCGACCGCGGATGTGGTGAATCCAGGGACCAAGGGCGGAGAAGATGTCGTCGATCGGTCGGCCTTCCTGCAGAATCGATACCGGATCGAGATCGACGGCGAACCAGGGACAGCGAACCCACTGCAAGGCTTGTTCGAGGGAAGCCAAACTTGCCAGGTCGCTGCGGAAGGCGACGGTGGTGCTGTACCGATCGGCCCGGGAACCTAACTCGGTTAAGGCAGCGTCGAATTGCGCGGCGGCGGGGTCCGGCTTGGAGAATTCGGCGGGCGGCGATTCCTCGACCACAACCGGTTGTGGAATGAGAATCAATCCAGCCTCGATGGGGGAAATAAATTTCTGGGTTTTTGGGATTGATTCGGTTGCCGCTGGGAGCCGACCGAGATCGATGCACAAAAGTTCCGCAGCCAGGGATCGGGTGATGTGCATCGCCTGATCGACTTGGTCCAGCAGACGATCGATGTCGGCACCGGGCATTAATCCTTGCGGACCTAATTCCATTCGTAGGCTGACGAGCCGCTGGCTTTGATTGGCCAGCAGCCTTTGAAATTCGCGCTGGCCGGTGATGGATAAATCGACCAGCCGAAAGTTCGGCGAGAACGCATCGCACTGCACGCCGGCAAATCCCAATTGTGCCGCCGACACAATGGCCTGCCTGATATCCACTGATAATGCTTGACTTACAACCGATACATTCAGGCTTGCCATGGCCACCATTGTCAGGGCCAGCGTGGCATTCAACCAGCCTATAAATGGCAATATCTTGCCCAAACCTCCTGTCTTTATTGGGCGTGCAGCTTGACTTCCCCCGTGCCCGACCGATCATTTAGGTTTCTTTACTTTATGAGCAAAGCGATCATTCTGCAGCACGTGGAATTTGAAGGACCGGGGCGCATTGTGCCGGTGTTTCGTGACTTTGGAATCCCGCTGGAGATTCGCCGGCTATACAAAGGGGATGAGGTTCCCAGCGATCTCGATGAGCTGCGGATGCTGATTGTCATGGGCGGACCGATGGGCGTGGCCGATATCGGTGGATCGGCGTATCCTTTTTTAGAAAAAGAAGTTGCGCTGATTAAACGCGTGGTGCATTTCGATCTGCCGATGCTGGGGATTTGTTTGGGAGCGCAGCTTTTAGCCCATGCAGCGGGGGCGAAGGTTTATCCGAATACCAAGCCGGGGGCATCGGCGGATCAGCCGCCCGTACCGGCCCCGGAATTCGGCTGGGGACCGGTGACATTCCCCTTCCCGGGCGGAACGGAGCCGATCGTCGGTGGCCTCATGGACGGGGCGATGATGTTTCATTGGCATTACGATACTTTCGATCTGCCAAAATTGCCCGGCCCACCGAATCCACCGCCGCCACCCTCTCCGCCACCGCCGTCGGGCAATGCCCTGCTTAGCTCGACCCGAACCTGCAAGAACCAGGCGTTTCGATTTAAGAATCGGCTGTTCGGCTTCCAATATCACTTTGAAATGGACCAGGCGGGGATCGAAGCGATCATCGCCAATGGCAAAGAGGATATCACCAAAAACTTAGGGGCGGACGGGGTGGAAAAAATTCGCCGGGACACCAAGCAATATTACAGTACCTATGCTCGGCTAGGAGACAGCATTCTGCGAAACTTCGTGCAGTTCTTGAAGGTGTACTGATCGACCGGCGACGACCGGCTTTTGGTTACTTTGGTTTATGGAGACGATCCTAAAATATTTCCGCACCCTGCCGCAGCGGCAAATGGTGCGGCCCTGGGCCTTGGCAACGCCGATTCTGGTGCTGCTGGTCGCGCTGCCGCTGCTTCGGCCGCTGCGCAATCCCGAAATATCGGCGATGTCGTCCAATGAATTGTCCCGGCTGGCCACCGTGCAGGCACTCGCCGAGCATCACACGCAGGAGATCGATCAGACTTCCTTCTATCGAGCGCTTCGGTGGCGCGACTTGGACAATACTCCTTCGGAAACCGTCGAACTGAATAACCGGCATTACAGCGATAAGGCCCCCGTGCTGTCGCTGATTCTGGCTGGTGCGTATGACGTGATGCGGTGGTTTGGATTGTCGATGCATAACAATCAGGCCCTGGTGGTTTACCTGCTGACGATAGTCTGCTCGGTGATTCCCGTAGCTTCCTGTGCGGGGATGGTCTATCGAATGGGCCGGTTGTTTGAATTGAAGCGGCCCTGGCGAACTCTCTTGGCCGCCACCGTCACCTTCGGCAGCGGGTTATTGAGCTACGCCGTGGTGATCAACGCCCACGCCCCCGCCGCGGCACTCATCATGGGAGCGTGCGCCTGCCTGGTACACACCACCGTAGCCAAGGAACCGACCCGCACCGGTGCATGGCTGATGATCAGCGGTTTCTGCGCCGCTTTGGCCGCCACCATCGACCCCGCCGCCGGAATCTTCCTCGTCGCATTGGTGATGGTCATCGTCGCCCTGCGTTGGCGAAAACACCTGCGGCTCGGCGGCGTGCTGCTATACATCATCGGAGCCGTCCCGCCGATTATTTTGCACGCGGTATTAACCGTTCCGATCACCGGCGATCTTTTGCCCCCCACACTGCATCCGGAATTTCACCGTTACGATTCCCGCCTGAGTTTGGCCGATGGTGTGCAGTCGATGGACGTTGCCGCTGCCGATGATGACCCCACCGCTCCGCCAGGTTGGGCGCGATCCTCCTTCAACGCCTGCGAACGGGTGATCGCCGCCCTGATCGGATCGCGCGGCATCTTCAGCCATTTCCCGGTGCTAATCTTCGGCTTGCTCGGCATCGGCGCCGTGCTGCGGCGGCATTGGCCCACCACCACAAAAATGCTCGCCGCCGTCACATTGCTAGGCGGATGCGCCGCCATCCTCGCCCAACCCATCATCCAACGCAGCCTCTCCGGCGCCGCCTTCGGCCCACGCTGGTTCCTGGTATTCCTGCCTCTGCTGCTCTTCTGGTCCGGCGCCTGGCTTCGCAAAAGCCATCACCCCATCACCTGGAGCCTCGCCGCCATCGCTTTGATTTTCAGCGTGACGGTTTCGCTCCTCGGCATGACATCCCCCTTCATGGTCTCCCCCGGCGAATACACCGCCGGCGTCGCTCTGCGGCAGTTTCTGCATAGCAATGCGTATCAGCCGATGGAGCGCGCGACAGTGGCGACGAATTGACGTCCGGCGCTGAACTGGTCCAGGAACACCATGCTCGTCGCACTTAAATGCCCATGTTGTGGCGGAACTCTGGACCGAAACAATCTCCAGTGCGAGTACTGCGGTACTCACGTCGAGTACTCGACCGATCACGCAGCCGCATTCGGCATGGGAGCGAAGCGATGCGCCAAGTGCGGAAAGACAATCTTCGAGGGTACTGAGTTTTGCCTTGGCTGCGGTACCCCTCTCGCCATAACGGACCGGACGACGCGCAAGGCGGAGAAAGTGGCATTTTCTCAAGATAAATACCGCCGCAGCTTTGTGCCGCAGGTCTCCGCGGCCTTCCAACCGGACGAATTTGTGTTTGCAGAAACATATGGCCCCGACGAATACTACATTGTGACCTCACAGAGATTCTTGAAATGCTCAATCAACCAGGAACCGGTTGGCGGCACGGATCAACGATCGAGGCTCGGAGGAGTCAGCAAGGCAATATTTCTGGATCGCATCGCGCTGATCAGAGGATTTTCCTCGATCTGGTATAAGGACCGTGAACACTCTCGTGGCCCAATGCTTCGGGCTTTCGGATTAGAAACATTTGACGGCGATGAACGATGCTGCGTGGTGGCCCGCGCGCACCCCGGTTTCTTCCATAGAGATCCAATTTTCTTCTTTGACCGCCTTGAGCGGGCCTATCAGAATGTCGAAGAGGGCAAACGCTCCATTGACGAATGGCTTTACAGGATCGGCCGATCACTTCCGGGCAGGGATGGGAATATGATAGCGTGACGCCGAACCTGCCGCTGGGTGCTGGATTGCACACGTGGAATATCGGTTGGTGCGGCCGACTTCGCAAAACCAGGGAGACTCGATGCCAAAGGAACGAGAGTTCAGGGGTAGCCGTTTCAGATGCCTGCTTGCCACGCATCAGTCCCATGGACACGTCATCGAGTTCCTGAACGCCCTTGTGCAACCGGCTGCGTCAGTCGGCTCGGACCATCGGTATGCGCCCGAAGGCTTTTGTAAGCCAGATGAAGCAAAGATCGGCGTAGGTAATGCGTTCCTAAATGACAAGCAAAACGCAGCGGTAACTTCCTGGTGGCTCGCCAAAGGGTCCAACATTCCCAATTGGGACATCATAAGCACGTGCAAGATCGGAAACAGCAGGGGCCTTGTACTGGTTGAGGCAAAAGCACACGCAAACGAATTGGGGCAAAACGACAGCTGCGGCGCCACAGATGAATTCAACAGGCAGCAAATATCAAGTGCGATTGATGAGGCTAACAAGTCACTGGGTGCAGCTTGGTCACTTTCCCCTGGCCCGCGCTACCAGCTTAGCAATCGGTTTGCCTGGGCATGGAAGATCGCTAGAGCGGCGCGCCTTTGCTCGTAGTGTAGCCGCAGTGTTGGAAGCAGCCCCAGATGTCGCCGGGGGTGACGGCGGCGAACGCGACGCCGAAGGCTTGGTGCAGCGCGTCGACCGTCCGCGCACCG
>Ga0302324_100000880_pt1 | contig 75767 bp, 77 predicted proteins | sample Palsa_T0_1_FD_201949 | JGI IMG/M metagenome (GOLD analysis project Ga0302324, IMG submission 201949) | Peat permafrost microbial communities from Stordalen Mire near Abisko, Sweden - Palsa_T0_1 | ecosystem: Environmental > Terrestrial > Soil > Palsa > Peat permafrost | place: Sweden: Abisko...
AAGAGTGAAGGATACTGGGCTTCGTTTGGCACCGATCCCGTAACCCAGCAGCCGATCACCACCTGCGCTTGGATCGATCGTCTGGCTCCCAAGGCTTGGGCGATTGTCGCCGCCGGCACCTGCGCCACTTATGGCGGCATCCACGCCATCGAAGGAAATCCAACCGGCTGCATGGGATTGCCCGATTACCTGGGATGGAAATGGCGCTCCACCGCAAATATTCCCATCGTGTGCATTCCCGGATGCCCGGCGCAGCCCGACAATATGATGGAGACGCTTCTCTATCTTTTCTACATGGCGGCGAACCGCGCTCCCATGATTCCGCTGGACGAAGCGTTGCGTCCCACCTGGTTGTTCGGAAGCACGCTGCATGAAGGATGCGATCGCGGCGGCTATTACGAGCAGGGCCAGTTTGCCGAGGAATACGGATCTCCGCAGTGCATCGTCAAGCTGGGTTGCTGGGGACCGGTCGTGCAATGCAACGTCGGAAAGCGCGGATGGATGGGCGGAATCGGCGGATGCCCGAATGTCGGCGGAATCTGCATCGGTTGTACCATGCCGGGCTTCCCGGATAAATTCATGCCATTCATGAACCAGCCACCCGGGTCGCTGCTTTCATCTCATGCCGTGCAAACGTATGGCCGGGCGATCCACGCGCTGCGCCGCTTCACGCAGGCGTCTCTCAATAAAGAGCCCAGTTGGAGAAACCGCAACAAGGATTCGTCGCCGTGAGCACCTTCGGAGAAACGAATCAGCAAGCCGTGCCTGACCAGCCGGCAACTCCGGATGAAACGGCTCTGACTCCGGAGGATGCCGAGGGCATTCTCCGTGGGCTGGCCAGTATCCAGTCGAAGGCGGCCGCCTCGTTCCGCATCTCTCATCACTTTCTTGAGCCTCTCGACGAAGATCCCGCATTGCAGGGGCAACCGCCCAACGTCGAGGCCAAATATCGCGCGCTGGTCGAGCAACTTCCTGCCGTCATCTTCATGGCCTACCTCGATCGCGGCGTCGGCGAAGCCTACGTCAGTCCGCAAATCGAGGCCTCGCTGGGATTCTCACAAGCGGAGTGGCTCGAGGATCCGGTGCTGTGGTATCAGCAAATCCATCCTGACGACAAAAGCCGCTGGAGCCTTGAGGCGGCTGAGATGTTCCTCACCGGGAACCCGCTGCGATCGGCCTACCGGGTGGTAGCGCGCGATGGCAAAGTGATCTGGTTCCATTGCGAAGCCAAAATGATTCGCCGGCCGGATGGAACGCCGTGGTTCATTCATGGGATCGCATTCGATATCACCGAACTCAAGCGCACGGAAGAGGAATTGGAAAAAGAACGCAGCATGGTGTCTGCGATTCTCGACACCGTGGGCGCTCTGGTGATCGTGCTCGATCGCGACGGCAGAATTGTCCGCTTCAATCGCGCTTGCGAGCAAATGACGGGAAGCTCCCTGGAGCAGGCCCGGGGGCAGAGCATTTGGGATTTATTTCTTGTGCCCGAGGAAAAGGCACAGTTCACGTCGTTACTGCAGCGGGTTTTCGACAAGCACTCCCGCACCGAATATGAAAGCTCCTGCGTGGATCGCAACGGCAGCCGCCGCGCCATTGCCTGGTCTGCGGCGATTCTGCCTGAGGCCAAGCAGACTCCTACTTACATTATCGCGTCGGGCATTGACGTGACCGCGCAAAAACGCGCGCAGGCTCGATTTCGCGGCCTGCTGGAAACTGCCCCGGATGCGGTCGTGGTCGTAGACCAGCATGGACAAATCGTGCTGGTCAATGCGCAAGTGGAAAAACTGTTTGGCTACAACCGGCAGGAACTGCTGGGCAAAGAAATTGAGCTGCTGGTGCCGCAACGCCTCCGGAGAAAGCATCCGGCACATCGCAAAGATTTCGCCACCGAACCGCGGTTCCGGCCCATGGGCGCGGGCGTCGAATTGTATGCCCTGCACAAGGATGGCCGCGAGTTTCCCGTGGAAATCAGTCTGAGTCCGCTCGAAACCGAAGAAGGAATCCTGGTATCGAGCGCAATCCGCGACATCAGCGAGCGCAAACGGCTGGAAAGGACCGTCCTTGAAATCAGCGAACGCGAGCAGCGCCGCATCGGGCAGGATCTGCATGACGGCTTGGGACAGCACCTGACCGGCATCGCTTTCATGACCAAGGTGCAGGAGCAGCGCCTGGCGGAACGTCAGATTCCAGAAGCGGAGGATGCGACCAGAATCGTCCAATTGGTCAACGACGCCATCCTCAAAACTCGGGAATTGTCTCGAGGTCTGCTGCCGGTAGTTTCCGAAGCCCGCGGCCTGATGTCGGCTTTGCGTTTTTTTGCGGAGGAAATTTCTGATTTATTTGCCGTCAACTGCTGCTTCGAGTGCGAGCAGGCCGTCTTGCTCCACGATGACGCCACCGCAACCCACCTGTACCGCATCGCGCAGGAAGCGGTGAACAATGCCATAAAGCATGGCCACGCTGCGACCATATCCATCCGCCTTGGTCGCGGCGAGTCCGAGGGAACCCTCACCATCAAGGATGACGGCGTGGGCATCGAGCGCGCGCCCGCTCCGCATAGCGGCGTCGGACTGCACATTATGAACTATCGCGCGGGAATGATCGGGGGCACGCTCGACATTCGCCGTGAGCAACCGCGCGGCACCTCGGTGACCTGCCGCTTTCCATTTCCGATTCGAGATTGACAAGTCTCCTTGGCATGAGGAAATCCCTGAGGCTCTCAGTAATGCTTCCTAGCAGCTTAAATCGAGGCTGCCCCCGCTTGTAGAGACTTTCGCTTTGGCAGATGCTCTCATGGTTACGAAAAATGTTCCGCAAAGTTGATCTGGCGCCAATGAGGTCCGCTTAATTCACGCCTTGTAAGTCCTTCGTGCGTTAGCGCGCGGCTGTGGAAGTTTGCAGCCGAAACAGGTGTATCGCAGCATAGCTTTGAAAGGAGACCAGCGATGGCAACGGAAAAAGTTCCGTACGGTCGAGTCACGCAGAAGGCCCCGGCAGTCTCGGAGATACACATAGTCTGGATGACTGCAGGCCTGGGCTGTGACGGCGATTCGGTATCCATCACCGCCGCTACTCAACCCAGCGTGGAAGACGTGCTGCTGGGAGCCATCCCCGGACTGCCGAAGGTGCACCTGCACAACCCGGTTCTCGCTTACGAAAACGGCGACGATTTCCTCAAGTACTGGTATCTCGCGGAAGAAGGCAAGCTTGAACCATTCGTGCTGGTGGTCGAAGGCTCCATTCCGAACGAGAAAATCAAGAAAGAGGGTTACTGGGCCGCACTTGGCACCGATCCCAACACCAAGCAACCCATCACGACCAATGAATGGATCGACCGGCTCGCCCCCAAGGCAACCGCAGTGATCGCGTGCGGGACCTGCGCGACTTACGGCGGCATTCATGCCATGGAGGGCAATCCCACCGGCTGCATGGGGCTGGCCGATTACCTCGGCTGGCACTGGACCTCAAAGGCCGGGCTGCCGATCGTAAATGTTCCGGGATGTCCGGTTCAGCCCGACAACTTCATGGAAACCGTGCTGTATCTGCTCTATCAGGTGGCCGGTCGCGCGCCCATGATCCCCCTGGACGACCAACTGCGGCCGACATGGCTTTTCGGCAAGACGGTTCACGAAGGCTGCGACCGCGCCGGCTACTACGAGCAAGGCGATTTCGCCGAGGTTTACGGCTCGCCCAAGTGCATCGTCAAGCTGGGCTGCTGGGGTCCAGTGGTCAACTGCAATGTGCCCAAGCGCGGCTGGATGGCCGGCATTGGCGGCTGCCCCAATGTCGGCGGCATCTGCATTGGCTGCACCATGCCGGGGTTCCCGGACAAGTTCATGCCCTTCATGGATGAACCACCCGGCGCAAAAATTTCCTCAGCGGCGGTCGGCGCGTATGGCCGGGCGATCACTGCGCTGCGCACGCTCACCCAGGCGACTTGCAACAAGGAACCTAAGTGGCGGCATCCGCGCGCCGAACTCACGACCGGGTATCACCCCAGATCGTATTAGACCGCTTACAGACATCTTTACTCGAGACCGGAGAGGAGCAAATCGCATGAGCACGATTACTGCACCGACTCACGAAACATCCGCCAAGGGAAAGAACCTGGTCGAGATGAACTGGGACCCGATCACGCGCATCGTGGGCAGCCTCGGCATCTTTACCAAGATCGATTTCGGCACCCGCCGCGTGGCGGAATGCCACAGCACCTCATCGATCTTTCGCGGCTACAGCATCTTCATGAAAGGCAAAGATCCGCGCGACGCCCACTTCATTACCAGCCGCATCTGCGGCATCTGCGGCGATAACCACGCCACCTGCGCGACCTATGCTCAGAACATGGCCTTCGGTGTGCGCCCGCCCGCCATGGCAGAGTGGATCGTCAACCTCGGCGAAGCCGCCGAATACATGTTCGATCACAATATTTTTCAGGACAATCTGGTCGGCGTGGACTTCTGCGAGCAGATGGTGAAAGAGACCAACCCCGGCGTCTTTGCCAAAGCCGAAAAGACGGAGGCCCCGGGAGCGCGCTTACACGGATATCGCACCATTGCCGATATCATGCGCGCGCTGAATCCGTTTACCGGAGCGTTCTATCTGGAAGCCCTGCAGATGAGCCGCATGACCCGCGAAATGTTCTGTCTGATGGAAGGCCGCCACGTTCATCCTTCCACGCTCTATCCGGGCGGCGTCGGCACTGTGCCCACCATTCAGCTCTTCACCGACTACATCGTTCGCCTGATGAAGTATGTCGAATTCATGAAGAAGGTCGTTCCCCTGCACGACGATATTTTCGATTTTTTCTATCAGGCTCTCCCGGGATACGAGGAAGTCGGCAAACGGCGTATTCTGCTCGGCTGCTGGGGTTCGTTCAACAATCCCGAGGTTTGCGACTACACCTACAAGAACATGGCGGAATGGGGCCGCGCCATGTATGTTACTCCCGGCGTCGTGGTCGATGGCAAGCTGGTCACCACCGACCTGGTCGATATCAACCTGAACATCCGCATCCTGCTTGGCAGTTCGTATTACGACGACTGGCAGAATTCGGAAACGTTCGTGAAGAACGATCCGCTGGGCAATCCTGTCGACAAGCATCATCCCTGGAATCAGACGACCATTCCCCGCCCCCAGAAACGTGACTTCACTGGAAAGTACACCTGGGTGATGTCGCCGCGCTGGTATGACAAACGCACCGGCGATCACCTGGCGCTCGACACGGGAGGCGGTCCAATCGCGCGCCTATGGGCCACAGCGCTCGCCGGCCTGGTCGATATCGGCTACATCAAGGCCACCGGAAACAGCGTGAAGATGTATCTGCCCAAGACAACTTCCCTGCCCGAAGTTGAATTCGAGTGGAAGATCCCGAAGTGGAGCAACGCCATCGAGCGCGATCGCGCCCGCACCTACTTCCAGGTTTATGCGGCCTGTTGCGCTCTCCACTTCGCCGAGCAAGCCTTGGAAGAGTTGCATTCCGGCCGGACAAGAACCTGGAATGAATTCAAGGTTCCTGAAGAGGCCATCGGATGCGGATTCCATGAGGCCGTGCGTGGGGTGCTTTCGCACCATTTGGTCATTCGCAATCACAAGATCGCGAATTACCACCCCTATCCGCCAACGCCGTGGAACGCCAATCCCCGCGACGTATACGGCACGCCCGGTCCCTACGAGGATGCAGTGCAAAACACTCCCATCTTCGAGGAAAACGGTCCCGACAAATTCAAAGGGATTGACATCATGCGCACGGTGCGTAGTTTTGATCCCTGCCTGCCGTGTGGCGTCCACATGTACCTGGGGAATGGAAAAGTGTTGGAGACGCGGCATTCGCCGACGTTTGGCCTCCAGTTGTGACGGAGCGGCCCGCACTTTGAGCTCAGTTGAAGGCCAGTCGAAGGGAGGATCGTGCCCGAGGAAACAGATTTTCAACGGCAGGCGGAGAGGATCGGGGAATTAGTCCGCGGATTGGAAAATATCGCGGACCCGGCGGCTCGCGCAGTCGCGCGGGAACTCGTGCAGTCATTGATGGAACTGCATGGCGCGGGCCTGGAGCGAGTGCTCGAAATTGTGTTCCGCTCAGGCGACCAGGGAGCACGGATCATCGACGACTTAGGCAAGGATCCGCTGGTGAGCAGTCTGCTTGTGCTCTATGGAATTCACCCGGACGATGTGGAAACACGCGTCCAGCGCAAGCTGCGCCAGATTGACTCCAAGCTTCACAAGATGGGGGCGGGAGTAACTTCGGTCAGCGTCAACGGAAGCGAGATTCGCTTGCACGTTAAGGTAGACGGACACGCCTGCGGATCGACTTCACGCACAGTCAAGTCAGTCGTGGAAGAGGCTATCTACGAAGCCGCTCCCGATCTCACATCGCTCATCGTTGAGGGATTGGAAGAGCCCGTGTCCTCAGGCTTCGTGGGACTGTCGACGCTGTCGAGCGCGCCTCGTGTTTCGGCAATGCATCCCGCAGGGGTTGCGAGCGAAGGCATGGATTGAGAATTTTGCCAGAGCTGGAAAGTCCACGGTAATGATGAAATCGCAGCAGCCGCAAGGAGAAAGAGCAGGAGAAGCTTTCGCGGCCCTGCGTCAATTCGCGCGCCGGCCGCCGCGACGCGTGGAACGCTGCGAACTCTGCGGCGCGGAACTGTACAGCGAGCATCCTCACCTGATCGAAGTAGCTCAACGGAAACTGCTCTGCGCCTGCGATGCTTGCGCCCTGTTATTCAGCGGCGGGGGCGGAAAGAAGTACAAGCGGGTTCCGCGCGATATACGTCTGCTGGCCGGCTTCCGCATGACCGACGCGGAATGGGACAGCCTTCTGATTCCGATCAATCTCGCTTTCTTTTTTCAGAACAGCACGAATTCGCGGGTCAGCGCCCTGTATCCGAGCCCCGCCGGTGCGACCGAGTCCCTGCTGCCGCTCGCTGCCTGGAACCAAATTGTCGAAGCGAATTCCACCCTTGGGCAGCTCGAGCCCGACGTGGAGGCTCTGCTGGTAAACCGCGTCGGCCACACGCGGGGCGCGTCCCCGGCCGAGTATTATATCGTTCCGATTGACGCGTGCTACAAGCTAGTTGGCCTGATTCGTATGCACTGGCGCGGCCTTTCTGGCGGAACAGAAGTGTGGCAGGAAATCGGCAACTTCTTTAGCGAACTGCGAGCGAAGGCGCACGTAATTACCGATCATATGTCGACGGGAAATGTGTCGATCGAAAGAGCCGTGACCGGGGAGCCGCATGCCTGATTTGACTTTCCAAATCGAAGGCGCCGAGGTGGCTGCGTTCGCTGCCACTCCTCAGATCAACTTCAAGTTGCGCGTTACCAACCTGGACCCGGCGGAAGAGATCGCCTCCGTAGCGCTGCGCTGCCAGATTCAGCTCGACGTCACCCGCCGCCGCTATCAACCGGAAGAGCAGCAAAAGCTGCGCGATCTGTTTGGCGAACCTGAACGCTGGAGCCAAACCCTGCGCAGTCTGCTGTGGACGCACGTCAGCGTGAATGTGCCATCGTTTCAGGGCGCAACCGTCATCGATGTTCCAGTCCCCTGCACTTTCGATTTCAACGTGGCGGCGACCAAGTATTTCCACGGGCTTGAAGAAGGCAACGTGCCGCTCTGCCTTCTGTTTAGCGGCACAATGTTTTATGCGCTCGAGGGCGGACACATGCAAGTCGCGCCCATCTCCTGGGAAAAGGAAGCGCGCTTCAGCCTTCCGGTAAAAGTGTGGCGCGACATGATGGATCGTTACTACCCGAACAGCACCTGGCTTTGCCTGCAGCGCGATACATTCGAGCGCCTGTATGAGTACAAAGTGCGGCACGGAATTCCCACGTGGGAACAGGCGCTGGAGAGCATGCTGCAGGCCGAGGAAGCGGTGCGCTCATGAATCTCTCCCGCGTGAATCAGATCGCGAAGGCCGTTCTTTATGAAGGGTACATGCTCTATCCGTACCGGCCGTCGTCGGTCAAGAATCAACAGCGGTTCAATTTCGGAGTTCTGTATCCGCAAGCTTACAGCGATGCGCAAGCCGGCCAGGAACCGTGCAGCCTGCAGACGGAATGCCTGGTTCGTGACGACGCTCGCGGCGATGCGCACTCAGTCCTGGAAGTCAGGCTGCGATTCCTCCACCTGCAAACACGTTCCACCCGCCAGCCTTTCGACGAACCTTCCGCAATGTCGCAATCCTGGCAGGAGGCCGCGGAGCGCGAGGTTATCGTTCCCACCTTCGATCTGGAAGAACTCTCGTACCAAACCGTCAAGCCGACCTTTGCGTTTCCAGCACAAGTCAAGGTGGACGATTCGCCTGAAGGCCAAGCCGGCGCTTCGGTAGTGCGCTGGCAGGAAGCGATTGAGGGAACCATTGAACTCAGCGCTAAGAGAATTCGCGCCGATGCCTTCAAGATCACGATTCGCGTGCGCAACACAACGCCGCTGGAGACAAACGGTGCTTCTCAGTCCAAACGGCGCGATCAAATCCTGATGCAGTCCCTGATCTCGACGCACCTGATCCTGGGCGTCCAGCACGGAGAATTTGTTTCTTTGCTCGAACCGCTCACGGGTTTCGAAGAACTCGCCGCCCAGTGCCAAAACACCGGCGCGTGGCCGGTGCTGGTGGGCGAGCCCGGACAATTCGACACGCTTCTCGCTTCCCCCATCATCTTGTACGACTACCCGCAGATCGCACCTGAAAGCTCCGGCGATCTTTTCGACGGAACGGAAATCGACGAGATTCTCTCGCTGCGCATCCTGACGCTGACCGAAGAAGAGAAGCGCGAGATTCGCCAATCGGACGCGCGTGCCCGCGAGATTCTGGAGCGCACTGAAACCATGCCTCCCGAGCAGTTCATGAAGTTGCACGGCGCGGTACGAGGTCTGCGCCCACTCGAGGAGAACAACCAATGAACGAGTGGGAATGGCAACTTCTGGAAGATAAGACCTCTATCGATAGCCTGACCATCGCCGGCTCGGAAGTAAGAGTTGGGGACCGCGTTCGTCTGCATCCCCGGCAAGGCGGCGACGTGCTCGACATTGCCTTGCAGGGTCAAACTGCCGTGATTGAAAGCATCGAACAGGACTACGAAGGAAAAAATCACGTGTGCGTCGTCCTCGATGACGACCCCGGTAGAGATCTGGGCCTGCTGCGGCAGCCCGGGCATCGTTTTTTCTTCAATGCGGAAGAAGTCGAGCCGCTGCCAGCCTCCGATCAGCCCCATTCCAGCACGGCGTCCCATCGTCCTCGAATCCTCGTCGCGGGCATCGGCAACATTTTCCTGGGAGACGACGGCTTTGGCGTTGAAGTCATCAACCGTCTATCCGCGCACCCGCTTCCGGCGGGCGTGCGCGTGGCTGATTTCGGCATTCGCGGGTTCGATCTCGCCTATGCCCTGCAGGACGGATACGAAACCACCATCCTTGTGGACGCTTATCCGCACGGGCAGCCGCCCGGCACGGTTTCTCTCATCGCGCCGAATCTCGACGGTATCGAAGAGTCGCAGCAGGGCGTGGTCGAAACCCACGGCATGAATCCGGTCAACGTGCTGCGTATGGCGACTACGATGAATGGTCTGGCGAAGCGCGGCAGCCTGAAACAAGTCCTGCTCGTCGGATGTGAACCTGCCAGCCTGGGTGGAGAAGAAGGCCACATGGGATTGAGCGAGGCCGTTGATGCAGCCGTAGACGAAGCCGTAAAACTCGTGGTCTCGACCGTCGAGAAGATCTTGCGAGAACAGAAGCAGGAACAGAAATAAAAGGTTCAATTCCAAAGAGGAGGTCGTCGTGGACGAAACCAATCACTCCAATAATCACCCCGGGACAGACAAGGACACGCTTTACATGCTGGGCGGTGTGGCGCTCATTGTGTTTGGCGCTGGATTAATTTTGTCGAATCCCCTGATACGGCGTTATCTTGGACAAGTGGGGATCGGCAATCTGGCCCAGGCGGCTTTACCGGATTTGGATCGTTACCTCAAATTGCGTTCGATGTAGGCACCTGGGCAGGCGGCGGTCCCAATCTGCGGCAGGAGGGGGATCCAACGTCGGCCGTCGTGAGTTGTGGTCCGACGCTGGCAATCACGTATGGAACCATAAAGCGCAGCACTCGTTCACTATGCCATTGACCCAAAAGCCAGCCAGTTCACCGTGCAGGCGTTTGCCAGCGGGCTGATTTCCGCGGTTGCGCACAGCCCTAAAATCGCTATTCGCAGTTGGTCGGGATCGGCCAGCTTTGCGCCCGGCACATTGGCCGGCGCGAGGCTGCGAGTGGTCATCAGAACTTCGTCGTTGGAAGTTCTGGACGAAATGCGGGACAGCGACCGCCAAAATCTGCAGCGCGTTATGTATGAGGAGGTGCTGGAGACCGGGCGATATCCCGAAGTGGTGTTTGAAAGCACTCACATCAATGCGGAAAATCTGCGTGAGGCGCTTTACCGCGTCAATGTGGAGGGGCGGCTGGCGCTTCACGGCCAGACCAACTTGCAGGCTCTGGTTTGCCAGGTCGCTTTCGGCGTCGATTCGTTGCGTGCGCACGGTCAGTTCACCTTGCTCCAGACTGACTACGGCATTCGGGTCGCATCCATCGCCGGCGGCTCGCTCAAGCTGCAGAACGAACTCAAGTTCACGTTCTACGTGGTGGGACGTAAGTCTGCCGCGACTGCGGCATCTTAGAAAAGCAGGCCAAAATTGGAGGTAAAGTGCACGCAACCGTACCATTGACGCAGGAGGCTACCGTTCGTTACACACTGGATCCCGCAAAGAGCAACTTCGTTGTGCAAGCCTTCTCAACCGGATTGCTTTCTGCCTTTGCGCACGATCCTAAGATCGCAGTTCGCGACTTCGCCGGAGAGGCAGAGTTTGTCCCCGCGGAAGTGAATCTGCAAGGGGCGCGGATGCGCATCCGCGTCGTATCCGATTCGCTCCAACCCATTGACGATATCAGCGACGCCGACAAACAGGAAATTCACCGCCGGATGGGGGCAGAAGTGCTCCACAGCGACCGCTTTCCAGAAATCGTCTATGAATGTTCTCGCATTACCGGCAGCGCCAGCGGCGACCGTTATTGGGCCGCGCTCAACGGACAGCTGACGCTATGCGGCGTCACCCGTCCCCTGCTAATCTCCGCCCGAGTCGTCGTCAACGGCAGTTCCCTGCGCGCTTCTGGTGAATTCTCTCTGCGCCAAAGCGAATTCGGAATCGCTCCCGTCGCAGCCGCGGCCGGAACCATCCGGGTGAAGGACGAAGTGAAGTGCACTTTCGACATCCTGGCTCATAAGCAGGAGTGAGCACAATGCGGCGCAATTGATGAATAATCCGGTTGGCAGGAGTTGAACCTGCGTGGACATGTACCCAAGACATGTGGGTGGCCGCTACCCTACACCCGGATTTGATGGAGAGGGCCTTTCAGCCCTCTCCCGTTTACCCTTTGACACACACGACCTGGCGCAACGTGTGAACCACGTCTACCAGATCACGCTGCGCTTCCATCACGGCGTCAATGGACTTGTACGCCATCGGCGTTTCGTCGATGACGTCTGCATCCTTACGGCACTCCACGCCTGCAGTCGCCTTGGCGTGGTCGTCCAAGGTGAAGCGGCGCTTGGCTTCGGTACGCGACATGGCCCGTCCGGCTCCATGGCTACAACTCATGAAACTCTCCGGATTGCCCTTGCCGCGCACAATGTACGAACGCGCTCCCATGCTGCCCGGGATAATTCCCATGTCGCCTTCACGCGCGCGTACTGCGCCTTTGCGGGTGATGAGCACGTTCTCGCCGTAGTGGTGCTCCCAGGTCACATAGTTGTGGTGGCAGCTCACGACCTCCACATTGGCTTCGAACGCCGGGACATCTCCCGAGCCCTGTACCGCCGCGATCAGGTTGCGCATCATCAACTCGCGGTTGGCCAGGGCGTAGTCTTGCGCCCAGTGCACCGCGCGGACGTAGTCCTCGAAGTGCTCCGTGCCCTGCGGCAGGTAAGCGAGATCCTGATCCGGCAGATTGATCATCCACTGGCGCATGTCGTTCTTCGCCAGTTCGATGAAAAACGTGCCGAAGCGATTGCCCACGCCGCGTGATCCCGAGTGCAGCAGGAACCAAACATTCTCGTCCTCGTCGAGACACACCTCGATGAAGTGATTGCCGGTGCCTAGCGTCCCCAGATGATTGATGCGCTGCACATGGTTCAGCTTGGGATACTTGTCGATGATCGCCTGAAAAACGGGCTCCATCTTTGCCCACACTTCCAGTTGATGCACCGGAGCGTCATGCCAAGCGCCGCGATCGCTCTTGCCGCCGTTGTCGGTACGCCCGTGCGGAACCGCCTTCTCAATCGCCGTGCGGATGCCGTGCAGATTGTCCGGCAGATGGTTCGCATGCAAGGAAGTCTTAACTGCCATCATGCCGCAGCCAATATCCACGCCGACCGCCGCCGGAATAATCGCGCCGCGCGTCGGAATCACGCTGCCCACGGTCGCGCCGATCCCCCAATGCACGTCCGGCATGGCCGCCACCCACTTGTAGATGAACGGCAGTTGCGCGACGTTCAAAAGCTGCTGCCGTGCCGCGTCCTCCAACGGAACCCCCTTGGTCCACGCCTTGATGGGAACGCCGTTGTCCGGCTTGATTACGTTGTACGTTGTATCGGTCATGGTCACTTCCTTCTGCATTTACTTACGAGCAATTTCCAGGTTCATAGCGTGGTAGCGGCGAGGAGAATCGAACTCCCATCGCGGCCTTGAAAGAGCCGCATCCTAGCCTTTAGAAGACGCCGCCTCACTTCCGCGCATTTCGGCGGAATAGTCCCCAAAAACCAAAAGCCCCCGATTTGTATCGGAGGCTCAGAAAAACTGCGCGCTGATGTGCCCCCGTTACATGAACGTACCTTCCTCCGCACCTAGCCACGTTGGCGTGGCCGGAGTCGGGAAGCAATACGTATTGGGCTTGAGCATCATTGGCTTGTATCTCACTTTTTACTCTCACATCATTTCAGAAATTCGTCAACCCCAAAAAGTGGTGCGCGATCGGGCTCAAGCCGTTGCCCAGGCGGCCCAGGCGGCTGAAACTCCGCCCGTCCGCAGCAGATTAGGCGCGTCGTGCTAGCATCAATAGAGTGTTGGATTTGCACATCCCGCTGAAGCTACCGCTTCAGATCCAACCAAAGCCTGCTTTCTCCATGCAGGATGGCCCCGAACAAGGAGTTCTGCATGGCTATGGACGGCATTAGAAAAGTGATCCGTGTGCGGAAAGACGAGGGCGACTCGACCGACAGCGAGACGAATAAGCCCATTCCACCCGGCGAGCATCCCGGCCCGGACGTAGACGATTTCCTGGTCGCCATTCGCTCGCGTGGGCTGGACGTGCTGGAAGACGAGCCTCAGTTACCCTCGGCTCTCGATCCGAGGCTCATTAGCGAATCGGACGAAATTGACGTCGGCCCGGCGCCCGTCGCGGCTGAAACCGCCAACGATCCCGTGCGCGTTTACCTGCGCGAGATGGGCGCCTCACCTCTGCTCTCGCGTGAAGGCGAAGTGGAGATCGCCAAGCGCATCGAACGCGGCCAGCTTACCGCCATGAAAGCGCTTTCGCGTTCGCCCATTGTAATTAACCAGGTCCTGGCCATTGGTGAGGAGTTGAAGCGGGGCACGCGTTCGATTAAAGACACCGTGGTCTTCGATGAGGAAGAAATCACCGAGGAGCTTCTGCAGGACCGTCTTGAGGAATTTACCGATCGCATCAACCAGATGCACAAGCATTACAAAACAGCGCGCCGCCTGACGGAACAGCTGGCGGTTCTCGCAGCGGACAAGAAGACCCGCAGATACCGCCGCTGCCGATTCCAACTCAGCCGTCAGATTATCCAGGTTTCGCACATCATCCGCGACCTCGGCTTTAGTCCCTCAGAGCGCAAGCGCCTGATGGAGCGGGTTAGCACCACCACCGACGTCATGCGTTCGCTGGAACGGCAGATCGGCAGCCTGGAAAAAAAGATTGCGGGCACGCGCAGCGCGGAGCTCAAGAAGAGTGGCCGCGCTACGCAGCGGCAACATCGGGCCGAGATGAAAAAGCTGGAAGACAGCGCCGGCATGACGTTCGCAGAACTGCAACGCACCCAGCGGAAAATCATTCGAGGCGAGATGGATGCGGAACAGGCAAAACATGAGCTCATCGAGGCCAACCTGCGCCTCGTGGTTTCCATTGCGAAAAGGTATAGCAACCGCGGGCTTCAGTTCCTCGACCTGATTCAGGAAGGGAACGTCGGCCTGATGAAGGCGGTCGACAAGTTCGAATATCGCCGTGGATACAAGTTCTCCACCTATGCCACCTGGTGGATTCGCCAGGCCATCAGCCGGGCGATTGCCGATCAGGCGCGCACCATCCGGCTACCGGTGCACATGATCGAGGTCGTGAACAAACTGGTTCGCGTCTCTCGGCAACTGGTCCAAACCCTGGGCCGCGAACCTACCTCGACAGAGATTGCCCAGCAAATGGACATTCCCGAGTCCAAGGTGCGCAAGGTGCGCAAGATCATGCGCGTACCGATCTCGCTGGAGACGCCGATTGGCGAGGAGGGGGATTCCCACCTCGGCGACCTCATCGAAGACCGGGCTCAGGTCTCGCCCGCCACCGCGGTCATCAACGCCAACCTCAAGGAGCGGACCGCGCACGTGTTGCGAACCCTGAGCGCGCGGGAAGAAAAGATTCTCAGGATGCGTTTTGGAATCGAGGACGGCTCAGAGCGGACACTGGAGGAAGTTGGCCGGTCGTTCGACGTGACCCGCGAGCGCATTCGCCAGATCGAAGCCAAGGCTCTGCGCAAGCTGCGCCATCCCAAGCGCTCGCGTGAACTCAAGGCACTGTTCGACGACGTGCGGGAATAAGACGTCACGCCAAGATGCGGGCTCGGGTATGAGCCATTCGGTAGCGTGAAGCTAGGCGATCCGCTGCTCGACCTCGCCGGTTCTATCGTCCGAACTGGAGTTTGAATCTTCTGACGGGGAATGATCCGGCTGCGAATGATCCCCCTGATTCCTTTGCCTCTGGAAGCACTCGCGGCAGAAAATGGGGCGGCCCTGCGATGGACGGAAAGGAACCGTGGTCAGCCTCCCGCATCCCGCGCACGTCGCCTGGGTTTGCACCTTCAAATATTGAAAATTCTCTCCGGCAGCGATCGGCATGCTCAGCACAGCTACCCTTTTCGCCTTGCAAGCCTTGCAGCGCTTGGGCTCATTGTGGAAGTTCTTGGTGGAGAAGAAAAGCTGCTCCCCCGCCGAGAAAACAAACTCAAGTTCACAGTCCATGCACTTCAGTACCTTGTCCTGGAATTCCATATTCTCCAGACGGACCTCACTACCCTGAAAAAACACTACGGACGAACATCGAGCCGCGCCTTCCAGCGGAACTTGTCGAACTTTGGGTGATTGTGGTTGGGTAATGCGTGGCGGTCAACCCATCTCCGTCTATTCCGTACTTGCTCTGCTAAGTGATAGATACACAACGGCTTTCCCACCGACCTATCCTGGTAGAGGGTTTGCGGAAGGACAAGAAAACTTCTACTTGCCGCTGATTTTCGGTGATAAACTCACGTGCCAGTGTGCCTATGTCGAATTCCGTCCCCAACGAAGGTCGGTCCGCGTCGCCGTCCAGGCGGGTTATCACATTCGGGCTCTTCGAACTAGACCTTGCTTCGAGGGAACTACGACGGCAGGGCCTGAAGATCAAGCTGCAGGAACAACCTCTCAAGATTCTGGAACTGCTGCTAGAGAATGCTGGAGAGATTGTCAGCCGAGAGACCATCCGGGACCGGATTTGGCCCGCCGACACATTTGTTGACTTCGACAAGGGACTCTACAACGCGGTCAAGAAGCTCCGCGACGCGCTCGGCGATACCGCAGGCACTCCTCGGTTTATCGAGACCGTCCCCAAGCAGGGCTACCGATTTATTTCCCCGGCCAATTTTCCAACAGCAGGTAGACCGGAACCGCTTGTAGACAGTGGCCTGCCGGCGGGTGACGGCACACATTGGCGGGGCATCATCAGGACTGTGCCGGCCTTGCTCGCTCTGCTGCTGATAGCCCTCATCGTTTCGGGTCGGCATGTTCTGGGCACGTCAGCGGCGAACTCAGCGGACGCCGCGATACACGGAACGCTTTCGACGACGGTCGATCCGGCAGATCGCAGCCTCCTGACTTACTATCGCGGTGCGGACTCCAACTTGTACCAACTGGTTTGGCCATGGGATTCGACTCGATGGAGCCAAATCACCGGCCCTCACGGTCGACCTCCGGTGGACGAGGGCTCGGGGATGGCGAGCTATGTGAACACGATTAGTCGCGGGCCGGAGGTTTTCTATTTGGCCCAGGGTAGCGAGCATGTCGAGCAGATATCCATCCTCGGCCTGTTGCCCACGGACTTGACCACTGCCACCGGTGCCCCTCCCGCGGCGAAAGGAAGCAGCCTGGCAGGCTTCATCGACAATTGTGCCCAATCCGACAATCTCTTTTACGTCGGTTCCGACCAGCACGTTCACCTGCTGACGTGGACGCTGGCGCAGGGTTGGACCACCCAAGACCTAACGAGTTTGACCCACAGCCCGCTCGCGGCCGGCACCACACTCTCCGCTCGGGTCACCGGCACGGGCGCCGGGGCATTTTATTTCCAGTCCGACCATCACTTGCACGAGTTCTGGCGATGGTCGGGGTGTTCCGCAGACGTCCCGTTTGACGGATGGCACTCGGTCGATGCCAGCAGAATGAGCGACGTGCCGGCCGCCGAGGCCGCCGAGGCAAGCCCGCTTTCCGGCTTCTGGGAGAACCAAAATCAAGAGGACGCAGACTTTTACGTCGACAACCACAACCATCTGCAAGAATTGTTCTTTTCTGGCCAGTCGGTTTGGACGAATGTAGACGTAACGGAGGTATCGGGATCTCCAAAGGTGGGAGCGAATGCGATCGCGGCTCATCTCAACTCGATCAGGAATCTGGAGTGGATCTACTTTTTGGATTCAGACCGGAATCTTCGCGCAGTAACTGCTACCACCGATAATCCGAAACATTGGAGCGCCCAGTTCCCCGCCCCGCTGAGCCAGCTCGCGGGCAAATGCCTGGGCAGCGGAGCGCCCGCCCCAGCGGCAGCTCGCACATCTCCTTTGGTTGCGGACGCGAACTCGATGCTGAATGGAACCGAAGAGGTCTTCTATCTTGGGGAAGACAACCAGATCTACGAGTTCGAAATGGACCGCCAATGGTCCTGCGTAAATATCACTAAGATGTCCGGGGCGCTTAGCGCTTCCCGGTAGTCACGGCCAGTATCTTTACCAACCGCGTGAACAACGCTCGCCACCAGAACCTATTTCAGCTCTTGGGTCCAGCGAGTGGCTTTGCGGCGGGCGCTGTGGAAGCAGCCGTCTCATCTCTGACGGTGTGGCGGCGCAGGAAAGGTTGGAGTCACCGTCTCCTGCGAAGCTTTCAATTCTCGCCCTTCCAGTTCAGCTTGGCGATGTTGGGTAGCTTCCGCGGGGTCGGTTCCAGCCTTCAGATCTATTTTCTCGATGAAGAAACGCCAGCCTTCGTGCCGGTCTGCGGAATCCTGAGCTTCCTCAAACTTCTTCAATTCTGATTCCGCGTTCTGCTTGCCCTTGATCACAGCCATCACCCCGGCGGAGCGGTAGGTGCGGACGTTGTGGCGTACGATCGCGTAAGAAGAGGTGAGTTCTTCGTGTGTCAAAAAGAATCCGTTTCCTGGCTTATTCAGCCTTGCTGATCAGACCTGGCTCGCTCAGCCCATCAACGGGCAGGTCGCCGTGCTGTGAGTTCACATCCAACGCGCCAGTGAGATGCGAGAAGCAAGTCAACTGGTGCTCTTCCAGATCGTATTTGGCGCGTTCCAGATCGACGTTCTTTTTCGCTGCAAGTTCAGTACTGACCTGATAGAAGGCTGAAAATCGGGCCTCGTTGTAATCGCTGAGCCGGGATTCAAACGTCTGCTCCAGGCGCGCGCATTTCAAGCACTCCATCACTATCCTTTCGGTCTTCCCCCCCGCGCACGGGCCAAGGAAAATCTGCCTCACTGCTCTCGCGCGGGCGTTCGTCACAGGGTTCGTGGGCCCGCTCTGCTTCAAAATTATGGCAAGGGTTAGTCTCGATCATGGTGAATGTCTAGGCTGCGACCAAGAGGGACGTACTTCAGATGGGCTGCCTTAGTTCAGGGAATCTGAATGAGGGGGAAATCTTCCTCTAGTTCGATGCTAGGCTCGCCCCATGACATTGTCAAGGTAATGACGGCACGATTGGTAACCAGCGCCATCGTGACGATTTGTTTTTTCAGCGGATCGATGAAGATCTCACAGAGGGGCTCAGAGAGCGACCATAACACCGGAGGTCAGTCAGATTTCGCTTGCCCGTAAAAAACCTTGCCCGTAAAAAAACGAAGAGGCGATCTCTGTTGCAATCGCCTCTTCGCAGATTTCGTCGGCCTAGAGGGCCTGGACGTTCTCAGCTTGCCAGCCCTTGGGGCCCTTGGTGACGTCGAATTGGACCGTCTGGCCCTCCTGCAGGCTCTTGAAGCCGCCCGCCTGGATAGCCGAAAAATGCACAAAAACGTCTTCGCCACTCTGGCGGCTGATAAAGCCGTAGCCTTTGGCGTCGTTGAACCACTTCACTGTTCCTTGTTCTGCCATGTTGATACTGTTCCTTTTCAAATTGATTTTACGCTGGAGAGATATCGGAGGTACTGAAGGGCAGGTTACTGGCTGTTGAGGCAATAGCTGCTCACGACCGACTCGGTCTAACGCACACAGGAATGGTACGCCAAGCGCGCACAATTCGCAAGGCAATTAGGGCCGCATATCGGTTTGAGTTTCTAATGCACCCCCGGCGATTGACATCAGCGTCGGGCCGGCACTTGGCCGGCTCTCGAGCGGAACCGAGGTTGCCCACAGGATGGTCGAGTTTTCAACAGTCGGCGGCCTACCGAGTCTTCAGCATGATTGCGGCCAACAGCGTATACTAAATATACTTAACCTCGAAGCCACGCCGTTAAAGTCCCTGCGCCTTCGCGATTGAGAGATCGAGAGGCGCATGTCCGCGCAGCATTTACTATTGGGCCAGCTACTATACTCCATCACCGGCAGCGACTGCAGTCCAAGGTGTGCATCTTGACGCGCTTCCTGACGCTTTTCGCCACACTGACTCTGGCGGCAGCCGTATTGTTTCGCTCTCCATCCGATTTCAGGATGAGCGTGTGCATCATTGTGTCGGTGGCAGCCGCCATGGTTGTCGTTCGCAGCCTCTTCACCGGCAAATTCGTATGGACTCTGCCCTTCCTGGGAGTTCTGGGCGTATTTACACCGTTCCATCAGATGCAGTTTTCCCACTTAGTCATTTCCATTCTCGATATGGCAACTTTGGCGCTCCTGGCGGCTTCGCCGATGATCCTTGGAAAATCTACCAGTCCGTTTGTGCTTAAGCACGCCAAAGAAAATGTTGTACTCACGCGGCACTAACCGCCGAAATAACAGGAGCTCACGATGTCAGCACGGAATGGAGACAAGTCCAGATTCAACCGGCAGCGCAAGCAAAACATCGCCCGGCGGAAGAGCGCCCAGGAACTGCTTCACCGCCCAGCAACGGCACGCAAGCCCGAGGATGCCTCGGCCCGCGTGCAGCCAAGGCCGGTGTCGGCATGACCACCACCCTGCCTCCGTCACTGCTCTCCATGCCCATCCTTGGGGAAGTTAAGCTGGGCCAAGTTAAGCTGGGCGAACTCAAGCCTGGAGATGGCAAAAGAAAACGAGTGCTGCTGGTCGACACTTCGCAGGCCAAGCGCGAGTTGCGTGCGGAAGTGATGAGAAAGCTCGGCATGGATGTCGATTGCGCAGCCGACATCGCCGAAGCTCGTTCCTGGTGGAAAGCGGCCTTCTACGACCTGGTCTTGATCAACATGGAAAACGGACTGGGTTATCGAGACAAATTCTGCGATGACATTCGCGGCGCCACACCTCCGCAGCGGTTGGCGTTTCTGGTCGGCCAACCAAACTATCTCGCGGATGCGCCCAATGGGGATGAAGCGTCGCTCGTACTGAGCGCCGGCGACCAGATCATCGGTGACTTGAAAATGAATCTGGGCGGCGATCATGGAGATATCTCGCAGCGTTGGGGTATCCTGGAGGCGTCGCGGCGAATCTCCGCAGTCCGCTCCAAGTCGATCGCCCGCACGCAAGCGATGCGCGCCCTGCCTGCTCCGCCACGAGATTATGAAGGGCGTCCATCGAAACGAATCCCGACACCGACCAGCTTAGACGATTTATTGAGAGAGGAATTGCGATGAAGAACCTGTACGTTGGAAACCTCCCCCACAGCACCACCGAAGCCGAGTTGCGAAATCTGTTCGAGCCCCATGGCGCGGTGGAGAAAATTACTCTCGTGACCGACCGGGATACGGGCCGCTCCCGCGGTTTCGGATTCGTCGAAATGGCCAATGCCAGCGAGGCTGACAAAGCGATTGCGGCGCTCAACGGGGCCGATCTGGGCGGACGAACCTTGACCATCAACGAGGCCAAACCGAAAACAGATCGTCCGCGCGGTGCTGGTGGTGGCGGCGGCGGTCGTGGGTTTGGCGGCGGAGGCGGCGGTGGTGGCGGCGGCCGGGGGCGCGACGACTATCGCGGCCATCCGCGGCAGCCGCGCGAACCTCGCTGGTAGTTCTTTTCAATCCACAAAGTGCTCCGCTCAGGCTGCCAAATACCTGTCGGCGGCCAACACAAAGATTTAGGGGATACGTATGCCAAGAGGCAGATCAACATTTACCAAGCGTCAAAAAGAACACACCCGGCAACAGAGACAAAAGGACAAAGCAGAGCGCAGGGTCCAGCGCAAGCAGGAGAAGCCTGCCGAAGGCACTGCCGATGAGATGGCTGAACTGCGCGAACACGCGGCCGCTCAGGCCGCGCTGTTCAACTTAGGCGTGGACGATACGGAAACTGCCGAAGAATCCACCACCGACGACTGAATCCGCGATTGAAGCGATTCCGGCTGTGCCGCAGCCGAACGCATTGGCGGCAAAATTATAGGTATCAGTAATAATCCAGCAGGAAAGGAAGAGCATGGCAGAAATTCGATTGCAAGAGGGCGAATCCTTAGAGAATGCGCTCCGCCGATTCAAACGCAAGGTTCAATCGGAAGACATCATCAAAGAAGTGAAGCGTCACTCCTACTACTTAAAGCCGGGCGAAAGGCGCCGCGTGAAGCAGGCTTTGGCCCGCAAGCGCGCCCGCAAAAAGAATCGCAAAGAAGGTTCGTTCTCGACCGACGCGCGCCGGGAAAAATGAGCGCTTGCAGATAGCGCCATTTCGGTCACCGTCAGATTCGTCGCCGCCCTATGTGGCCCCGAGATTTCGTTAAGGGCTGTTGCTGCGCGCAGGGCGTGCTTGGTTTCCGTTTTCCAGGGTTGCCGCTTCTGGGGTGTCTTCCCCGGCCAGGATTCCTGTGCGCGGGCCCTCCGAAGTGCGGCTCACATGCCTTGACAGGCAAAATTAGGCTGTCGAAACGATCACTCGCGAATGTCCAAGCCGCGAATGTCCAAGCCGCGAATGTCCGGGCTTCGTAAGGCGTGCCGACGCCACCCCCTCCACTCAGGCTGGGTAGCGAATTCCTATCTTGTGCTTGAGTTGTCTGGCCACCTAGCACGATCAGGAGAACAAGAGCCAGACCGGTTAACCAGGCTCCCGCGGAAACCGACGCGCTTTTCTTCATGGGCCCCCTTCGCTTGACCTTTAAGCTGGATCCCATTCCTCGTTCAAAACCGGCTCGATTGTACTCCCATTCCCCGTGTCCTGCATAATCTCCAATTTCGTTGGTCGTGGTGCAGTTTAGATTTTTCCTCGGTGTGCCTTCGTGTCCTCTGAGGTTTCAAGCTCTTAAACCATCAAACTGCACCGCTGCAATTTCGTTCCCGATGAACGAGGTAAACCTCCGCCATACTACTTAAAGCCGGGCGAAAGGTGTGTAATAAGAACTATGAGACGGCCTCGCCCGATCGCACTGAGCATTCCTGCCGCCCTGGTATTGGGTATAGCCCTTGTCGCTTGTACAGCCGTGGCTGCGCCCGCCCAACAATGCCCGCAACGCAGCCCGACAGGGCCAAGTGTTGCATCGGAAGTGAAAACGTTGGAAGGCCGCCTCATTTTCCACGATGCCATCCGCAAGTGGTTTGAACTCAAGCTGGACCAACCCCAATGCGGGCAGGCCTCCATCGAACTGGTGCGTCAAGACCACGACTGGACCCCGCTGCAGGTTCTCAGAGGTTGTCGCGTCCAATCAAAAGGCGCCATCGATTTCTCACCGACTGGATACTATTCGCTCGATACCTATCAGGCCGTGGTCGAGATCGAGCCAGTAGGAGCTTGCGCGCAGCAGCAGCCGTTTCCCGACTATTCGAAGGCAAAGCCCGATAAATCAATCCGTGAATATCGCATCGATATGCAGGTTGACTATGAGCCCGGAGATCACCCCATCGCCTTCCGCGCTTCCAGCGCAGGCAAAGACTTGCACCCGTGGCAGGCTTATGCGAGTTACTCGCTGACGGGAGGTCTTGTCCTCTACGGATACTGTGGCCAAGGTTTTGTCGTCGGCAAAGTCTTTGGGACGCCGCAAGCCTCTCCGCGCCATTTTACTGAGCCAGGCAGTCCAAATGACGCGGCCGCGTTCGATCCGGAGGGTGCAAAGGCATCAGGAAAAAAAGACCTGCATTTGGGATACACCTGCCTGCGCCAGCACTAGCTGACGTAATCAAGGCGTCAGCACAAATTTGCTCCGTTTGTTCGTTCCTTCGTAGCAACTCAAAACCTTCGCTACAGCCCGCTGCCGGCGGCCCCAACCCTGGCGGGGGCGTTGTCGGTATTTCGGGGTTCGTGGTAGGATTACGCAGTTTTGGGCGTGCCCGGCCCGTTCGTTTCAGAGCCGCGCAGCAGCGATTCGTATCTACGTCTCCCTCGACGTAGCAGCAGCGCCGTTTCGCTTTACCGCATCAGCAGCACAATTTGCCAGAACTCGGCTGAGGCTTAGTTCGTGGCGAACTCACTGTTCATGATCGCGCTCGAGGCATTTTCGGAGCTGTTGTCAGTCCTCTACTCCGCCCCCCTGCAGCATGAACAGTGGCGGCGGTTTCTTTCCCTTTTGTGCCGGCAAACACAATCGCTCGTCGGTATCTATTTGTTCTCCGATGTGCGAAGCGGATTGGGTGCCGCGGTTGAGAGTGTTAGTAAGGAATATGTTCCTGTCCTCGTTGAATACAACCGCAAACACAGCCAGAGCGATCCATTTCGATTGCCCATCTTCCGGCGCAACCAGACGGGAGTGTTTACCGATGGGGAACTTCTTCCCCGCGGGGGACTATATAAAACCGAGTTATACAGAGACTTATGTGAACCTTTGCATTTCCGTCATCTCACGATCAACATTATTAATCTTTCCGTACGTCAGATTGATATCATCAGCATCTGGCGAACCGATGAACAGGGGCCGATGGAGCCGGACTCGAAGCGCCTGCTCGAACTGCTCATTCCTCACATCCGCATCGCGCTTGAAATTCGCCGCAGGCTGGGCGCGGCCGAGCAGCGGACTGCGAGCGCCGAAGCCATGGCGGATGCCAACGCTACAGCCACCTTTCTGCTTACTGAGCAGGGCGGCGTTGAGCACGCAAATGCAGAGGCACGCTCCTTGCTTCGAAGTGGCGCTGGCCTCACGCTAGTGAACGGGAGACTATCTCCTTCCGATGGAGCGTCCCAGAGCGCCTGGGCTAACCTGCTGTGGAACGCCGCTGCCCCGTCCTACTCCCTTGCGGACAGCCAGCCCCATTTTGCTCTTGCCTTGCCTCGTCCCGCTGGAAAAGCGCCCCTGCAACTGCTGGCCATGCCCTTGCCAGAGGCGCAACGCCATTCCACCCGCGCTGACCTGCTGTTATTGGTAACCAACCCTGACCGCCCCCTCCATTTCCCCGATGATGCGCTGCGCGCCCTTTACGGCCTGACTCCCGCAGAAACCGAGATCGCCAATGGATTGCTGATGGGTTATTCGACGGAAGAGATTGCGTGCTTGCGCCGCGTCCGCAACGGAACCGTGCGCCAGCAGATCAAAGCCATGATGGGCAAGACCGGCTCCCGGCGGCAAAGCGAGATGATCCGCCTCTTCATGTCCCTTCCCCGGCCCGCACAATTGGGGTGATTTTCAACCACTTATACCAAATGGTAGGTGACATCCTCGGCCTTTGCACTTAGCTTCATCAGCGACGCTATTTGTCAGAACTCAACTCACCCTGAGGGGAAACCTGCCATGTTCTCGAAACGCTTCCAGGAAGTTACAGCGATGCCCGTGACCCCAGCGCGGATCGGTTTTCTTGAGATGACCGGAAGTCTGCGCGTCGCCTGCCTGCTTGCCTCGCTGGTGGCGGCGACCGCCGCGAGTTCGTCCGCCCAAACCTTCAAGACGCTTTACAACTTCTGCAGCAAGACGAACAGTGCGGGAGATTGTCTCGACGGCAGGTACCCTGAGATGACGCTGGTGCAGGGTACGAACGGGGACCTCTATGGGACGACGACCTTGGGCGGCGCCAACAACTGGGGGACCGTCTTCAAGATCACGACGGCCGGCAAACTCACCACGCTGTATAGCTTTTGCTCGCAAGCGTCGTGTGCGGATGGCAGCGAGCCGCAAGGGGGATTGGTACTGGCCACCAACGGGAGCTTCTATGGCGTAACCGGCGGGGGTGGCGCCTACGGCGATGGCACCGTATTCAAGATCACCGCCGCCGGTAAACTCACCTCGCTGCACAGTTTCGACCGCACGGACGGGGCGGGTCCGCAGTCCGGACTCATTCAGGCGACCAACGGCAACTTTTATGGAACCACACCCGTTGACGGAGCGTATGGCTATGGCACGGCGTTTGAAATCACGGCGAGTGGGACTCTTACCACTCTGTATAGTTTTTGTGCGGGCATGTGCCTCGATGGTTCTGAGCCAAACGGACTGATCCAGGCCACGGACGGAAATTTCTATGGCACCACTCACGGCCAGGGCGGCTGCGACAGTGGAACATTCTTCCAACTCACGACATCCGGAACATTAACCACATTGGCCGATTTCTGCCAACCGAACGGCGTCTACCCCAACTCGGCGCTGGTTCAGGCCGCGAGCGGAAATCTTTACGGTACCACCTACGCTGGCGGCGACGGCACCAACACGGGCTACGGTACGGTCTATGAGATGACCCCAACGGGGTCACTCACCTCGCTGTACAGCTTTTGCTTGCAGACTGGATGCTCTGACGGCAGCGATCCGCAAGCCCTGATCTTGGGCACGGACGGAAACTTCTACGGAACCACATCGTCGGGCGGCGCGAACAACGGTACGGGGACGGTTTTTGAGATCACCCCGACTGGACAGTTAACCACGCTGCAGACCTTTACCGGTTCTACCGGAACTGGTCCATATGGGGGCGCCCTGTTGTTGGATACCAACGGCACCTTCTACGGGACCACCTATGGGACCATCGCCTTAGGCGGTAAGAATTGGGGCACGATTTTCAGCCTCGCCACCGGGCTGGGACCATTCATCGAGACCATCCCCGCGTCTGGCGCGGCGAAAACCAAGGTGACCATTCTGGGGATGAATCTGAAAGGCGCCACCGCAGTCAACTTCAATGGAACCGCAGCCACGTTCAAGGTTGTCTCGGCTTCGGAAATCACCACGACCGTGCCCAGCGGGGCGACCAGCGGCACGGTGACGGTGACGACCTCGGGCGGCACGACGCTGGACAGCTACGCGACATTCCAAGTGCCATAGCACGAAGACTGAGCAGCACCGCCGTTTTTGCTTTGCAGCATCAGCCGCATAGTTTATCAAGACTCGACTCTAGGAGAACCTTGCGATGGCTCTGATACGTTTCCAGGAACTCGCGGCCTTGCCCGCGCCAGGCGGACCCGTTAGCTTTCGAGAGAGAACCCGAAGTCTGCGAGCGGCCCTGGTGCTGCTGTTGCTGGGGGCGGCGATGGACGCAGCTTCATCGGCGCAGACCTTCACGACCCTTCACAACTTCTGTAACAAGACGAACAGTTCGGGATATTGCTCCGATGGCATTAACCCTGAGGCGACGCTGGTACAGGGCAAGAACGGGGACCTGTACGGGACAACGTTCTCCGGAGGGTCCAACAACGATGGGGTGGTCTTTGAAATCACCGCGACCGGCAAACTCACGACACTCTACAGTTTTTGTTCGCAGGCGTCGTGTACCGATGGCAGCGGTCCGAAAGGGGGATTGCTGCTGGCGACCAACGGGAACTTCTATGGCGTAACCAGCACCGGCGGGGCCTACAACTATGGCGCCATATTCAAAATCACCCCGGCCGGCAAACTCACCACACTGCACAGTTTCAACAACACAGACGGGGCGAATCCGCAGGCCGCACTCATTCAGGCCACAAACGGAAACTTTTACGGAACCACATTCGGCGGCGGTGCCTACAGCGAGGGCACTGCGTTTGAAATCACGTCGGGCGGAACTCTTACCACTCTGTATAGTTTTTGTGCTGACGATGGGTGCCCGGATGGTTCCAAGCCGAACAGCGGGCTGATCCAGGCCGCTGACGGAAATTTCTATGGGGTCACCGTCGCTGGGGGTAACATCTCAAGCTTCTGCTTCTCATTTGGTACTGGCGGCGGAACCTTCTTCCAGCTCACCTCCTCGGGAACGCTGACCACGCTAGCCGAATTCTGCCAACCGAACGGGTTCCTCCCCAACTCGGCGCCCGTTCAGGCCTCAAACGGCAATTTCTACGGTACCACCGATGGCGGCGGAGACAACAACGGCGTCGGCACGGTCTATGAGATGACCTCCACGGGATCGAGCACTTGGCTGTACACCTTCTGTCTGCAGACTGGATGCCCCGACGGCGAAAACCCGCAGGCCGTGAGCTTGGGCACGGACGGCAATTTCTACGGAACCACATGGTACGGTGGCGCGAACAACGGTACGGGGACGGTCTTCGAGATCACTCCGGCGGGGCAGTTGACTACGCTGCACACCTTTGATGGTACTGACGGAACGAATCCGAACGGCCCCCTGCTGTTAGACACCAACGGCACCTTCTATGGAACCACATTAGACGGAGGTGAAAACGATAATGCAGGCACCATCTTCAGCCTCGCCACCGGGCTGGGACCCTTCATTGGAACCATCCCCACGTCGGGCGCGGCGAAAACCAAGGTAACGATCCTGGGAACGAATCTCAAAGGCGCTACCGCCGTCACCTTCAATGGAACTGCAGCCACGTTCAAGGTGGTTTCGGCTTCGGAAATCACCACGACCGTGCCTAGCGGGGCGACCAGCGGTACGGTGACGGTGACGACCTCGGGCGGCACGACGCTGAACAGTTACTCTGCTTTTCAGGTCCCGTAAAAATATAGGCTCGCGACCGGCTGGCAAGATCAACGCGAGAACTTCAATCGCGAAAACCAAGAAACAAAAAAAGGCCGCCCGGTCTAGGACGGCTTTTTCTCTTACGCAATCCTGATATTTGTCTAACTGCCAAATCCGGCAACCCACTTTGCCACCCTACACAAATACCTCTCCCGGCAAAGCGGTCAGAGTCCGCGAGGCCAGCGTGTTTTGAACCATTCGCTTCGGTGGCGCGTCCGTCGCCACGCCCATCTGCAGGCGTTCGATCTTTAGCTTGAGAGTGCGTTCGATCTGGCGGAGTTCCACCACCTCGGCTCCTGCCGCCAACGTTGAGGCGCGCCCCTGGAGTCCCATTCTGCCGGTGCGGCCCACTCGATGAATGAAATCTTCCGCGATCTTGGGCACATCGTAGTTAATCACGTGGGCCACGTCATCCACATGCAGGCCGCGGGATGCAACATCGGTCGCCACCAGCACCTGGAAACGGCCTTCCTGAAATCCACTCAGAGCCCCGTTGCGCTGAGATTGTGAGCGTCCGCCATGAATCATGGCCGCCGCGAATCCGTCGCGCACCAGATCCTTTGCCAGCCGCTCGGCGCCACGCTTGGTGCGCGTGAAGATCAGAGTCTGGCCCTTTTCCGCATAGAGGAGCTGCCGCAGGCAGTCGAGTTTTTCTCCCGGCCGCACTTCGTAAGCCTTGAGTTCTACGCTTTCGGCGGGCTTGAGCACCGAACCCAATGCCACCCGTACCGGATCGCGCATATACTCATTGACCAGTCCGGCCACCGACTGTTCCATCGTGGCTGAGTAACACAGCGTCTGCCGCTCGTCGGGCAGCGTCGCCAAAATGCGCCGGATCGCGGGCAAGAATCCCATGTCCAGCATGCGGTCGGCTTCGTCCAGCACGAGTACTTTGACGTTCTGCAGATTGGCCAGCCTGCGATTCATGAAATCCTGCAAACGCCCCGGCGTGGCAATCACCAGGGGAGATCCCGCCCGCAGGCTTTGAATCTGCGCCTTCTCGGATACTCCGCCGATGACCAGCGCAGCGCTGGGCATGGCTTTCGTGCGCAACTGCTCGTATTGTTCCTCAACCTGGATCGCAAGTTCCCGCGTGGGCAGCAACACCAGCGCCATCGTCTGCCGCGCCGGCTCCCGTTGCAACATCTCAATCAGCGGGATGAGATAGGCCAATGTCTTGCCCGTGCCCGTCTGCGCCGTGCCGATGACGTCCCGGCCTTCGAGGGCAGGAGGAATCGCTCGTTCCTGGATTGGGGTGAGATTGGTGAATTGACCTGCCGAAAGCTTCTTCTGCAATGCAGAAGAAAGAGGCAGTTCTGAAAATGTAATCATTCGATTGGTTTCTTTCTGGAGGGGCCAGTTGTCACGCACACTCTGACACGCGTCAAGAGCCGCACTGCCGCTCGCATTTATTTCTGGATTTCGCGTAAATCAACGGTGGGCAGGATAAGCGGAGATGAATCTAGTCTAAGAAGACGACTACCGCGTGGCGAGCAAACCGTAATTAACAACGTGAACCCAGTATACCACAAGCCATGACAGGCGCTGGTTACGACGGTACACTGAGCCTCTGCGGGTATCGAGAAGATTATCCTTGAATCGGATTCTCGTTGTCAGGCGCAAAAGCTGTGCCGCTTCGATTCTTGGCCGCCCCCAACATCAAAATCAAACGTTTTTCTCGCCCCCGCGCCCGCGTTGCTCACGCAAAACTGCTACAAGTGCGGTGCCCTCAGATTTCGTGAAGACATCAAACACGTTCTGCCCGCCCCATGAATCGGAATCGGGATCGTCTTGCATGGAATGCAAGCCCCACTCCTTACTATTAGTCATCGGATCAATGGGAATGGACCGAAGAAAACGTATCTTCTTTCCGCCCTGCGCTTCCACGCCCTTGACCAAGGTATCCAAGTCGGGCGGATAGCCGTTCGAGTCCACTTTGATCTGAAACGACCCGCGATCGGCGGCGTCTTTGTAGCGGTCAATGGCATCCCGCATCTGCCACATTGCGCGCCGCAGTCGTTGTTCTTTTTCGCGCTGGATAGTAACGCGGGCAAGCGGCAGCGCCATGAGCGTGAGGACGGACAGAATCGTCGCCGCGACGATCAACTCTAGAAGAGTGAAGCCGCTCTGAGACCGCCTATGCTGGACCAATTTGCCTTCCTCAGAGTTAGCTAACCTGCATTAAGCACCAACAAAAGAACTCCTTTGATCCGCCTACCTGCAATGCAGCAATGCTATAGTAAGGGTCTTATATCTTGGCGGACAAATCCCACCTTATACCAAGAAGCGCGTCCATGAAACGCTTTACAAACCTTCCCGGGGAGTTTGGCTCGCGCGATGAAATGTGGAGTGTCGGATCCACAGGAAATTCATATCTACTACCTGCAGCAGAGAATTTCTTGATCGGAGAACTTCTTTGCTCTCGCATTAAAGGCGGGTGGCCCACTCTTTGTATTCGATCAATTCACCACGACTGAGGGTGGGCGGGTGGCCCACTCTTTGTATTCGATCAATTCACCACGACTGAGGGTGCCCCATCCTTGCGTTCTTTGCAAGGGTGGGTACCACCGACGCATATCGCTTAGGCTTTGCGCCATGAATTCAAGGCCGTGCAGCACGAATCTCATAGTGTCGGCAGCATCGTGCCCGCCCCTTCGACTGCGCTCAGGGCAGGCTCTTGCAGAAACCGCAAGAGCGGGACACCCACCGTCTCGCTGCTGCCAACGAGATCAAAAGGCTGGGCAACCCGGCCGGTTAATAATCCGCTCCAAACGGCCCGCCAAAGGGTGCGTAGGTGGCGGCGGTAACGAAGTTGATGCCGTCTGTGTTGGCGATGAGTTGCGTGGCTCGTCCCGCTGGATCCGAAAACAACTCGGGACCAATCCGCGCCTGGGGCGCGCCAACCCGAAATGGTCGGGGAGAAGAAGATGCTTGAAAAATAGTTGGCTGCCCCCCAGGGATTCGAACCCCGATAACCTGCTCCAGAGGCAGGTGTCCTAGCCGTTGAACGAGGGGGCAGTGGAATGAAGTGTGCCCCAGCCACTGCGGCTCATTACAATTCTATGTTCTCTGGCGGACGCGGTCAACATTACTCGCCTCGAGCAGCAACACCAACCTGCGCCGGGCTCCATTTCTGGCGCGTTGTTTGCGCCAAAAAGCCTGCCCTGAGCCTGTCGAAGGGTGGGGATTCTCCGCCGGCAACTCCGGTAGAATCGTTTCGAGCCCGCGTCATCCCGAGGATTTCTATGTCCACTACATTGGAAAATACCGTTCTGCACTCCGACTACGCTGAAATCGCCCGCCGAGCCCTCAACCCGGAAGAATGCGCGCTAGTCGTCATCGACATTCAGGAGAAACTGCTGCCTCCAATCTTCGAAAAAGACCGACTAGTGCGCAACACTGAACTCCTGATCCGCGCCGCCGGCATCCTGAAAATTCCCGCGCTCGTCACTACACAATACGCGAAAGGTCTTGGCGCAACCGTTCCTCAGATCGCTGGCCTGCTTCCCGGAACTGCCCAGTTCGATAAGACGCTGTTCTCCTGCTTCGGCAGCGAAATGTTCTGTGCCGCGCTCAAGCGCCTGCCCGGCAACCGCAACACGCTGCTGCTTTGTGGGATGGAGAGCCACATCTGCGTCACGCAAACGGCGTTGGCGGCGCTGCGCGAAGGCTATCTGGTGCACGTCGCCTCCGACGCAGTCAGTTCGCGCACCGAATCAAATTGGAAGGTCGGCCTCGACCGTATGCGCGCCGCCGGCGCCGTGATCTCCTCGACCGAAATGATGATCTATGAACTGATGCGGTCTTCGTCGTCAGCCGCGTTCAAGGAACTGTTGCCGTTTTTGAAGGGGTAGAAAGGGATCAGGTCCCGGGCTTGGAGGTTTCAAGGTTTCAAGGATTCAGAGTTTCAAGGTTTCAAAGTTTCAAGGTGAAACCGGTCTTGTCTTCGAAACCTTGAAACTATGAAACTTTGAAACCTTGGGGTCCTTCAGGCTCCCGCCGGCGTTGCCGCGTCTTCTTTCTTCTTCACCCGCACCACGGTGATCTTGGCGAAGCCCTCGGTAAACGCCGGAGGCTTCAGCTTGGCGGCCATGCGCCGCATCACGTCTTCCGGGACCACGCGATCGCGCCGCTGATGCCGCTCAATGCACACCTCCAGCGGCACATCGAAAAACACGGCGTGTACTTCGTATTGATAATCCTTGGCCAGCTTGATCCAGTGCTGGCGCTCTTGCGGCGTAAGGTTGGTCGCGTCCACATAATTCATGGGCCGCTTGGCGATCAGCCGCGCCTTCAGCATGGACCGCAGATTGGAAAACACAAGATCCTGAAAACGCTGTTCCCGCATGTCGTCAAACAACAGCGACCGCAGCATATCGCTCGACAGCGGCGCAACATTATGCCGCTTGAACCACGAGCTCTTGCCCGACCCCGGCAGCCCGATCGCCAATACGACAATGCCCTTGGGAGGCCGCGCCGTCGCCACAGGTACGGCAGCCGCAACCGCGGGGGCTTGCGGCGCTGCTGCACGAGAAGCCACCACAGGCTCAGCTTCGGCTTCATGATCGACTACCGGTTCAAGCACTTCGCCAGACTCCGGCGACGCCGACTCCTCCACCGCATCCGGAGGAAGTTCGGGAATAATGCCCTTCGCTGCGGCCGGCGTAAACGCCTGGGCCACAGCCTGCTCGCGGCCACGTTCGCCGCCGCGCCCACGGCCTCCGCGACGACGCCGTCCGCGCCCACGCTGCGCAGGTGTAGCGGCCTCTTCAGGCTGCTCGCTGGCGGTTGGCGGTTCTTCGGCCACCGGCGGAGCCTCGGCTTCACTTTTCGCTTTTTTCACCGGCGCAGCCACCACCTCGCTCTCCGCCGGTTCAGCCGCGGACGCGGAACTTCCTTCGTCCTCGAAATACGCTGGCTGTAAAGGGGGAGGTGGGGGCTGCGTGGCCTCTTCCGTAGTTTTCTTCTTGCGGCGCTGTAAGCGCTCGCGCATCCATTTGCGCATATTCCCGCTTGTAACACAGATGGCAGGGCCGGAGCAATGCGCGGCCACGGGTCCGGAACCATAATCAGCAGGGCAGCCATTCCTCGCCGATACTCTGTGCCCTCTGTGGCCATTCCTCCGTGATACTCCGTGTCCTCTGTGGTGAGTGTTGAGAGTATTCGCCAAAGACGCTGAGCTCCACAAAGGTACTCCAGCCCTGGGTTTACAATGAGCCATGCCGAGCGCAATTCCCGCCGCGATCCAGGGCCAAAAATACATTTCGCTCACCACGTTCCGCAAAAGCGGAGTCGGTGTCCCAACCCCAGTGTGGTTCGGCGAAGAAGACGCCAAGCTCTACGTGATGACGATCGGAACCATGGGCAAGACCAAGCGCATCCGCAACAATCCGCAGGTGAAGGTCGCTCCCTGCACGATTCGCGGAAGAGTTACCGGCCCGGAGTTCGCCGCCACTGCAACGCTACTGCCGAAAGAAGATCACGTCCGCGCAAGAAAGACCATTACGCGGAAGTATTGGATGGCGTGGCTGAGCAGCCCGTTCTCCCGTGCCGATACTTTCGTCGAAATCACCTTCAACTGACGGCCATGTAATGTCATAACCGTTGATAATGTCATGCTGCCGATAATTGTCACTATGTTACAATTGTGTCATCATCGGAAGGATATGTCATGGCGACGTCGATAAAACTTGATGTGAATGAAAACGGGCGAGTGGTGATTCCAGTCGAGTTCCGCAAGGCTCTTGGGATAAAGAAGGGCGGGCAGATATTGGCCTCCATGGAGGACGAGGGCCTGCTCATCACGACGATCCAGCGCCGGATCGAAAATGCTCAACGCCGAGCGCGTGAGTATCTCAAGCCGGGCGTCTCCCTCGTGGATGAGCTGATTGCAGAACGGCGAGAGGAAGCGAAGCGTGAACTCGAGTAGCGTTGTGTTCGACTCTTCGGTCGTGCTCGCCTTGATTCGCAAGGAACCGGGTTCCCAAAAAATAACGCCGGATTTGCTTGTCCAATCGGCAATCAGCACCGTTAATCTGGCCGAGGTTCAGGGCAGGCTAGTCGGCGCAGGTTGGAGCCGCGAAGACGCGTGGCTAGACGCGACCAGCACAGGCAGCGCAATCATGCCCTTCACCACCGAGCAAGCCGAGATAGCCGGAAACCTGATCGCCCAGACGCGCTCGCTCGGGCTCTCCCTCGGTGACCGCGCCTGCCTGGCTCTAGCCCTCGAGCAGAACGCCCCTGTCTACACAGCCGACCGCGCTTGGAAGAATCTGAAGCTGGCAATTCCAGTCCACGTGATTCGGTAACTTAGACCGCTGGCTAGCCCCTAGTTCCCTTCCGGTTTGAAAATCACTCCCCGGCTGGTCTTGCTGTTCATTACCACGCGCATCGGCTGCGGCAGGCGCAGATGCCGCACGCAGCCCTGCTCATCGACTGCGTCCTGATCGGTCAGCCACGCCCAATCGATCGATCCTTCGCCGGCATCCGGATTCACCGTAAAATATCCAACCTGAAATGCCGTCAGGTTCTGAAAGAAATGACTGCCCTGCGAGGGCGTGACGCGAAAATCGCGAAAGCCGGCTTCCACAATCACGCGCGCTCCTGAAATTTCGTCCCACTCGACCGGAATGCCCAGCCACGGATCGTTCGATCCCCAGCGCCCCACGCCAATCAGCAGATACGGAACATTCTCCGCGCCCAGCCTGGCGTTGAACTGGGCAACGGCGCGAGCCACTTCCTGGCTGCGGCTGCGCTCGAAGCGTTGCGAATCCACCACCACAATGTCGCAAAGATTCTCGATGCGTCCGTTGCCCAAAACCTTGCTGCTCTCGCAAATCAGTTGCGAGGGATCGACGTCGCCAATCGCCAGGTCCTGATGATCGCGCGCCACGGTGAGCGGACGAATCTGCAAAAAGCCGAACTCCGCCGGCTCGTCTCTATTCGCTTCAACTCTGCCGGCGTCAACCCGCGGCAGCCGCACCGCGAATTCAATCTCCACCGGATTGCCCAGCGCGTCTTCGCCCGCGCGCACCAGCTGATCCAGAATCGCCGCCAGCGGAAACAGATTGTGTTTGAGCACAGGCGCGAACGTAACCACGCGCGGCCCCGATCGGCTCATCCCGTCGTACACGGCGTGATTGTCGGCCGAATAAGTGGATGCCACCAGATCGAGCGTGCCATCCCGTTCCGCCACCTCCAGCCCGAAGTGCGCTTCGCGCAGGCGGCCCGCACCACCTTCATGCGGCACGACTTCATGCGAGACATCAGCATGCGACACACCAGCCAGTTCGAGCGCGCAAAATTCCGTCTGCGTGTTGGCGAGAATATCTTCCACCGAAGAAAACTGCAGCAGGTTGCGCGGAAAGCGTGGGCAAAAACTGATGCTCTTTCCCCCATCCACCACGGTGCGGCCCAACCCGAGCGCCACCGCCGCAATGCCATCGGAAAACGTCATGGGCTCAACCGGATAGAAATTATGCGACCGCACCACCCCCGAAAAATCCGGATAGAACCGCTCGCCATGCAGCGTGCCCACCACTTGCTGCAGGATCACTGCCATCTTTTCTTCTTCCAGGCGATACGGGGTAGCCCGCACATAGGCCTTGGCGTGCCGGCTGAACATGGAAGCGTAGATGCGTTTGATTGCTTCCGCCAGTTCGTCGAGCCGAGTCTGCAGGTTCGCCCGATGATTGCCCAACATGAACGTTTCATAGACGCCGGTGAACGGCTGATATTGCGAGTCTTCCAGCAGGCTTGAGGAGCGCACGGCCAGCGGATACCGGACTTCTTCGAGATACGCCTTCAGATTCTGCTGCAACTCCACCGGCAGCGGGGCAGCCAAGAAGCGGCGCTGAATTTCCGCATCGTCGTCGCAATGCAGCGCGAAGTCGCTCAACTGATTCTCTGCCAGGAACTGGTCGAACATATCGGTCGCCAGCACGACCGCCGCCGGAACGGCGATCCGAATTCCTGGAAATCTGCGCCCAATGCGCCGCGTGCGCAGCAAATGCCGCACGAACCCCAACCCGCGCGCCTTGCCGCCAAGCGATCCCGAACCGATGCGCAGAAAACTGGATTGCGCGGCGTGAAACGTACCCGCCTTGAAATCGCCGATCAGCACTTCGTTCTGCTCGCGGCGATAGTCGTTGATGGAATCGATCAGGTCGCGACGCAAATGTTCCGGCCCGTTGAAATCGGAAACCTTGCGCGGCCGCAGTTTCGCCGCCAGAGCAAATTCCGTGCGCGCCATCAGCCAATGCGAAAAATGATTGCGCTGCGCGTGATGCATCAGGCTTTCGGCCGGCAAGGTGGTCAGCGTTTCTTCCAGTTCGTTCAAGTCCTTGGCGCGTCCCACCTCAGTCTGGTCGGGCATGCGGAATACGAAATCGCCAAAGCCGAACGACTCGGTCAAAATGTCCCCCAACTCGGCCAGCAGCGTGGGCGAACGTTTCTGCAGAAAGCTGTACCCGGCATCAAGCGCCCGCGGACGAAACTCGGTGCGGCCGGTCTGCAGCACCACGGGCACATCGGGCGCAAGACTCTTTACCAGCCGCGCCAGTTCAAATCCCGCGTCGGGATTGAGTTTCCCTTCCCAGGGAAACTCCACGTCTGAAACCAGTCCGAAAATGTAGTCGCGATATTTTTCTACCAGCTCGGCCGCATCTTCGAAATTCGAAGCCAGCAGAATCTTCGGCCGCGCCTGCAGACGCACCAACTTGTGCGCGACGTTGATGCCTTCCTGAATCACGCGCCGCGACTGCTTGATCAGCTCGGTATAAATCACAGGCAGAAACGACGAGTAGTAGCGGATGTTGTCTTCCACCACCAGCAGCACGGGCACGCCCATGGCGCGCGTATCGTGCAGCACGTTGCGCTTGTCCTCGACATACTTGACGATCGCGATCAGGATGCGTGCCGTACCCTGCCACAGAAACACGCGATCGATGTCGGTGGCGGGATTGCGCGCGACGAAATCTTTGATCTCGCGATAGTCATAGCCCAGCACCACTACGGGAACGTCCAGCCCCGCGCGCCGAACTTCGCGCGCCAGGTCCGCGGCATTGCTGTCGCCAACGTTGAGATTGGTCACGATCAGATTGAATTGCGGATCCGATTTCGCCAGATCGAGCGCCTCGGCGCAACTCGACACGTGCGTGATGCCCGGAATCTGCCGCAGGCTCAGCTCGTGCGACTCGTCAATGAGCAGTTCGTTCAGCCGTCCGTCTTCGCGCAGGATGAACGAATCGTACAAGCTTGAGACCAGCAGAATATTCCGCACCCGAAACGGCATCAGGTTCTCGAAGCCTTCAAAGCGCCCTTCGGCATCGAGAATGGGTTCGGTCGCGCGCAGCAGAGACATGGCGTATAGACGCTAATCATAATCCCGCGTCGCCCGATGCGATTCGTTATCTGGAACTGGGACACGCGCACGGGAAGGTCGTCATCAGCATGGAGTAGGCACAGCATGGAGTAGGCACAGCATGGAGTAGGCACAGCATGGAGTAGGCACAGCATGGAGTAGGCATGTCATACCCCTACGACTATGCCCAGAACAAACGTGATCCCAGAATGCTTGCGGCCTTTTCGCAGGCCGGGAGCGATGAAAATTACCGGGCTGGCCAAGTTGTGGAATGCCCCGCGCTGCGACTCTGTGGCTCCTGGAGCGACGAACGGGAGCGCAACCATCCCAGAGTATCAGGCGCGATTGCGACGCCGCCACGGGCTTATTAAATCGATTTAACTTGTCAATTTAAGTTATTGTTTCTAAATGGTTTACACGTTTTTATTTCCACAGCACCTGGGTGACGTAAGGGGTTGAAACTTGGTTGCTTGCCTGCTTTTCGCACCATTTCAGGTGCAATCGTCCTTAAGGTTGCCTGAATGTAATCAGAGGCTTAGAAGGAGGCTCAATTTCGCACCGCCTCAATTCGCCATCCCTGGGTTCGCCATCCCTGGATTTTGAGCACGCTGGAAAGGATTCCCGCTGGTTTAGTCGTTGTAGATACAACCAGGGAGATCTTCGCCTGCACCAGACCGGATGACTGTCGCCTCTCATCGTTCCAGCATCGACCCAGCGAAAGCTGCTCCAGTCGAAGCCGGCGGACGTGCGCACTATTCGCCTGGACTCGCGGATGCGCGAGGACCGCTGGCGCAATTGGCCAGATCCATCAACCAAAGCCAGAAGCTGCAGGCGCTCCGGGCGACGGCGGAGATGATCAATCGGCACGCAGCTGTGAGACAGGCCAGAATCCGTGAGGAAGAGCATCCCGCCCAGCGTAAGGCTCTGGAAGAAGAAAAGCTGAGGCTCCCGATCAATGATGACGAAGGGTTGGAGCGGGAAGCGGACGCAATGGGCGCGAGCGCGCTGGGTCAGGGCGCACGGCCCACGGACGGGATCAACTCGCTTTCGGGCATTGACTCCGGACGGGAGCATGGCAGCACTCCCGCACTGAAACGACCGAGTCAGGGGCGCGATCCGATTCAAAGAGTCATCCAGATGGGCAACAAGAAGTTGAAATCCAGAAGGAACATCAGCCAATTGTGGCGCGCACATGCGGTCGACAACCGGCTGAATCTGGAGGCTAAAGAAAAGGAAAACTTTCGCAACGAGTTGATACTGCTGGCGCAAGGAACCCAGATAACAGAATTCAGCGACTGGGAACAAGCCTATGCCGAACTGCAAACCCCTAAGATGTTCATTCAAGGCGATGATGGGGTCGTGAGCATTATCAGGAATACAACCGACCTCATGATCTGGTTGGGCAGCTATCCGTTGAGTTCTACAGAATCGCCGAAGAGTTACGCCGAAGCGCCAATCTTGAATACCGCATTGAACGTTCTGCGGACGTATAAAAAAACTCTTACCAACAGCAAAGTGTGGCGAGTGGTGGCGGCAATCGCCCAGGACCAGGGTGCCGTACCAGAGAAATATCGTGGCAGCGGGAAGGAATGGGGCGAACTGGAACTCGTAAACTCGGTTGACCTTATGGGAAAAGAGAACAAGCAGGAACTCGTGCCCGGCCGATATCGGCGAAAGCTTCCGGATGAGGAATACCAGGGAAAACTACAGGAACTGCGGCAATCCCTTGCTGGCTACAAGCTGGTCGGGTTTCATGCAACCACCATGGAAAACGCCGGACCGCTGGTTCAGGAAGGCATCAGCGCCTCGCGATTCAATACCGGCCATGGCGCTGGGAAAGGCCAGGGGTTCTACTTCATTCCTGGTGAATCGAAGAAAACCATCACCAGCGCTAAGGGCTGGGGCGGACACGTGGTGGCCGTTTTTCTTCCTGAGTCTGCAGAAGAGGAGTGGGCGGAAGACACAGAAAACGTCCAGACATTGGAACAAGGGAATGTAGCGCGGAAGCCGCTCTACTATTTGTTCGGAAGCCATGAGGCGGTCATTCCTCCTTCCCTTTGCGGCAAAGTCAAGATTGTCGTGGATCCGGCGGATATAAGCGTGGGAGATAAGAGATACCCAGCAGAACGCTATGGGGATGAGTTTCAGTTCTTGGACTCTCTTTGAGAAATGGCAGGGCAATGCCTCGGATGTTCCCGGACAGGCAAAACCTCCCCGGCACGCTGCACCATCCCAGGGTGGCGCTGACGATCACCAGGATTTTGTCTTTCGGCGAATCGATGAGCTTGATGGTATTGCGAGAGCGTCCGTGCTTATCCTGCCGCGCGACGAGCCTTCACGTTGGCCACGCGAACGATGAGGCGTTTACCCAGAGCACGGGCAGCGCGGCTCATTGTGTCCAGGGTCACCGCGGCATTTTGCGGGTCGAGCAGGCGATCTAATTGGGAGCGGCTGGTGCGCAGCTGCCTGGCCATGGCTTGCTTTGTCTTCTGTTGCTTACGCATCGCCTGAGAGAGTTGCCAGGCAAGCACACGCTTGATAGCGACCGCCTCCACTTCTTCGCGAATTCCCTCTTCTTCGAGAAAGCTGCCGAAGGTCGACCCACTGTGGTTGATCTTCTTGCGCTTGTTGGCTGCGCTCATTCCGTTCCCCTTTCCCCGCCGGCTTCGGTGCGGAAGATGATCGCGGGGACTTTCTTGTCTTCACGTTCCGGGGTGAGCCGGAGATTTCAATCTCCTTCTATCTGTCGTGATTGTACCATGCATGGTACATAGGATTCTTCCGACACGTCGCATCGAAATGGGATGCCCCAGAGCCTGCCCTGAGCTTGTCGAAGGGTCTCGCCGGGGTAGCGCGACAGGGGAGACGGCGCAGGCGGCGAGAATCCTGAGGTGTCACAACGGGACTTTCATTTCTGGGTGGGTACACCCTCGCGTTTTCGATCTTCAGCAATCTGCTTGAGAATCGAAAGCAGGTCTCCGTTCCTGGGATCTTGTTTGGCCTCGGTTGGGTAGAGAAAATTGGTGAACCTCCAGCCGGCATGGTCCTTTACGACTTCGGCAACCAGATCAGGCTTCTGCCTTTTCCGTCCCGAGCAAACGCCGTAGATTTCTACCCGATACCGATCACCATCGACGACGGACTTTCCAGTTTCAAATTTCGAACATGGATCTTGCGAATTGAGAAATGGATCAAAGTCCAGTCCGACGGTTTCGCCTTTCGACTTTGCTTCCGTCTCGTAATATCCCTTGAGTGCGCCATAGAGCTCCGCGCTCAGGACGTCGCGCTTGTTCTTTAACGTCAGTTCGGTGGCATCGGATTTGAGCGCCAGTGGCACATACCAGGCGTAGAAGCTTTGGACGAACTCGACCGCTGCCTGCGGCTGCGCTCGCGCCGAACTGGTTTGCGCGGCAACCGGGAGAGCGGCAAAACAGGCGAGCAGTAGGACACAACACTGAAATAAATTTGGGCGGTTCATAACGACCGGCTAGTGTAGCAAACGAAATCCCCACCTTTGCCGCAAAGTACGCGGCAAAGATGGGGCACGCGGCTCAACAGGGCCGAGGGATTATGGATAGGGCAAATCCTTGATTGCGCGCGGCAGTTCTGCGCCTCCGTGCTGACGCAGTAAGGCTTCGACGCGGGCATAGCCTTTTACTCGCGCCCAGTGCAGAGGCGTGCCCCCATTGAGGTCGGCGAGATTAACCCCGGCTCCGTTCTCGAGAAGCACCCGGACGACGTCCTCGCGGCCCTGGGCGGCTGCTCCGCTCAGTACCGGGTAACCGCGGTTGGTTTGCGCGTTCACGTCGGCCTTAGCAGCCAGAAGCAGTTCGACCTCTTCGATTCGATCGCTCGACGCAGCATCATACAAAGGCGTGCGACCAATTCCGTCTCGGGCATCTACGTTGGCCTGGTACGACAGCAGCAGCGCGGCAACCTTCTTGTGGCCATACCATGCGGCATAGTGGAGCGGAGTGTCGCCCTTATCGACCTTGGCGTTCACATTGGCATTCCTGGTAAGCAGCAATTCCGCGATTTCCTCGTAGCCGTAGAATGCTGCGTAATGAAGAGCGGTGAAGCTTTCCTTGCCCTTACTGTTTACCAAAGCGGGATTGCGGTCGAGCAGCGTTCGGATCTTAGCCAAATCACCGTCTGCTGCCGCGCGAAGAAATTCGCTTACCTGGGGATCCGTTTTGCGGCAGGAGGAGCCAACGCCTACACAAAACAGCGCAATCAGCAAGATGGTTGCGCGTTGAACAGTCTTGAACAGCCGACTGGAAGGTCGCATCGCCGAATCCTGTCAATCAAAGCCCCTAGAGTTTACTCTCTCCGGAAACCAGCGCGAAGCTTGAAAAACACTGAGTGCGCTTCGCCGTACAACCGAGGCGGCGTCGCTACATAACACGAAAGGGGCGGACGAATCGTCCGCCCCGAGACGTGGGCAGGAGTGCCCGCCCTAGATAATCACAGCTTCTACACCAGGCCTTGATCGAGCATGGCGTTGGCTACTTTGACGAAGCCGCCGATGTTGGCGCCGTTTACCAGATTGCCGGGCGTGCCGTATTTCTCGGCCGTTTGGTAGCAGGTGTGGTGGATGGCGATCATGATTTTGTGCAGACGGTCGTCGACTTCCTCGCGGGTCCAGCTCAGGCGGGCGCTGTTCTGGGCCATTTCGAGGCCGCTGGTGGCCACGCCGCCGGCATTGGCGGCCTTGGCCGGTCCGTACGGGATTTTGGCCTCGAGGAACATCCTGGTAGCTTCTAGCGTGGAGGGCATGTTCGCGCCTTCCGCGACCAGCTTGACACCATTCTTAATTAGGTTCGCCGCATCTTTCGCGGTGATTTCGTTTTGCGTGGCGCTGGGGAAGGCGCAATCGGCCTTCACGTTCCACAGCGGATTGTGGTCCAGCTTGATGTCGGTGGGCATGAAGATGGCTTTCCTGAACTTGTCGGCATAGTCGCGGATGCGTCCACGCTTCATGTTCTTCTGTTCGATGATCCAGGCCAGCTTCTCGCGATCAATGCCCTCGGGATCGTAAATCACGCCATTCGAATCGGAGCAGGCCACCGGCTTGGCGCCGAAGTCGAGCAGCTTTTCGATGGTGTATTGCGACACGTTGCCGCTGCCGCTGACCAGGCAGACCTTGCCATCGAGTGAGTCTTTCTTCGACTTCAACATTTCGTTGGCGAAGTAGACGCAGCCGTAGCCGGTGGCTTCGGGACGAATCAGCGAACCGCCCCAGCCCAGGCCTTTGCCGGTCAGAACGCCGGTGAATTCGTTGCGCAGCCGCTTGTACTGGCCGAACAGGAAACCGATTTCGCGTCCGCCCACGCCGATGTCGCCGGCCGGGACATCGGTGTTGGGGCCGATGTGGCGCTGCAGTTCGGTCATAAAGCTCTGGCAGAAGCGCATCACTTCGTTATCGCTCTTGCCCTTGGGATCGAAATCGCTGCCGCCCTTGCCGCCGCCCATGGGAAGCGTGGTGAGCGAGTTCTTGAAGACTTGTTCAAACGCCAGGAATTTCAGAATGCCGAGATTCACGCTGGGATGGAAGCGCAGTCCGCCCTTGTAGGGGCCGATGGCGCTGTTCATCTCGATGCGGAATCCGCGGTTGACCTGAATGTTTCCCTGATCGTCAAACCAGGGCACACGGAACATCAGCACGCGCTCTGGCTCGACGATGCGTTCGAGCAAACGCGCGGACTGATACTCCGGATGCTTTGCGAGAACCAGGCGGAGAGAATCGAACACTTCCTGCACGGCCTGATGGAACTCTGGCTCGGCAGGGTTTTTCGCTTTGACGCTGAGCATTACGGACTCAATGTAATCGCCGGGAATTTTCAGTCCCGGGGTGGTCAAGACAGACATGGTCTTACCTCCGTAGGAAACTTGGAAACATAATGCCGTAATTCGTTGCCGACTTTCCAGGATGCGGTCACGGGTAGTGGCGGCGACCGTAGGGCAACACTCCGCTTCGGTGATTCTGAAAAAGTGCTGGTGATATCATTGATTGCAGTGCTATCATTGAGGGCATGGCAAGCCTTACTGTCCGAAATTTAGAAGAGAGCACGAAACGCAAGCTGAAAGTGCGCGCCGCTGTGAATGGCCGATCCATGGAAGAGGAAGCGCGGGAGATCCTGAAAAGCGCGCTACGTGAAAAAAAAGTTGGGTCACCCAAGACCGGCGCTGAGCTGGTCAAGCAGATACGCGCCATTTTCGAACCATTGGGCGGCGTGGACCTGGAACCGTTGCCCCGAGAATTTATGCGCGACCCTGAGTGGCTGAAGGATTGGAAATAGAATCGCCAGCTTTCAACTTCACGAGTGATCATCCTAGACACCAACGTGGTTTCCGAGCTCATGCGTCCGGTTCCGGAAGCGATCGTTGTTCGCTGGTTCAGCAGTCAGGCTTTCGATGATTTGCGCGTAACCGCAATCACGACAGCGGAGATTCTGTACGGAATCGAAATCCTTCCCCAGGGCAAGAAGCGCCTCGCGCTTCAAGCAGGTGCAGAGAGATTATTCGAGGTGGTCTTCGCGGATCGCATGTTGCCATTCGATGACAGGGCTGCCCGCGTCTTTCCATTGATTGCCGCCTCACGCCGCAGACAGGGCCGCCCCATAGAGAAGCTAGATGCCCAGATCGCGGCGATTGCACGCGCGAATCATGCCGCACTGGCCACACGCAACGCGCGTGATTTCGAAGGCTGCGAAATGCGGTTGGTGAATCCGTGGGACGCATGAAGAAGTTCATTTTCGGCCTGGCATTCAGTTCGAAAGACGCCACGTCAAATCATAGAAGCAGACTCGATCCTAGTTGTTGTCCTTGGGCTTGTCCAATACACCTAAAATCTTTGTATGTCTCGGATTGCATTTTTTCCCATCTAAGCTCACCGGCCACATCAGCTTTGCGGTCGGCCACCTTTACGTTGAGGGTTTGTGCCGAGGCCAAAGCCGTGCCAATCAAGATCAGTCCGGTAAGAGCAGCTGTTGATCTCATTGGAGCCTCCGAGGGAGGAATTATACTCTCACCGCATCCAACGCTAACTTTGAGTTTTGGATCGGGAGGGTCTTCGATATGAGTTAACAGATTCGCGGCAGTTGCTCTCCGCTGAGCATGTCTACGACTCTGTTGCCGCCGATGCGGCTTTGCAGGATTACTGTGCGGCCTGGGGTCTGTTCAACTTTGCCGACCTGGACTGAGCCGTGCGCGACTTCCACTTTCTTCATCACTTCGAGCGCGGCGTCGGCTTGGGCGGCGGGAACGATGGCGGCGAAGCGGCCTTCATTCGCCACATAGAGCGGATCGAGGCCTAGAATTTCGCAGGCTCCTTGCACCACTTCATCCACCGGGATGGAAGCTTCGTCGAGCTTGATGCAGACGTTGCGGTCGGAGGCGATCTCATTCAGCGTCGTTGCGAGTCCGCCGCGGGTCAGGTCGCGCAGGCAGTGGATTTCGATACCGGCGTTCAGCAGCGCTTCGACCGCGGGCCACAAGTTGGCGCAATCGGTCAGAATGGGCGATTCGAACTCCAGGCCTTCGCGGACGGAGAGAATGGCGATGCCGTGGCGGCCCAGGTCTCCGCTGACGATTACGATGTCTCCGGGCTGCACCTCCGCTGGACCGATGGAGTCGTTGGCCTCAACCATTCCGATCCCCGATGTATTGACAAAAATGCCATCGCCCTTGCCCTTGTCTACTACTTTCGTGTCGCCGGTGACTAGTTTCACGTTCGCCTTCGCTGCGGCCGCTTGCATCGACTTGACCACCGTGCGCAGCGTTTCCATCTCCAGGCCTTCTTCCAGAATGAAGCCTGCGCTTAAGTACATCGGCCGCGCGCCGCACATGGCCAGATCGTTGACCGTGCCGTTGACCGCCAGGTCGCCGATGCTGCCGCCGGGAAAAATCAACGGGCGGACGACGAACGAATCCGTGGTAAAAGCCAGGCGCGCGCCATTCACCGATACAACCGCGCCGTCATGTCGCTGCTCGAGCATGGGATTGCCGAAGGCAGGAATAAAAATCTTTTCGATGAGCTGGTGGGTCAGGCGTCCGCCGCCGCCGTGCGCCAGGACGATGCGATCGTCAGCGACTCGCGGGACTGGACAGTTCAGGCTGAACGAGATGGTTTTGGCGTCTGCCATAGTGATAGTAGGCTGCGCAAGCGCCCTCCGACGATACCATGGGCGCGCCGAGCGGGTTCTCAGGCGTGCATTTTACGGCGAACGCCGGACATTGGTGCGGCTTCTTGATGCCTTGCAGAATCAATCCGCTGATGCACTCGGGCGATTCGTGCACCGGTTCGCCGGAGTAAGGGAAGCGGCGGTTGGCATCATGTTTCTGGAATCGTCCGCGCAGTTGAAAACCGCTGGCGGGAATCTCTCCTAGCCCGCGCCACTCGCGGGGCACGATTTCGAATACCTCGGCGATCCGCTCCTGGGCAGGGCGATTCCCTTCCCGGCGAACCGCGCGGCTGTATTGATTCTCGACTTCGTGGCGGCCTTGTTCGAGCTGCGTGAGCGTCATGAGAATGCCATCGAGAATGTCGATCGGCTCGAATCCGGTTACGACGATGGGGACTTTGTATTTCTTCGAGATCGGAAAATACTCTTCGAATCCCATGATGGTGCAAACGTGGCCAGCGGCCAGGAACCCCTGGACGACGCAATGGTCGGAGGAAAGCAGGGCTTCCATTGCCGGAGGGACCAGAACGTGCGAAACCAGGAGGGAGAAATTCTCCACGCCGTCGTGATCGGCCTGCCATGCGGCCATCGCGTTGGCGGGTGCTGTAGTTTCGAAGCCGACGGCGAAGAAGACTACTTGTTTTTGAGGATTTGCTTTGGCCAGCTTCAATGCGTCGAGAGGAGAGTAGACGATGCGAACGTCGGCGCCTTCGGCCTTGGCGTCGAACAGGCTTTTCGATGAGCCGGGGACGCGGAGCATGTCGCCAAACGAACAGAAGATTGCGTCGGGACGTTTCGCAATGGCGACGGCTTTGTCGATCAGTTCAATGGGCGTGACGCAGACCGGGCAGCCGGGTCCGTGCACCAGAGTGATATCGCGCGGCAGCAGCTCTTCCAGGCCGCTCTTGACGATGGTGTGAGTCTGCCCCCCGCAGATTTCCATGATGGTCCAGGGGTGCGCAACTTTCTTCCATATCTGCTGGGAAAGTTGCTCGGCAGCCCGCGGATCACGATATTCGCTGAGGAATTTCACCAAGCTCCTCTTGGATCGCACCGATTTGATCGAGATATTCAAAGACGCGTTGCGCTTCGGCTTCGTCGATTACGCTGATGGCGAAGCCGACGTGGACCAGAACGTATTTGCCAACTTCCGCTTCCGGCGTGTAAGCGAGGTTGATGTCTTTGCGGATTCCTCCGAAATCGACTTTGCCGACACGGAAGGCGATGTCGCCTCCGTCGGCGATTTCTAATACCTTTCCTGGAACGGCGAGGCACATAGTTGAATCTTCCTCAGAAATGCAGAAGTTAGAAGTGAGAAGTCAGAATGAAAATCCGTTTTACGCGTGTACCTGACTCTATTCTCGCTCTTGTCCTGTCCCCTCGCTTTTACTTCTGCATTCTTACTTCTGACCTCTGCATTCTTTCCTCTGTCGTCTAAGCCCCGCCCGCCATTGCGGCTTGCCCCAGCGAGATGCCGCCATCGTTGGGCGGAACCTGATGGTGGCTGTACACCACAAATCCGCTTGCTTCAAGCTGCATGGCGGCGCACTCGGTCAAATAGCGGTTCTGAAAAACGCCTCCACTCAGGACGATTTGCTTGAGCGCTACCTGTCTGGCGGCTTCCACGATCCACTGCACGAGCGCGCTGTGGAAGCGCCGTGAAATCACCGATGCCGGCACGCCGGCGCGATGGTCGGCGACCACTGCGGTGATCATCGGCGCCCAGTCTCCGTTCGGCAGCGGATACGCTTCGTCGCGATGCTCCTGCGCCGGGACGCGGCTGATTTCGTTTTCCAGGAGCATGGCTGCCTGACCTTCAAAGCGGCTCTCGTCTGTGATGCCCGCGATGCACGAGACGGCATCGAACAACCGGCCCACACTTGTGGTCGGCACCACGTTAATGCCGCGTTCCAGCATAGTGTGCACACGGGCAACATCCAATCGGGGATTTCCTGTTTGGAGTGCGGTGGTTCCCATGTCTCGCGACCCCGGCGAGATCCTTCGGCTCTGCTCAGGACAGGCGTCGGGCGTCCCATTTTTGGGGTTATTCCAATCTTTGTTATCCCAAACTCGGTTATTCCAATCTTTACCAAACACTTCAAACAGCAGGCTTGCGGCTGAGCGCCAAACTTCGCGGACTGCGGCATCGCCGCCGGGTAGGCCGAACTGCCGCAGATGCGCCACGCGCTCGAATTGACCGCAGCTGACGCGAAAAAACTCGCCGCCCCAGATGGAGCCGTCGAGGCCGTATCCGGTGCCATCCCAGGACACACCGAGGTAGTCGCCCGGCACGTTATTTTCGGCGGCACAGGCGGCAACGTGGGCCTGGTGATGCTGCACGCGAATCACCGGCAATCCCGATTTTTCCGCCCACTGCGTGGAGGCGTAATCGGGATGCCGATCGCAGACGACCGCCTCGGGCTTGAAACTGTACAGGCGGCACAGGTCGTCGATGGCGCGCTCAAACGCCTGGCGGGCTTCCAGCGTTTCCAGATCGCCGAGGTGTTGGCTCAGAAAAACATCGCGCCCCACGGCGATGGCTACGGTGTTCTTGAGATGCCCTCCAACCGCCAACACCGGCGGGAGTTCGCGGCTTACGCGAATGCCAAGCGGGGCGTAGCCGCGCGCTCGCCGCAGAATTCCCGCGCGCCCGCGCGTTAGTCGCACCACCGAATCGTCGCAGGCGCGAACGATGGGGCGGTTGTGCATCAGAAAATGATCGGCAACGTCTTTCAGGCGTGTGGCCGCTTCGTCATTCGCAATCGCTATGGGCTCGTCGCTGCGGTTGCCGCTGGTCGCGATCAGGGGATAGCGGCACTTTTCCATGAGCAGATGATGCAGGGGCGAATACGACAGCATCACGCCCAGATAAGGAGAGCAGTGAGCAACGTTCCAGGCCAGATCGGTCGAGGCTTTGGGTTGCACAAGAACGATCGGGGCGGCTTGCGACTCGAGCAGTTCGACCTCCGCCGGTGTGATGTGGCAATACTCGCGCGCCATTTCGAGCGACGGCATCAGCAGGGCAAACGGCTTCTCCTCGCGATGCTTGCGCTGGCGCAGACGCGCCACGGCCTCGGGCTGGCGGGCATCGACCAGAAGCTGAAAGCCGCCGATTCCCTTGAGCGCGACGATCTTTCCTCTCGCTAAGGCTTCTGCTGCGCCTTCGATGGTCGTGGTCAGTTTCGGTCCGCAGACCGGGCAAGCGTTGGGCTGGGCGTGAAAACGGCGGTTGGCGGGATTTTCATATTCCTCGCGGCAGTCCGCACACAGCACGAACTCGCGCATCGTGGTGTTGGGACGGTCATAGGGAATGTCGACGACGATGGTGTAGCGCGGGCCGCAATTAGTGCAGTTGGTGAAGGGATACAGGTAGCGCCGGTTGGAGGGATCGAACAGTTCCTCGCGGCAGTCGGAGCAGGTGGCAAGGTCGGGCAACACGTTGACGGACTTGCTCGAATCGTTTTCGCTGATGTGGATCTCGAAGCGGGTCGATCCTTCGGCGGCAATCCACTCGGATTCGCGGGCGGTCACCACCGAAGCTTTCGGGCGCTCGCTTTCGATGCGCTGCTCGAACCGGCGCAGTTCATCGGCTGGCCCTTCGACTTCGACAACCAGCCCGGACGAGGAATTGAGCACCCAGCCGGTCAGGGACATCTCGGTAGCGAGACGGTAGACAAAGGGACGAAAACCGACTCCCTGAACGGCTCCGCGCAGAGTGATACGGCGGCGCTGAGTCTTAGATTCTGCGGCAACGGTCATAATCCTGGCGTCGTGGCCTCACCTGTCGCCCCGCATCATGCGAGAAGCGGCGATCTTGATTCTATGATGTGCTGGGCGCGTGATTCCAGCGCGAGCGCGGTGTCGACATCGGCATGATGGAGACAAAAGTCCTCGGCACGGAGCCGCGAAAGCGCCGGAGATCGGCCAAGTTATCCACTCACGTCCTCAGCTTTTCCACAGCGCGGCTGCCGCCGAAATATTTGCCGGGCGCGGCGTCTGGCGCATCCGCTTTGCTGTCAATGTTTTTCCGGCGACCGGGAATCACTCGATTATCTGTTGCGATGACGAGAATCGTTGACATTTTTTTCGGACCAGTTAGAATACGCCTCGCTGCTTACCTGTAAAATTTCATCATGAGTTCAACTCTTATCGATCCCGTTCTATTACGCACAGATTTTCCCGACCTTGCGCTGCAGGTCAGCGGCAAGGTACGAGACGTTTACCAGGTCGGCCGCGACCAGCTTCTATTCGTTGCCAGCGACCGCATTTCAGCCTTCGATTACATCCTGGCGACCGGCATCCCGCAAAAGGGCCGCGTGCTCACCCAGATTTCGTTGTTCTGGTTTGACTATCTGGCCGAGATCGTTCCCAACCACCTGGTCACCGCCGACGTCGGGCAATATCCGCCTGAGGTCCAGAAGTACGCCGATCAGTTGCGCGGGCGATCGATGCTGGTGCGGCGCGCGGAAATGTTTCCCGTCGAGTGCGTGGTGCGCGGCTACATTTCCGGTTCCGCGTGGAAGGAATATAAGGCGAGCGGAAAAGTTTGCGGGATTGCGTTGCCTGCGGGGTTGCGCGAGTCGGAAGCGTTTCCTGAGCCGATTTTCACGCCCGCGACCAAGGCCACCAGCGGACACGACGAAAATATTTCTTTTGACCAGATGTGCGAGATCGTGGGGGTAGAAACCGCCAGCAACTTACGCGACATTGCGCTCCGCATCTACATCAAGGCTGCCGACTATGCGCGCCAGCACGGCATCATACTGGCTGACACCAAGTTTGAGTTTGGACGCACCGAGCAAGGCATTACGCTGGCCGATGAGGTCCTGACTCCCGATTCCTCCCGCTTCTGGCCCGCCGACAAGTACGCTCCGGGCCGGTCGCAGGATTCGTACGACAAACAGTATGTTCGCGATTATCTCGAGCAGATTCACTGGAACAAGCAACCACCCGCGCCGGCACTTCCGGCGGACGTGGCCCGGCAAACCAGCGAAAAATACATCGAGGCCTACTTCCAGCTCACGGGGCGCAAACTGGATGTTTGAAGCAGGAACGCGCCTGGCCGCGCGCGAGTGAAACCCATGACCGTCGCGGACTGGTTGATTTGTTTAGTAATTCTGGTCAACGTGGTGGGGGCTGCAATCCAGGGCTTTTTTTCCGAGGCCCTGTCTCTTGCCGGCCTGGTCGTCGGATACATCGTGGCGGCATGGCAGTATCGCCGCCTCGCCGAGTGGTTCGAAACATTCTTAAAGAATGCGTGGTTGGCTGAGATTTTCGGCTTTCTCGCCATTTTTTTTGGCGTCCTGATTCTGTTCGGCATTGCCGCCAGAATCGCGCGCTGGGTGATGAAGAAAGCCGGGCTCAGTGGCTTTGACCGTTTCCTGGGTGCAGTCCTGGGACTGCTCAAGGGCGGTCTGATGGTGACAGTTATCCTGGTGGGAATGACCGCGTTCGAGCCGACTTCGAAGCTGCTGCAGAATTCGCAATTGGCCCCATACTTTCTGGTCGTGGGACACGCTGCGAAATGGCTGGCACCTTCGGAGTTGCGGCAGCGGTTCGATCAGGGTCTGCAACTGCTCCGTCAGGCTCCCCAAAAAAGCGGTTTCCATGCTTCTCCGCTGACATAAGTCGGCGTCAGTAAAAACAAGCTCCTGACCAAGAAAGAGACGCAACGTGAAAGATCAACTGGAAGCCCTCGTTTTGCAGATGTACCGCAGCAACATCCTTTACTCGGAAGGCGTGAGGGAATTCAAGAAACGCTTCATCCTCACCGTTCTGGAGGAGAACAAAGGCAACCAATGCCGCGCCGCGCGCGAATTGGGCATGCACCGCAACACACTCAGCCGCACCATCAGCGAACTTAAAATCGACATCCGCCCCCTGCGCGGCGACAGCGGCAAACGTCCTCCGCGCAGCGCCCGGCCGGCCTCCTTCGAAAAGAAAATCGTCCGCTGAAGAGCCCGCGCTTTCCAATAACGAAGGCAGCCTTTGCAGGCTGCCTCTTCATTCTTGTTCCTGGCTGAGCGTGAGGCTACTGCGCCTTGTGCGTGGTGGCTGCTTTGTGCGCAGGCGCAGCCGGCTTCGGCGCAGCTAGTCTTCCCTTCTCCAGGACCAACATGAATGGGTTCGGAGTATAGGAAACAGGCTCGCCGAGAAAGGTGACGTTGGCGCCATCCTTGGGGATCAGCTTGTCGGTGACCAGCTCCTCAAAGTTCAGGGTAATATCAGGGGTCTTGCTGTCGATGTCGTCGGCGCTACCGGCGATCATGAATTGCTGCGAGCACACCTCTTCCTTCTTGGGCTTCACGGCCGTTTTGGGCTTCGGAGGGCAGGGAGCGGGAGTAGCGCTGATCATCACTCCGATCATGGCGGGCACGGGTTTGCCCTTGATCGCATTCCACACCGTGTCCTGATCGGCCTGGCTGCCATTGGCAAGGACGAACTCCCAGATGGCGAAATCCATCTTGTCGGGCGGCGTTTTGGTTACAAATTCATGGGCCTGATCGGCCGGGCTGGGCGCGGGCTTGAGCACCGGTTGCGGTCCGCCGGCCTTGGCCGCTGCCATCACTTCATCCCAGCCGTCGTCGCCGGCATGGAACTTGCGATACTGACCCTTGGCATAACCTTCGAGCGCGGGCGCATTGGCCGGCGGCGCGATCGCCGCCGCGCGAGCCGCATACCAGATGCCGTTTTGATAATCCGCCGGCTTCGTACTCAAATAGGAAAGCGCCAGAGGATACATCAGCATGAGATCTTTTTGCGAATCGGGCGCATTTGCATCGGTAGCATCTTTAAGAAATTGCGCTGCCTTGGCGTAGTCCTTGTCCTGAAGCGCGCTGAAGCCGATCCCGGCGAGGAAATTTTCTTTCATCGCTTTGACTTGATTCTGAAAGTCGGCGTCGCTGGTGCCTTCGGGCTTGGTGTACTTCGGCAGGCAGTCGAGTCCCTGCTGGCCGAATTTCCCGGCATCGGCGGATTCCTGCTTCAAGACATCGGCGGAAGCCGGCTTACCGTTAAGATCGGCACCGCTCTGGGCCTGTACACGGTTCACATAGGTCAGCAGAAACAGAGCCGGTACCCGGCAGGAATCCGCCGCCAGGAGCTTCTTGGCCGTTTCCAGCGCTTTGGTCACGTTGCCGGCTCCCTGATAGGACACCAGCAATACTTCGAGCGCCTGATTCTTCATCACGCTGTTGGGATACTGCGTCAGAAACGCCTCCAGTGCGCTGATCCTGGAATTGACGTCTTTTTTGGGATCAACGGCAGCAACATAGGCGTTATATTCGGCGGGATCTTTGATCACCGGCTGCGCCGCAGCCTGGCTTGGCGCCGGTGCGGCCGATTGTCCCTGAGCTGGCTGCGCAGTCTGGGCCACCGCGACCATCGGTACCCCAAGCACAACCGCGAGAAGAATCTTGTTCATCATGGCTCCTTAACCCTTTGGGGAATAACTATTCAGAAACACCTGCATATTTCACCGTCGAGCAGCAACGGCATTCCGACTGGACCGCATGCATTCTCGGATCCTGCTTTGGAATGCTCTGCTTCCTGGCAGGGGCCCCGGGAGATCAGGGATAATCCGGTTGGTGTGGGGGCGGCGAACCCTTTTCCCCGGTTGGCGAATTATAAGTACCTCTCGGGTTGAAGGCAAGCCACTTCCGCACGCTCGGGTCATTATGGTTAAGATGCACCCGCTGCAGGGCGTGGATGTTTGCGGGTTTTGCTTCATAGCAAGCACAGGAGGCTCATTTCTATATGGACACCAGAAGACCCTTAGACGGATGCATTACCGTGGTGACCGGAGCGGGAAGCGGCATTGGCGCGGCCATCTCACGACAACTCGCCGGGCTTGGCGCAACTGTAGCCCTCTGTGGCCGGACCGAGGCTACACTTTGTTCCACCGCCCAGGCCATCGCTCAAACCGGAGGCCAGGCTGAAGTCCTCGCTTGCGATGTCAGGGTCTACGAACAGTTGGAATCTGCGGCGGCGAAGATTGAGGCGAAATATGGACGCCTCGACATTCTCGTCAATAACGCGGGCATAGCCGGCTTCACCCATCCTCTGCACCAGCTTCCGATTGAGGACTGGGATCGCATTCTCAACACCAATCTGCGCGGCGTCTACTATGCTATTCGCGCCTTTGCCCCGATGATGATTCGGGCCCGCGCCGGTCATATCATCAACATCTCGTCATTGGCCGGAAAGAATGCGCTGCGGAATGGCGCAGCCTACGCGGCCTCCAAATGGGGACTGAACGGACTGACGTATTCGGTGGCGGAAGAACTGCGCGGCCACAACATCCGCGTATCTGTCGTCTGCCCTGGCTCGGTCCATACTGACCTCAGCCCGCATGTTGGGAAGGACCCGAGCAAGATGCTGCAGCCCGACGACGTGGCTCACGCCGTTGCCATGCTGGTGACGCAAGCGCCGCAATCGTTTGTGAGCGAGATTCTGATACGGCCTACGCTCAAACCCTAAGGACGGCGTCGGGCTTCGGGCTTCGGGCTTCGGACCTCGGACCTCAGCTCGAACTGCGGTTCACGTGGCAATTAGTCGCGGGGATCGCCCTGAGAGACTGCATCGTGGAGTTGAATCCTGGGTGCTGTATTGAAGATGTCAGGCGCTGGGCCGAGGGCGTGGAGTCGAAGGTCCGAGGGCCGAGGTCCGAAGGCTGAGGGCTCAGGGCTGAGGGCTGAGGTCCGCTTCTATTTTTTGAACAGATTCTCGAATGCCGCGCGCGCGTCGTTGGGACGCAAAGTGGCCGGCGTGGACGTTTCCTTTTCCCGTGTGACGCGAATCTCGAACAACTCGCAGTCGTTGCGCGCATCCTTTTTCGCGATTCGCTCCTTCACCGGCTGCATGCACTCAAACCGGCTTCCGGGATCGAAATAGGTGCATTGCTTGCAGGAGTGCAGCTCAAAGCCGCACTTGGGACATTTCCCGTCCGCGCCCATGCCCTGCAACAGCGCCCCGCACTGCGTGCATCGCGAAACCGCGTGCGTGCCCGGCAAGTTCACCGGCCGCGGGCCAAACGTGTTGTCACGCCTGGGAGCGGGTGCGCTCGCTCCAGACTTCGGTCCAGAACCTTTGCGATCCTCATCGCGATCCTGATATCCATGCTGACGGTATTTCGCCAAGAAGAACCTCCCAGGCACGCGCACGTATTCTCTCCCCGCGGCCGTTTATGCGCAAGGGGTCGCGGAAAACGCGCGCCGGGAGATCCGCCACCGAGACCTTGCTGTAGTCTTAGTTGCGGTTGACAACTTCTTCACGGCGGAGATGCTCATGCCCACTCTCATTCCGCAGCCCACGCGCATTCCCGGCGCCGGCAGCAAACCCAAGATCATCGACGAATACATTGGACGGGTGAACTCGAAGACCTCCGCCGCCAGCGTAGCGCACATGCATAGTCCTGGCGGATGGAGCGAGCCCGGCCAGACCCCCGAGTTCGACGAATTCACGATCGTCCTGAAGGGCATGCTTAGGGTCGAACATACGGGTGGCTCGATCGAGGTCCGCGCCGGGCAGGCTGTGATCGCACACGCCGGCGAGTGGGTGCGCTACTCGACTCCCGCGGCGGAAGGCGCAGAGTATGTGGCGGTGTGCGTTCCCGCGTTTTCGCTGGAAACGGTGCACCGGGACGAACCCTGAGCCGGCAAGAAAAGCGGTCGCATTCTTATACACAAAGGAGTACAATTCATACACATTGGGGGGAGGATTAACGTGCGCACCAATATCGAAATTGACGATCACTTGATGCGGGCAGCCATGCGGTCCAGCGGGGCCAAAACCAAGAAGGCCGCGGTAGAGGCCGCATTGCGTCTGATGGCCCAGACAAATGCCCAAGGTTCGATTCGCCGCCTGCGCGGCAAGGTTCAATGGGAAGGCAACCTGAAGGAAATGCGCAAGGCCAGATTCCTCGACGAGTAGCCATGGTCATCGTCGATAGCAGTGTCTGGATCGAATACTTTCGCGGCACCAAGCATCCAGAGACGGAATGGCTGGACCGGGAATTGCACCGACAGCCATTAGGAATTACGGACTTGATTCTGTGCGAAGTACTGCAGGGGACGAGTGACTCCGCAGTCCAGAAGGTCCAGTCGGAACTGTTACGCTTGAATATTTTTCAAAACTGCAGCTTGCCGCTCGCCGTGGCTGCGGCCCACAACTATCGAGTCCTGCGGCGTCGAGGCTATACCGTCCGCACTACCGTTGACTGCCTCATCGCCACGTTTTGCGTCGAAAACACTCATCGGTTATTGCATCGCGATCGCGACTTCGACGTTTTCGAGAGTGTTCTAGGGCTTGAGGTTATCCACGCGTAGGCCACAGGATCACTCCCACTCAATCGTCCCCGGCGGCTTTGACGTGATGTCGTACACCACGCGGTTCACGCCCTTCACTTCGTTCACGATCCGGTTCGAGATCGTCTTCAGCACATCGGCCGGCAGCGCAACCCAGTCTGCCGTCATGCCATCTTCGGAACTGACGGCGCGGACGGCGCAGGTGTAGGCGTAGGTGCGCGCGTCGCCCATTACGCCGACGGACATCACGGGCAGCAATACGGCGAACGACTGCCAGATTTTCGTATACAGCCCGGCATTCTTGACTTCGCCGACGACAATGTCGTCGCATTCGCGCAGCAGCGTAAGGCGGTCGGCAGTAACTTCTCCGAGGATGCGCACCGCCAGACCCGGCCCGGGGAACGGCTGCCGCTGCAGGATTTCTTCCGGCACGCCCAGGTCGCGGCCGATCTTTCTGACCTCATCTTTGAACAAGTCTTTCAGGGGCTCGATCAGCTTCAGCTTCATCTTTTCCGGCAGCCCGCCGACATTGTGATGCGACTTGATGACCTGCGACGGGCCACGCACCGACCGCGACTCGATCACGTCGGGATACAACGTGCCTTGCACCAGCCATTTCACCTTGCCTTCATCTTTTTCGATGCGCCGCGCTTCCCGCTCAAACACTTTGATGAATTCGTTGCCGATGATCTTTCGTTTTTTCTCGGGCTCGGTTACGCCTTTCAGTTTGCCCAGGAATCGATCCGTCGCGTCGACCGCATCCAGATGCAGGCCAAGGCGGTCGCGCAACGTTCTCTGCACTTTTTCGAATTCGTTCTTGCGCAGGACGCCGTTGTTCACAAAAATGCTGGTCAGCCGCGACCCTTCGGCTCCGCTCAGGGCATGCTTCCCTTTCGCGTCGCGCAACGCCCGATCGACCAGCACCGCCGCCACCGACGAATCCACGCCGCCAGAAAGCGCGCAGATGGCGCGTCCCGAGCCGACTTGCTGGCGCACTTGCTCGATCGTCGACTGGATGAAGTGCTGCGGAGTCCACGTAGGCTTGGCGCCGCAGACTTGAAAAATAAAATTCTTAATAATTTCCGTGCCGTGGCGCGTGTGGTGCACTTCCGGGTGAAACTGCACCGCGTACCATTTCTTTGCAACATTTTGAATGGCGGCGACGGCATTCGGAGTCTTGGCGGTGAGTTCGAATCCGGGGGGAAGTTCCAGGGCTTCGTCGCCATGCGACATCCAGACCGGCTGGCGTCGCGCCAGCCCGCGAAACAAGATTGACTCGGCAATGACGTCGATCTCCGCGTGTCCGTATTCGCGCTTGGCGGCCGGGCGAACTTTTCCGCCAAGGGTGTGCACCATGAATTGCAACCCGTAGCAGATGCCGAGCACAGGTGCGCCCAGCTCGAACAGACGCGCATCGGCGGGCGGCGCGCCTTTGTCATAGACCGACCAGGGCGCGCCCGACAGCACGATACCGATGGGCGCATAGCTCTTGATCTCCTCGAGCTTGGCCGTGCACGGCAGCACGACGGAAAAAACATTTTGTTCGCGAATGCGGCGCGCGATCAACTGCGTATACTGCGCGCCGAAGTCGAGGATGAGGACGCTCTGGGAGACCGCTGCGGATGGAGATGGTTTGCGGGGAGAAAGTTTTTCCACCAATGAGTTTCTCAGATTCGGGGAGATCGTGTAAAGCAATTCAGTAGCAGCGGTGCTTCCCTTCCCTCCGTCTTCAGGCTGGATACGGAACGTCGCTGAGGATCAGTTCGTCGCGGTCGATGCTGGTTTGAAGCGCGGACGCAGGTGCGGATGGGGGTGCGGGTGCAGGCGGCGGCTGGATCGGCAGCGCTTGCGGCATTTCGATGATGCACACATATCCCGCCAGCCGCGCCACGTAGAGCCAATCCGCAAACGCAAAATAAGCCAGCGCCACCAGCAGCGTGGTCAGAGCGACCAGCCTCCATGGCATCGCCTGCGCAAACGCCAGCGGCATCACGATCAACACCGATAGTGCGCCGAATGCGATCAGATGAGCCAGCCCGGTCCACACGCTGACGGCAAGCACGGCGCCGGCGCGCTCGCAGCATAATTCGGCGGCCGCTACGACTGCGTTCATCGCGCTCTCGCCGGTGCTCACAGCGAACACCGCCGCCAGCGACAATAACCTGTTGAGCACCCACGCGATCATACAGATGGTCGCGGCCACCGGAATAAAGAGGAGAAGCCCGATTCCCGGCTCTGCGTACGTGTCAGCCGAGCCCAAGCTGGTCACAATCGCCGCGCCCACGAGGGCGAGTGCAGCAGCCAGTACGACGGCCGCGCGCAGAAAATTCAACCTAAGTAATGCGCGAATGTTCCGGAAGACGTTGCCGGTAACGTCTCTAGCGGAATCGTTCGTTTCCTCAGCCGAAACGATGCCGGCAGCCCTACCCCGAAAGTAGTCGACCAGCGATCGAATGGTGGCGAACCGGCCCACCGAGGCGGTGAAGATCCAGAGCGCAATGAGTAAGAGTATGGCGAATCCAAGCCCCAGGGCCGCGCGCCCGAGACTCCCACTGAAAATGTGAGCGATGGCCGCGCCCACGAGATACGGCTGGCGGGTTTGCAGAAACAGCAGGTCTCCGCCGGTGACGGGCAGAATATCGAGATATTCGATCAGTCCGAAGAGTATCAGTGCCGCGGCTGTCGCGCCCGTTACCCATCGCCATGCGACTTCGGTGGCTGACAGCAGGGGGCGCCGGAACGCGGCACGAAAGCCTTCGGCCGTGGGAGAAATGCGCATGCCTAGTCAGGATAACGTATGGAGGCCCGGAGAAACTTACTTCACTTGACCACGATATTTACCATCTTGCCGGGAACGTAAATCTTCTTCACGATCTGTTTGCCGGCAATCGCAGCTTTCACTTTCTCGTCGGCGAAAGCGCGCTCAAGAACGAACTCTTCGGTCGCATCGGCGGACACAACCACGCGGCTGCGCAGCTTGCCGCTGATCTGCACCGGAATCTCAATCTCGTCTTCCTTCGCCAGTTCTGCGTCGTACTTCGGCCACGGGGCTTTCAACAGGTTCGAAGTTTCACCGAGCATCTCCCACAACTCGCGCGAGAGATACGGCGCGAAGGGCGCGAGCAGCAGGACCAGGTTCCGCTGCACTTCAGCTAGAAAGGCTACAGGTATGGCATTTTGCGCGATCGCATCTTCTGCGGCATAGAGCGCGTTCACCAACTCCATAATTGCGGAGATGCAGGTGTTGAAGTGCCAACGTCCCTGAAAATCGTCGCTGACGCGTTTGATCGTCTGATGCAACTTGCGCTGGATGGCACGCGCCTCGGCAGACAAACTCTGCGGAACCGGCTTGCGCCACTCCGGCGATTCGGGTCGCGCATTGCGCACTACAAACCGGTACACGCGCCCGAGGAATCGCTGAATGCCCTCAATCCCGGAATCTTGCCAGTCGAGATCGCGGTCGGGCGGCGCGGCGAACAAGCTGTAGAGACGCGCCGCGTCGGCGCCATAGCGCGCGACCATCTCATCCGGAGAAACCACGTTGCCCAGGCTCTTCGACATTTTCGCGCCGTCTTTGATCACCATCCCCTGCGTGAACAGGCGCTCGATGGGTTCGTCATTGGTGACTAATCCCAGATCGCGCATGAACTTCGTCCAGAAGCGCGAATAGATCAAGTGCAAAATGGCGTGCTCAACGCCACCGATGTACTGATCGATGCCTTTATCTCCAAACCAGTACTGTGCAGTCTTCGAATCAAAAGGCGCACGCTCGTTGTGCGCGTCGGTGTAGCGATAGAAATACCAGGACGAATCGACGAATGTGTCCATGGTGTCGGTTTCGCGCCGCGCCGGACCTCCGCACTTCGGGCAGGTGGCGTTGACGAACTCCGGCACTCGACCGAGCGGCGATCCGCCCGCCAGCGTGATGTCCACATGATCGGGCAAAATCACCGGCAAATCTTTTTCCGGCACGGCGACAATGCCGTCCTTCTCGCAATAGAGCATGGGGATCGGCGTGCCCCAATAGCGCTGCCGCGAAATGCCCCAGTCCCTCAGCCGGTATGTGACCTGGGCTTTGCCGAATCCTTTCTTCTCGGCAACGTCGGTCATCTTTTTGATCGCGTCATCGCACTGCAGCCCGTTGTACTCGCCAGAATTAATAAGCACGCCTTTATGCGTGGTAAACGGCAACGGGGGTTCGATCATGGTCTCTTCGGGATCGTCGGCGACGGGAAGAACCACCAGCCGAATTTCGAGCTTGTACTTTTTGGCGAACTCGTAATCGCGCTCGTCATGCGCCGGCACGCTCATGATCGCGCCCGTGCCGTAATCCATCAAAATGTAGTTCGCCACCCAGACCGGCACCTTCTCGCCGTTATAGGGATTGATGGCGTAGCGGCCAGTGTTCACCCCGTGCTTTTCGATCTCGCCGATGTCGCCGGCTTCTTTGGCTTTGCGCTGCTCGGTAATGAGCTGATCGACCTTCGCGCGTAATTCAGGATTGGCAGCCGCAAGATCGGCGACAATGGGATGCTCGGGAGCGAGCTGCACGCTGGTCGCGCCGAAAATCGTATCCACGCGCGTGGTGAAAACGGTGATGGTCGGCCCGCCCGGCCCGAAGCCTTTATGATCGACGGCGTAGTCGAGTTTGAAATCGACCAGCGCGCCCTCGCTGCGCCCGATCCAGTTGCGTTGCATGGTGCGGACTTTTTCCGGCCAGCCTTCCAGATTGTCGAGATCGCGCAACAACTCTTCGGCGTACCTGGTGGTGCGCACGAACCACTGCTCCAGTTCGCGCTGCTCGACCAGCGTGTCTTCGTGACGCCAGCAGCATCCGTCCACCACCTGCTCGTTAGCCAGCACGGTGGCGCATTTCGGGCACCAGTTCACCTTGCTCTTCTTGCGATAGACCAACCCCTGCTCGTAGAGCTTGAGAAAGAACCACTGATTCCAGCGATAGTAGTCCGGCAGACAGGTGGTCACTTCGCGCGACCAGTCATAGGCGAAGCCCAGCCGGTTCATCTGCGCCTTCATGTTGCGGATGTTGCCCAGCGTCCAGTCGCGGGGCGGCGTGTGATTCGAGATGGCCGCGTTTTCCGCCGGCAAGCCGAATGAATCCCAACCCATGGGATGCAGCACGTTATAGCCGTTCATCCACATATAGCGGGCCAGCGCGTCGCCGATCGAATAATTGCGGACGTGGCCCATGTGCAACACGCCGGAGGGATAGGGCAGCATCTCCAGCACATAATATTTTTTCTTGGTGGAGCTCGATTCGGCGGCGTAGAGCGCAGTCTCGCGCTGCCAGCGCTCGAACCATTTCATCTCGACGCGCTGAGCATCGTAACGCTCGTCATTGGGACGATCGAAACTCGCGCGAGGCGCGTCAGTCGTGGTCATTTCGGATTTGTCTTCTCGCGGCATAGTCAAAATCTGAGGATCGGAATGATCCTCGATTCTACAACGACAATGCCCGTGTCCTGTCGCCGCCGAGATCCCCAGGTGCGATTTACCGCTAAACGTCTTTCCGGTGACCGACCTCGAGTAACGGCACAACGACCTTCTCATCCTGAATGTCGCAGATTAAGCGGTAATCGCCGACTCGATAGCGCCACAGACTTCGCTTTTCGCCGTGCAGGGGCTTTCCCCATTGCCGGGGATTTTCTGCGGGCCGCAAGCGCTCGCGCAAGAAACGCTGGATGGCCTTTTGGGCGGAACGATTTAGCTTCGCGATCTGTTTTTCAGCAGTGCGAGTGATCTCAATCCGCCACACTCTACCAGGCGGCGGCTCACTCGCTAAGGCCAAGACGGCGCTCCAGCTCTTCCAGCGTGATGGCAGGCTCGCGACGCTCGAGGGCCGCGATTCCCTTCAGATAGTCTTCGCGGTCTTCCAGGTACTGACGAATCGCCTCGCGCGCGTAGTAGCTCTTACTCCGCCCGGTTTGTTTGGCGAGCGAGTCCAGCTTTTTTTCCAGTTCGGGCTCGAGGCGTATACCAAGCATGTTTAACATGTTAAACAAAATGGAATTCTGCAGCAAGGGCGAACCACACCACTACCGCCGAGGCGCCTCTAACCCACAACATTGACCAGCGTTCCGATAGGTGGGATGGTGATGCGAATTTCGTCGCCGCGATGCAGCGTGAACGAATCTGGCGGCACTACGCCGGTGCCGGTAAAAAGAAAGCTGCCGGCCGGAAAGCTGTTGCTGCGGTAAAGGTAGTCCACGAGTTCCTGCGGCTGGCGTTTCATTTCCGAGAGCCGGGTCACGCCCGAAAAAATGACCAGCCCGTCGCGCTCAACTTCCATGCGGATTTCGGTCGCCGAAGGCAAAGCCTCGTCGGAGATCAGCAGGCACGGCCCCAGCGCGCAACTGCGGTCGTAGACTTTCGCTTGCGGAAGATACAGCGGATTCTGGCCCTCGATGTCGCGCGAACTCATGTCGTTGCCAATGGTGTAACCGGCGATCTTGCCTCGCGGAGTGACGAACAGAACCAACTCCGGCTCGGGCACGGACCACGAGGCGTCGGCGCGAATCGCGACCTTCGCTCCCGGTCCTACGACCCGGTGCGGAGTCGCTTTGAAAAACAGCTCCGGGCGCTCGGCGTGATAGACGCGGTCGTAGAAATCTCCGCCACCCGAGGTTTTCGATTCCTCCATGCGCGCGTTGCGGCTGCGGTAATAAGTGACCCCCGCCGCCCAAACTTCCTGTGTGCCAATCGGCGGGAGAAGGTCAGGAAGAAGCTCAGGCAGCCCGGCCTCAGTGAGCGGGCTCGCGGTTTCGATCAGCCGCCTCACGTGAGCGGCCAAGTCTTCGCGCACAACCAGATCGTCCCAGGATTGATGGTCGATCGAGTAATGTCGCCCTTCATCCTCGGCGAGAATGCCGTTGCGGGTGCGGTACAGCTTCATGGATTCTTGCATTCGTCATCTTAATCTCAAACGTCAGGTCGGCAGCAACCGGCCCGGGTTCATGATGTTCGCAGGGTCAAGTCCCTGTTTAATGGCGGCGACCGCCTTCACGCCCACCGGAGAAATATCGGCGGCTAGCCAGGGCAGGTGCTCGGTCCCGACTGCGTGATGATGAGAAAGTGTTGCCCCGCTATCGATGAACGACTGCTGGACGGCACGCTTGACTTGAAGATATTGCTCCATCTCGCGTCCCAGTTGTTGCTTGAAGCCGAACGTGAAGTACAGACTGGCCCCACACGGATACGTATGGCTGATGTGACAGCCCGCCCAGGGACGGACTCCGCTTTTGCTGATTTCGGCATGCAGAACAGCGGTAGCGTTGTGATACAGGTTGCCGATATTACTCCAGACGGTCGCGGTCTCGCTCACGTCAGTTGTCACATCGCGGTCCAGCAAGAAATCGCGGATGTGCGGAAAATCATATTTGGTTGCCTCAAATGACTTCCCGACGCTGGCGCCCAGGCCAACCGCGCCGCATTTTCGATAAATTGCTTCCGCATGCCGCAGTCGTGCGGAAACACCACGCGGACTCCCCTCAAAAGCAGTAAGCATCAGGCACGCTCTGGGCTGCATAAGGCCTTTGGCCCGCAGATAGGTTTTGAAAAGGCTGCTGGCAATTTTCGTGAAGCCTGAGGCCGGCGGCCGAAAAGCCAGCGAAAGTGCCGTCTTATCGGGATCGTTCAGCCGCACCATGGCCGGCATGCACTCCTGACGCACACACTCAAACATAGCTTCAACGCCGCCCTCGAATTCAGGAAACAGATAGCCTCCGACTTGCCGCGATTCGGGAAGAGCGTGGACGCGCATGGTGGCCTCGGTGATCACGCCAAGCGTTCCTTCACTGCCAATGCACAGGTGATTGACATCGATACCGTTCGAGGACTTGGGGACGATACGCGTCTGCAGCACTCCTTCTGGTGTCACCATGCGCACCGCGATCACCATATCTTCGATCTTGCCGTACTTGTCGCTTTGCATTCCCGCCGAGCGCGTGGCGATCCAACCGCCGAGCGTGGAGTGCAGAAACGAGTCGGGGAAATGGCCCAGCGTCATGCCCTGCGCGCCCAACTGTTCTTCCAGGTCCGGACCAAAGGCACCGGCTTCGATCTGTGCGGTACACGAACGTTTGTCCACCGCCAGCACTCGACGCATTCGCCGCATATCCAGAGACACGCACATGCGTCTGGCATCCATTCGTTCGAGACATCCAGCTATGTTCGATCCTCCCCCGAAGGGAATCAACACGATGTCGCGCTCGGCCGCGGCGCGAATCGTAAGGCATACGTCGCGCTCGCTCTCGGGATAAACAATCAGGTCGGGCGCGCCGGTCGCAATGCCCCGGCGCAAGCGAAACAGATCGCGGAATCCCTTGCCATAGGAGTGGATAACCCGCTCCTTCGCTTCATCCGTGATCTGGGAGGGTGCAAGACAAGTTCGGAGTTTCGCCAGGAATGGCTCATCGGCATAGGCCTCCGGGAGTTCGATCGACTCCAGATTCCACTCGCGTCTTGCGAAATCATCGCTTTCCATATCATCGCCCTCAATATCGAGGACTGACTTGGCGAAAGTCCAAAAGTGAGGATGGCGGCCGGCGCGAAATTCCGCGTCCTCATATCCCCAACCCCACCACTTCATGTGCTGCGGTTCGTGGGCCATGTGTTCCCTACTGAAACTGCGATGTCGTGCCCTTTTCCTGCAACTCCGCCGCTAACTCCTGCGGCTCGCGGCGCGAGCCCAGCATTCGAATACTTTCGGTAAGTTGGTCAACCGCGCGGCGGCGGCGTTCGCGCGGAAGTTCCCCTGATTGCAGACGCGCCAACTGAACCGGCTTTCCGAAACGCACGGTCACCGGACCAGACCTTGGCACATAATGTCCCTTCGGCAGAATGTTATGGGTACCTTCTATGTATGCGGGAACGACCGGCACGTCAAGTTCGATGGCAAACAGGGCCGCACCGCTCTTGAATGCCTGCATCTTACCGTCCGGCGACCGAGTACCCTCGGGATAAAGAATCAGGCTGCCTCCGGTTTGCTGCATGAATTGCCGGCAAGTTGCCAGGCAGGCGGAAAGCGACCTGGCTCCTGGTTCACGATCGATGGGTATGACATTCATCAGCGGCGAGACGGTCCAGCGCAGGCGTCGCGAGCGAAAGAAATAATCGCTGGCGCCGATCAGAGCAAAGCTGCGAAAGCTGCGCCCGCTCGCAGTCATCAAAACCGCGCTGTCCGCATGACTGGTGTGATTGCTGCAAAGCAGAAATGGCTCGTCCGGAAGATGGTGTCTGTCCTCTACCGTGAGGGGACAATACCACTTGAAGAATGTCCGGCAAAAGCTTTCGAAACACAGACTGCCTAGCGCGGGCGCCCAGAATCCTTCCTGCAAGCTGTACCGGCTATTCATCTCCGTCAAGATATCAAAGAAATCATGAATCTCTGAGTCTCCGACAAAAACTATTGAAAAAGATGAAAGGAAACGGTGCAGGACTGACATTCCATCCGTCGATGTTTGTCAGATCTGGCCGATCACAAGCTGCTAATGGAAGCTCACGACTCGCGGAGGCTGGGACGGCGGACTGAGTCGGACATCTGACGTGCGGAGGAACGCACGGCGGGTTGGCGCAACAGGGATTTGGGTAGTGGCGCAGTTTGCGTCCGAGGGTTCGTATCAGGGCTTCGCTTCAGCGATGCCGTGAACCGGCTCCGTGGGAAAAGTCTTTAGCCGCTGTGCCTTCCCCGCGTGGCCGCGGCAGCAAATCGAGGCCGCGCTTACTCCCAGGCCGCCAGAATCCCAGGCCGCAGAATCGAAGTAAAGTGGGCAAATCCCTGTAGTGGTGCATGTTTAAGAAAGACTTGTATCAACCGCAGCGGCTGAATCCGATCGATCCTCTATCGTGCTCTTACGGCACGCCTCGAAGGCGTTCTCCCTCCTGAGAGCGCTCGCAGGCCGGTTCGAATTTTCTATAGGGACAGGTATTGATGGATAAAAGCGATGGCCATACTGCCCTCGCCCACTCCACTCGATACTCGTTTTATGGAGTTGTGGCGCACGTCACCGGCCGCGAACACACCCGGCAGGCTGGTCTCCAGGGGAAATGGATGGCGATCGAGTTTCCAGGTGGTGAGGTCGCGCCCGGTGCAAATATAGCCGCGCGGATCCCGCTCCAAATCGTCCGGTAGCCATGACGTGCTGGCATCGGCGCCGATCATCACAAATAAGGCATCGGCTTCATAGGCGAGAATCTTCTCCATCTCATGAGGCGCTTGAACACGAGTCTCAATTCGTTCCAAATGATTTTCGCCGTAGACCGAAACAACCTGCGTAAAGGGGACGACCTCGATATTGGCCTTCGATGCAATCTGATCAATCAGATACTGCGACATGCTCAGCTTCAGTCCTTCGCCCCGCACCAAAACCTTTACTTCAGCCGCATAGCTCGATAAAAACATGGCAGCTTGCCCTGCTGAATTGCCGCCTCCCACGATAAAGACTTTCTTGCCGACCACATTGGCCGCCTCCTGGCGGGCCGCTCCATAAAAGATGCCGTGTCCCAGCAGTCGATCTTCACCCTTCGCCTGCAGCCGACGCCAGTCCACGCCTGTGGCCAACACCACCGCCCGGGCTGAAACCGACTGGCCTCCGTCAAACTCGCACACGTAGCCCTCACTCGAAGGAATAATCTTTTCCACCGAACGCGTCAGCGCAACTTCCGCGCCGAAGCGAGTCGCCTGCTTGAATCCACGCCCGGTCAGGTCCTCGCCTGAAATTCCCTCTGGAAATCCCAGATAATTTTCGATCCGCGAAGATGTCCCCGCTTGCCCGCCTGCCGCACAGCGCTCGACGATCACCACACTAAGCCCTTCAGAACTCCCATAAACGCCGGCAGCCATACCGGCCGGTCCGGCCCCCACAATCACCACGTCATAACTTTCGCGCGTGGGCGTTGTCTGCAGTTGCAAGGCCTCTGCAATTTCCCGCGTTGTCGGCGGCTCAATGAAAAGTTGTCCGTCAACACTTACTCCCGGACAATCAGGGTTGTCGGAGAGGCCGGCCGGCACCCGTTCCGAGTAGCTATCTCGATCAATCCACTCGTAAGGAATACGGTTCGCCGAAAGAAATGCCCGGATCTTCTGGCAGTCCTCATCCTTGTTGCGGCCGAAGATGAGCACTCGCGATGTTGGTAAGGAGAGGGAACGTTGCTGGATCAGCAAAAGCCGTTCACCCAGCGTCTCCAGAATCAGAGTGCGGGCATCTTTTGAGTCCCGAATCAAGTGATGAAACTGCTGCTTATCCAGGCGCGCCATGCGGCACCAGGTTTGGGCTCGCAATGAGCCGAAGGTCGGAGTTCCCAGCAGAAGAGGCACTTCACCCAGGAACTCGCCCGGCTTGAGTTCGTACTGCGGAAACTCGGTCTGCTTTCCATGAACATCTAGTACTATCCGCAGACTTCCTTCCAACAGCACATAGAACAATGCGGGTGCGCCCTCCCGAAAGACCCATTCTCCCGGCTCGAGACGCACATCGGCGATAGTATGCGCCAATCGAGCGCATTCGGCCTCGTCAAGACAGGCAAAGATCTTGGCTTGTTGCAACTCTCTTGGAGTAAACATGAAACCTGCCTCAAAATCGGCACAGATAATCGTCAAACTTTTGTACCACAGAACGCTGTGAATGACGCTCACGCCGAGGAACGCAGACGCTCGGTCGCTCCTCGAATCAGCGAATGGCACCCAAAATATGATTGGACGGAAAATGACGAGGATGAATATCAAAAACTCGTCGCTGCCGTATCTCGAGAGATCGCCTCGGCAGGGACCGTTTCAAAAAGCACCTTCCTGAGAATATGGAATTGGAAGGGTGCCATGCGGGTAATCGGCCACGTGCTGCTCGACGCATATGACACGCTTTATGCGCCCGCCTTTCGCCGAGCGGCCTCCGAACCGGCCGAGCGGAAGCTTGCCGCGCTTGCCCTGCTGAACTGCCGCCTCCCACGATAAAAACTTTCTTGCCGACCACATTGATTCGCACTTGATCCGTGCTCAGGTTGACTTGAATATCAAAGAATTTTAAGATCAGCGCCGATGTCCGATTCCGACCCGCTTCTCGGAAGTAGTCTCTCGCACTACCGCATTCTCGAGAGAATTGGCGGTGGAGGAATGGGCGTTGTCTACAAAGCGCAGGACACGCGGTTGGATCGGTATGTCGCGTTGAAGTTCTTACCCGAAGACTTTGTGAACGACGGCCAAGCACTCGAACGATTTCGGCGTGAAGCCAAGGCAGCTTCAGCTCTGAACCATCCCAACATCTGCACAATTCACGACATCGGCGAACAGAACGGGAGAGCGTTCATCGTTATGGAGTTTCTTCAGGGCGCGACCTTGAAGCACCGCATCGCAGGGCGGCCGATGGATTTGGCATCCATTCTCTCCATTGGCATCGAGATTGCCGATGCCCTGGATGTCGCCCATGCGGCCGGGATCGTTCATCGTGACATCAAGCCGGCGAACATCTTCGTCACCCAGCGTGGTCTCACCAAGATTCTTGATTTTGGCTTGGCAAAGATTTCGACTCCCGTCAGCGAAGCATCCACTCAATCCGTTGAGCAGCAACAACTCACCAGCCCTGGCACGGCGGTCGGAACGATTGCTTATATGTCGCCCGAGCAGGTCGGGGGTAGCGGCCTGGACGCACGTACCGATCTGTTTTCCTTCGGAGTCGTGCTCTATGAAATGGCTACAGGAATACTGCCATTCCGTGGCAGCACTTCTGGCGCGATCCTCGCCTCAATTCTCCATCGTGCTGCTACGCCGGCAATTCGGTTGAATCCGGATATTCCCATCGGCTTGGATCAGATCATCAACAAGGCGCTGGAGAAGGACCGCAATCTCCGCTACCAGAGCGCGGCTGAAATGCGCACCGATCTGCAGCGCCTCCGGCGGGATTTGGAGTCGGACAGGGTTTCGCCAGGCGATGACCAGGAAGGACCCGGCGCTTCCCTGGGCACGGAGATCACGAACCAGTTGATCGAGCACCAGTTCATGCTTACGGAACGCGTTTGCCGCAAGCTCGACCGCGCCACTCTCGATCCTCGAATTATCGGCGATCGTTTGCACTATGTAGACAACCAGGTTGGCTCGGATGTCCTGGTCTTCTTTCTTCATGGACTCGGTCTTGATCACGGAGACTTTGAGCCGATCCTCAGGCGTTTGGCGTATCGCGGCCTAAGTCCCACGCTCTACGGGTGCGAACCGGATCGTCGCAGACGCATCTCTCTGTCACTTGCGGATCATGTGGTGATCTTGCGCGAGTGGTTGTGGGAAGTCTCTGAACAAGTCCAACCCGAAATAATCGTGATGGTCGGCTTTTCGCTGGGCGCGGACATGGGTTTCGAGCTGCTTTTGGGGCCAGCTGACGAGCCCGCGCCGCGCATTGACGCTTTCCTGTCGCTGGAGTGCAATTTGTCCCTCGATACCTGCTTTGCTTCGCGGGTTCTGGCAGGGATTCCCCCCGACCGTCCGGAAGTATCGATTGCCGATCTGAAAGGGCTGGGCGACTCCGCCGCCTCTTTGGAAGACTGGCTCAACATGCAGGACTATTTGGTGAAGGTGTTGCGGAAGTTCCAGGGCGATATTGGCGTGTTGCAACGAGCTGCCGCCGATATTGTCCGTCCATTCGGTGAAAACCGGGGATTCGAAGTGTTTGCGCGATGGTTCAAAGGCGCTCGCCAGCGTGTGCCGGCGCTGCGACTGGTGATCTCGAACGATTCCAGCTATCAGGCTGCGCTGGCGCTTTTGAAATTACAAAACCTCGACAATGGCATCCTCGGAGAGGAATTCCCGGAAGACATGATTACTGTATCAGGCAGCCCGGACCACTTTGGCTTGATGGCGGCGCAGCACGTCCTGCGCCAAGTGGACGAACTTGTTGCCGAAACGCGCAAACGCCTAAATCTTTCAGCCAAGCCTGGTTAGCTTTCCTTTCACATCCGATTGCTATTTCTTGGGTCTTGCTAAACCTAACCTGAGGTTGTTGCGATTCTGAACGATTTGTCGGCAATTGGGAAGTTAGCGACTGTGAGAGACCACAGGTGTGAAATCACAGGTGTGAAGTCTTAGGCTGGTTTGCTAAACCATTGAAAGATATGGTGGCCAGGGACGGAGTTGGGCTTTGCCCAAAAATCGAGTTTAATTGACGGATTGTTGGGCAAGAGCCGTTTCTGCCCAAAAACTCGGTTCAATTCCAAGTTCATACATTTCGTGGATGAGAACGACTAGGTTATGACAGAGCACCTTGCACAGCGTCGCATTGACCATCGCCACGTCGGTCTTACTCCGAAGGCCATCTCCAAATTTCCGTTTCATCATGCTGAAAGTGGACTCCACATTGCTGCGCTTATGGTAGTGCTGCAAGAACTCATCGCGCTTGAACATGAAGTAGTGGTACATCTCGCCCCACTTCCCGCCGCCGTTCCCCCGGTGGTGAGCGGCGAAAGAAATGTACGGGACGGCTCCGACGCTGGCGACAGCTTCCATGTTCTACCGTCCCGCGTACCCCTTGTCTGCCGAAACCTCAGAGATGCGGAAATTGTCGGCGGTGGTCTTAACCATAGGCGGGAGCAACGGGGAATCGTTCGCGTGGCGGTCGTGAATCTCGACTGCGGTCACGATGTTGGTCTTGACTCCGCACATGAGATGGCACTTAACCCAATCGTGCTGTTCCACGACCTTGCCGTACTTGTGGTCGAACCAGCGAGTGAAGCGCGACGTAGTAAAGCCGGACGAGTCCACAGCAAAGTCCACTTCCACAGACTTAAGCGGCAAACTGCTTTGCGTAATGAGCGCCTTGAGAATCGGTGTCAGATCGGGATTCTCAAGGTAATTGAAGATCGAATTGTAGTGCGGTGTCTTGGTGATAAATCCCTTACTCTGCGCGTCCCGAAGGTCGGTCATAAAACGCCGTCCCGAAACTGTGGAATAAACCTTGAACGCTGCACTGAATACGGCATCGGCCAAGGGCAGACTCGGACGACCGGGCTTGCAAATACGCGGCTCCGGTACGGCGCGGCACAGGTCGTGAAGCAGCGATTGGAATTTGTCTTTCTCGTTCGTTTGGGCGGCGTTGTACGCAGGCCAGTTTTGCGGGTAGGTCGTGGTCTGCTTCGTAACAGTGAGGTGTTCCGTAACGGTTGCAGTACCGTCCGCGTGTTCTTCCCGCGTCGTGACATAGGCCACAGCGTAGATGTGCTTGCACATCATCCCGCGAAGTTCATAATCTGGACAGGAGCACGTCGGCGGCTCATGCCTGACGTTGACAACGTAAGTTCCCTTGCCAGCCTGAGACGGAACAATCCAACCTGCTCCGGTGTGGCGAATAGTTCTAGTCTTGGCAAGCTCAATGCCTCGTTGCTGTCTGGCCTCCATCATTTCGCTACCCTCATCGTGTTGCTACATTGTAGCTACAAAGTAGCATCATGTCAAGCACTAATTTTGTTATTGACACGTAGCTACACACGGGCTACATTGTGGCACATGGCAAAACCTAAGAAGAAAGCCACTGCGAAATCCCTGAAAGACGAAATGGTCAGATTCCGCGTATCTGCGGAGCAAAAGCAAGCATTTGAGGAAGCCGCGAAACGGGACGGTCTGGACGTATCGGCGTGGATTCGGCGGGTCGCACTCAAAGAAGCTGGTGCTCTGCCGGAGGCACGGTGAGCGGCCATACTACAACGGCGCGCGCAGTACCGAAGGCGCAGCGCGTCACCTCGCCGTACTCTTTTCGATTACGTTGCACAGGCTGAAGGCGAGGCCGTGGAGAATAAGTATTGCTCCAAGGCCGTGTTGCGCGATGAAGCCAGCGTAGAAGACTTTTTTGTATCGCGGCTGCTGAAGGACTTAGGTTACGAAGATTCCGAGATCAGGCCAAAAAACACCCTTCAGGAAATCGCCATTTCCCGTGGCCGGAAAAAGGAAAACTACCGCCCAGACTATGCAATCGTGGCTCATAACAAACCTCGATGGGTGGTCGACGCAAAGGCGACCGATGAGGACGTGGACGATTGGTCGTATCAGACCGCCGGGTATGCCCACGGACTTAATCAGCAATTCAGCGGCGAGAATCCATGCCAATACCACGTCGTCACCAACGGATACGTGCTCAAGGTCTATCGCTGGGACGAAGCAGAAGCAATTTCCGAACTGGAGTTTGAAAACTTCGTAGATGACGACCCGAAGTTTGTGGCGCTGCGTTCCCTTTTGGGGGCGACGATGGCACGTAGGGGATGGAAACTGAAAACTGCGGCACCCGTGGCCAAACTAACGAAGCCCACGGTTGAGGAAGTAAAAAGAGCCTTTAATAGCTGCCATCAGTTGATCTGGAAAGCCGAGAAGATGAACCCACAACCTGCTTTCGTGGAGTTCATAAAGATCATGTTCGTGAAGTTACTGGAAGATCGTAAGCTGCATGACGATCCGATCTTGGGGCCGCTCATTGCCGCCAATAAGCCGATTCCGAAAGACCGATTGGTATTTTCCGCAGCATGGATTGATGCACGGGAAGCCGAAGGCGTAGACAACCCCGTTGATCGCATCCTGTTCAAGAAAGTTGCCGAGATACTGCATGATGCAGTTGTGCGCGGGAAGAAGAAGCCGATCTTCCCCACAGATGAGCGTATCAAACTGCAAAAGGGAACAATTAGGCAGGTCGTCACAAAGCTCGAACCCCTCGACATGTTCAGCATTGACGAAGACCTGAACGGCAGACTATTTGAAACGTTTCTCAGCGCGACGATGCGCGGACAGGCGCTAGGACAGTACTTCACCCCGCGCAGCATCGTAAAGCTGATGACTCGGCTTGCGGCTCCTATCGCAGGGCGAAATGGCATTGAGCGCACGATTGACGCATGTTGCGGTACGGGCGGCTTTTTGATCGAAGTGCTAACCGAAATGCGTAACCAGGTTCGGCGTAACAAGTCCTTAACGCCGTCCGAAGCGCAGGACTTGCAAGAAAAGATCGCCAATCAATCCATTTTTGGTTTGGATGCTGGCAGTGATCCGCCATTGGCGAAAATAGCCCGAATCAACATGTACCTCCACGGAGACGGCGGGAGCCGAATCTACGCAGCCGACGGGCTGGACAAGTTGGTTCGCACGGGGGTGGGAGACGATTCACAATCGAAGTGGGAACTTGACGAACTTGGCGAACTGCTACGCGGAATCGCCGCAAGCAAAACCAAGGGCTTCGATCTGGCGCTCACAAATCCACCGTTTTCGATGGGATACTCCAACCTGCTGCCAAACGAGAAAGAAATCTTGGAGCAATACGCGCTGACCGCGTTCGGCACAGGTAAGACTAGCAAACGTCGAACCTCGCTGCGGTCAAGTGTAATGTTCATCGAGAGATATGCAGACCTTTTAGCAGGGGGGGGAGACTCGTAACCGTTATTGACGACGCGATTCTTAACTCTCACAAGAACAGCTTCGCCCGCGATTTTATCCGTGATCGCTTCATCATTCGTGCCATCGTCAGCATTCCAAGCGATGCCTTCCAGCGCGTCGGCGCGAGAGTCAAGACCTCGGTGCTCTATCTAGTGAAACGGGAAAAGGGAGAAGTCGGCCAGCCCGATGCATTCATGTATGAATGCCAGCACGTTGGACTAGACGATGTGCCGATGAAAACAAGAGCAAGCAAAGCATTGGAGGCGCGAAAGAATGCAGAGCGGGAAAGCGATGAAGTTGCTCGGGCTTTCCAACTGTTCCTCTCCGGGAAAAAAGGCCCGTGGCTTGTAAAGGGCAGCTCATTGAATGATCGGCTGGATGTGAAGTCCGTGCTGCCCCGGACGAACGACGTTTCGGCCACATGGCGTGCGAGTGGGTTGGACGTAGTACCCCTGTCGGTCGTGTTTGACCCTATCACTACGGGAGCGTTTAACCCTGCCGATGCCCCCGAAGAATCCTATACGCTCTTGCGCGTGCGCTATGACGGCATTGCCGAAGAAGGCGAAGTCGCGCTCGGAGATGAGTTGACCTACCACGAGGTATGGAGGGCGCAAGCGGACGATCTGGTAGCAAGTAACATAGCCTTGGCACTAGGTTCTGTCTGCGTCATGCCGCCCGATCTTGTTCATTGCTTGGCTTCCACTGAGTTCACGATCATGAGGCTGAAGGACAAGCGGTTTGACCCGTGGTTTATGTGGGGCTTCCTGCGGAGTTCCGAAGTTAAGGCGCGGTTACTGTCGCAATCTACCGGGTTGGCGCGTCATCGTGTGGGATGGGACGTTCTGAAAGACATTCCAGTTCCGCTGGTGGAGAACGAAGTTCAAAAGCGCCTTGGGAAGCGCCTGAAGGACTCGGTTGAATCGGTACGCCTTTCCGAGAAAACACGGAAGGCGACCGTCAACGAGATGAGCGGCTTGCTTGATCTGGATAACGAGTGGGCGGTTCGCAGACTTAGGGCAGCGAAGCCGCCGAAGTAATTATTGGGCAAGCGCCCGCATTGTTGGGCAAAATGGCATTATTGGGCAAAGCCACGGAGTTGAACCGCCGACGCCAGCCTTTTCAGGGCCAAAATTAACAGTGATTACAACGACTTCGTGGCACGGGTGGCGCTAGAAGTTGTTGATAGTTCCTGGTGGAAACAGCAACTGCGGGTAAAAAGTGCGGGCAGCAGAACAACTGGGCCCGCGAAGATTGTGCATTTCTTTGGCTGGAGTTTTACTTCGGCCAAGCTTGAAGAGCGGCTGCAACCACGCACAACAGATCCTTGCGGGTGGCACCAGTGGACGCTTGAACGGTCAGGCCAAAGTTGACCGTCAGCACGAAGTTCGCTAGCGTGGCCGCATCCGCATTGATGGGCAGGTCGCCCTCGGTAACTGCACGTCGGAAGCGTGCGCGCAACTCCTCGAATCCAGCCACACGCTGCGCCGCGAATTCTTTTCGCAACGGATCGTCCCAGCAAGAAAGTGCGCCATGCACCCACATACAAGTTGTCGGCGTAGGCGGATAGGTCAACAGATCAACGACCCCGTGGAGCACCCGCTCGACTACGGCGCGCGCGGTCGGCTCTCGGAGCGCCTCGGAAAGATAAACGGATGGACCATTGGAATAGCGGTCGAGCACTCTACGAAAGAGGGATTTCTTGTTACCAAAAGCGGCGTAAAGACTCGGACGATTGATGCCCGTCGCGTCTGTGAGATCGGAAAGCGACGTGCCAAGGTAACCCTTCCGCTTCGGAACTGCCGCCGCAGTTTTTCTCGGTTCGGCTTCCTGGATTAGCCGAAAAAACGAGACGATCCGCTAAGCAGCCTCCAGCACCGCCAAGATATTCCCCGCTGGATCCTTGAACCATGCGATCGTCGGCCCATTCCCGCGAGAGATCCCGCGCGCGTCAGTCTTCAAGTTGGGTTCGTTATAGATTTCAAATCGCACACCGCGGTGGCTTAGTTCATCCACAACTTTTTCCACACTGTCGACGGGAAAATTCAGAACTGTGAAAGTGGCAGGCTGGTGATTTGGTTTAGGATACATCAGAGCTTTGGTGCCGCCGGAAAGGGGCACAACCAAGGTGCCTTCCGGACCGCTCGAAAGTTCAAGCCCCAGCGTCTTGCCATAAAATTCCCTGGCCTTCTGAATATCGTTTACCGAAAAACTACTGAATGCCTTGCTTGTGTTGAGCCTGGATGCGATCCTCCTGGAGTCTTAGCGTTTCTAACTTCGATGCGGAGTCAGCTTTCGTGGTTTTCGAATGTTGGACCCAGGCTCAATATTCTCCGACGAGGGAAAGATCAGCATCCTCTTCAGGAGGCGTACAGGGACTCGGCGGGTCGCAGAAAGTTTTCATTGGCTTCGCGACGGTCGCGTACAAAGCAGTGATATAGCCATAACCGGGAATATCGCTAACCGACCGGAATTCCTAACAATCTCCAAACTTGTGTGCGACCTTCCAACGTGACGCGTACCACGCGGGTATCTCGTATGGGGATTAGCCAGCGAAGTTCTCGAAATTGCTTATAAAGCGCGCACCCTAACGTTCCCGCCAAGTGGTGCCGCCGTTCAGTCCAGTCGAGGCACCGCACCGCTAATCTCTTCTGGGTCGCGGCCGACGATGGAACGCCCACTCCGATTGCTTCAAACCATTCTCTTCCCGAGACGGTTACCGAGTAACTCTTCGCGTTATCTAGCTTAATCATTCCCCGCTCTTCCAACTTTTTCGCGATCTGAACGCCAAGCCAACCGGCCAGATGCCCATAACAAGTTCGCGCATGCCCCAGGCTTCCCACCTGTGGTCTGGAAGATGCAGTTCCAACGTCTGACACCGACGAACGGGCAGTCAGCGCTAGTAACGCTTCAATCGCGTCGGCAACCTGTGCGCCAGCTAGTCGGTAGTAACGGTGTCGTCCCTGCCGCTCGACGCTGAGAAGTCGGCCGTCGACGAGTTTGGCAAGGTGTTCGCTCGCCGTCTGGGGCGCCACATTGGCGGTCACCGCCAGTTCTCCTGCA
>Ga0302324_100000882_pt1 | contig 75660 bp, 73 predicted proteins | sample Palsa_T0_1_FD_201949 | JGI IMG/M metagenome (GOLD analysis project Ga0302324, IMG submission 201949) | Peat permafrost microbial communities from Stordalen Mire near Abisko, Sweden - Palsa_T0_1 | ecosystem: Environmental > Terrestrial > Soil > Palsa > Peat permafrost | place: Sweden: Abisko...
CCGCCGCTCTGCGCGGCAAGATAACGATCAAAAACGGTGGCGTTGTGCAAAGCAACTTCTACGACTACGAAGTATTGCGCATGAACGACGCGCCGGAAATGGATATTGCGCTTGTGGCGGGACTCGACAAGCCGACCGGCGCCGGAGAAGTCGGCACGCCCGCAGTTGCACCGGCAGTTGCGAACGCGCTCTTTAAACTCACCGGAAAACGCTACCGCAAACTCCCGCTACTCGACGCAATTAAGACAGCCTAGGACATGAAGCGCGGACACGTCGTCGCGGGTTTCGGTGCACTCGCGCTGTCCGGCTGCGGAGCGATGCGAACGGCGGCACGCTATGCATCAGGTGGCTGCGGGGCTGTTACCCTTGCTCCTGTTCCGCATGGTATCAAGCTTGCAGTATTCACGTTCACCTCAGCGAACGTTGCTGCGCCGCATAAGGTGAGTTGTGCCGTTGTTTATCCCCAGGCCGTCGATCCTAAGACGATCGAGCGCGTTGCCTATGTTCTGCCGGGCCGTACCGGGACGGCGGACGATATGATGGTTTCTGCGGGTTTCTCCGGCACCGGGTATGCCGGGTATTTTTCGCAGATGGCGGTCGATCCGAAGCGTCCGTGGATGCTTGTCGCAATGGATGCCGGCGAAAGCTATTTTCATGCGCGTGCGCACGGTGAAAATCGCATGGCGCTCCTTACCGTTGAGATTCCGCGCATGCTGGCCCGCGATTTCGGCGTGCATCCACGTCGTGAGGCGCTCATAGGCGTGTCAATGGGCGGATACGGCGCGCTGCTCGCTGCCGAAACGCTGCCGCAGCGTTATTGCTCCGTCGCCGTCGGTGGGCCGGCAATTTTTCCGTCATACGCCGATGAAGCAAGCAGTGTCGGCGATGCGTTCGACGGTGCGACCGACTACACGCAGCACGACGTGATCGCCGGTGCGCAACGGCTTGCGCACATGCCGGTGCTCATCCGCGCGGGCGCTAAGGACCCGTTCGTTCCGGGCGTTCATGCGTTTGCCGCTCGGCTGCCGAGTGCGGACGTGCAAATCATCTCGGGCTGTCATGACGACAATTTCTGGCGCCTGAGCGCCCCGACACTTTTGGCATTTACCGGAAAACAGCTCACGAGCGCGTAGAAACACTCGGGCTTGACGCTGGCTTTACTCGCGAGTATAGTTTTACTGGTGAGTAAAGCTTCTGCGGCTCGGGCGGCGGAGCCGGCGGGGTTGCGACGCGAGGATGCGATTGTCGAGGCTGCCGCGCGGCTTGGTGCCCGCAAGTCCTATGCGTCAATCTCGATGGATGAGATTGCGGAAAACGCGGGCGTTACCAAGCCGACCGTGTACGCGTATTTTGGCTCGAAAGAACAGATTTTTATCCGCGTCGCCACAGGCGCGATAGAGCGCTTCCGTTCAGCCTTGATCTCGGGTCAGAGTCGACGGTCTGCGTTCACTCTGCTGCGCGATCTCGTACTCCACTTCGCGATCGCTCGCATGTCGCAGAGCGGTGGCGAAGCATTCGTGCTCACCGAGGCGGTCGAGGTTGCACGCTCCTCGGAATATCGCGCGGCGCAGCGCGCACTGGTATCGTGTCTACAAGATTGTGTTGTCGCAGCGCAACAGGCCGGCGCGATACGAAGCGATGTCCAACCGGAGTCGGTGGTCCTGCTCGTGCTCGCGTTTCTGCGCGGGCTTCACCCAACGAGTCTCTCACCCAATGCGAACGCAAAACAAGCGGCGCTTGAAGCGGCCGCGATTCTTTTCGGTGGACTCACCGGTCAAACGCGCAAGCGAGGTTTAGCGTGATCGATATCATGAGCGATCTTCTCGATGCCGTAGCCGGAGGCGATATCGGTACGGTGCGCGATATTCTCGCACGCGATCCATCCGCTGCCCGGCGGCACGGTTGGCTTATCGGCACAACGCCGCTCATCGTCGCCGCTCATCGTGGCTTCACGCCGATCGTGGAGGCGCTCATTGCCGCCGGCGTCGATCTCGATGATGCCGAAGACGTCAGTGGCGCGCGTGCCGTTCACTGGGCTGCCGAAGCCGGCCAATCGGCGGTACTCGAACTCTTGCTAGACGCCGGAGCTTCGATCGATGTCATCGATCGCTGGTACGGCCTGACGGCGCTGGGTTGGGCAAACGTTGTGTCTTGGAACACCGAGTTCCATCGCGACCGCGAGGCGGCAACGCGCGTCTTGCTCGAACGCGGTGCTGCGTGGGATCCGTTTACCGCCGTCGTTCGCAATGACGTGGGCGCGTTGCGCAAGCTGGTTGCCGAGAAACCACTGCGGTTGGAGGAAGCTCTCGGACCGGTTGGCCGCGGACAGCGCACATTGCATTTCGCCATCACCCGGGACGCAAATGATTTCGTGTCGCGGCTGATCGATCTCGGCGCAAACCGGAGCGCATGCAACGGCTGGGGCGTGACGCCGCTTGGGACGGCGTTCGCGCACGGGCGCGTAAAAAGCGTCAACGCCTTGCTCGCAGCCGGAACAGCATCCGATTCGTCCAGCGTCGTATTCGGCGACGCACGTTCTGCTTCCGAGAAATTCGAGGCCGCGCATATTCTGCACTACGCGGCCCTCGTTGGTCGGGCGGACGCGGTCGCGGCGGCGCTTACGGCCGGCGCGGATCCGACAGTGACGGTGATGGACATCTTCGATGAAGCGCTGCGCCCGCTTACGCCGCTGTGTATCGCGGCGAGCCACGGTCATCGCGCGGCCGCAAAGAAACTCATCGAGGCTGATCCCACCTTAGTCAATGCCGCGACGGACGTTTCTCCGCTGGTGTGCGCCGTGTTCGGCCGGCATGCGGAAATCGTTCGCGACCTGCTCGCGGCGGGCGCCGAGCCCGATGCGATAGACCCGACGCACGGTGGAACCGCCCTTCATATTGCTGCGCGCGCGGGAGACCTCGACAGCGTGCGCGTGCTCGTGGAAGCGGGAGCTAATCGCGTGGCCCGAGACAGCGCGTTCGGCGCGACGCCGTCGGGTTGGGCCACGCACGGCGGCCACGTCCATGTCGCGGCATTTCTCGACATCGCCCCGGCAGCTTCGATCGCGAACGATTTGACGCTATGACGATTTCGTGCGCGCTTCGTATTCGGCGGGAGTGTCGATATCGGTAAGCGCGGCGGCGTCGGCCGCAACATCGATCACGCGACGGCGTAAGCTCTGATCGTCACGTAGCAGGCGTAGTGAATCGCCGTCCGGCAAGCCGGCGATTTTTTTTCGTGCGTTCGGACTAAAGACGACCGGGTGAGCCGGGTGTTCGCCCGCGCGGGCGAACACGATGTCGGTCTCTTCGCTATAAGCGGCAATAACTTCAGCCAGGCGCTCCGGGCGCATGTCGGGGAGATCGCCCAGCAGAACCGCGATCGGCTCGTCCGGCGCAATCGCGGCGTCGGCGAGCGCAAGCGAATGCGACATGCCGCGTTCGGGAGCGGCGTTTTCAATGATGCGCACCGGCGCGTCGCGGAGGATGGTTGCGACTTCGTGGCTGGTGACGACGACCGTGGGCCAGGCTGCGGCGGCACCGATAACACGCACGATCATCGGCAGGCCGTCGATTGGTAAAAGCAGTTTCTGGCGGCCCATGCGCTGCGCGCGTCCGGCCGCAAGAATGACGACGATCAGTGGACGGTGTTTCTGAGAAACATGACCGCGATGTTCCCGCGCCACCAAAGTTTTCCGGCCGATTGGGGGTGTCGAGCCCCGAGCGTGGTACACAGAGCCCAGCTCTTCCTATTCGAGGTACGCGTCCGTAATGGGTTTTAGCAAGCTTTCGCGCAGGCGCTTTTTGGTTCGGACAGCGATTCCGGCGTTTGTCATCGGCCTCGGTGGTCCGCGGCTTTTCCCGGCGGCACAGGCTGCGACGGTGCGTATCCAAGCGCGCGGCCCGCAGCCTGTTCCGATGACGCTCAATGTGAACGGCACCGCGCACACGCTGGCGCTCGAACCACGCGTCACGCTGCTCGACGCGTTGCGCGAGCGGCTCGATCTTATCGGTACGAAGAAGGGCTGCGATCAGGGAACGTGCGGTGCGTGTACGGTGCTGCTTGATGGTAAGCGCGTCAACTCGTGCTTCACCCTTGCGATTATGGCGCAGGGCAAAAAGATCACGACGATTGAGGGACTCGCGAGCGGCGACCAGTTGCATCCGATGCAAGCCGCGTTTCTCGAGCACGACGGTTTTCAATGCGGCTATTGTACGCCCGGGCAAATTGTTTCAGCCGTCGGCCTCATGGCAGAGAAACGCCCGACGGACGATGTGAACGTGCGCGAGTGGATGAGTGGAAATATTTGCCGCTGCGGTGCATACTCGAACATCATTGCAGCCGTGCAGGCCGCCGCCGGAGGTCGCGCATGAACCCGTTTCGATACGCGCAAGTACGCGATTCCGCAACGGCGATCGCGACGGTTCATCCCGATAGCAGCGCTTATTACATCGCAGGCGGAACGAATATTCTTGACTTAATGAAAGATGATGTCTTAACGCCGGGACTGCTCGTAGATATCACGCAACTCCCGATGCGTGGCATCGATTCGACGGCGACAGGCGTACGGATCGGATCGCTCGCGACGATGGCGGATGTTGCCGATGCGGCGAACGTAAAGAGCGGATTTCCGGCCGTTTCCCAATCGCTGCTCAATTCGGCGTCACCGCAGCTGCGCAACATGGCAACGATCGGCGGTAATTTGATGCAGCGTACGCGCTGCGCCTACTTCCGCGATACATCGCAGGCGTGCAACAAGCGCACGCCCGGTAACGGCTGTTCGGCGATCGCGGGCCAAAATCGCGGGCACGCCGTCATCGGCGGGAGCGATCATTGCATCTGCACGCATCCGTCGGATTTAGCCGTTGCACTGCTGACGGTTGACGCGATCGTGCATGTACGCGGCGCGCGCGGAGTCCGGTCGATGCCGATTGCTTCACTCTACGTTCTCCCGGGGAATACGCCCAGCCGGGAAACGGTGCTCGAACGCGGAGACCTCATTGAAGCCGTCGAGCTTCCGTCAAGCGCGCATGCACGGCGGTCTGCTTATCTCAAAGTGCGCGATCGGGCATCGTACGAGTTTGCGCTGGTTTCCGTTTCGGCTGCGCTTGAGATCAACGGCGGGATGATTCGCACCGCACGCGTTGCGCTGGGCGGCGTTGCGCCCAATCCCTGGCGTTCGCATGAAGCGGAATCGGCGCTTGTCGGTAAGCCGGCGACGCATTCGACGTTCGTTGCGGCCGGCGCGGCGGCAACGCGCGGTATGCGCGGCTACGGTCATAATGACTTCAAGGTCGTGCTGACAGAGCGTTCGGTCGTACGAGCGCTGCAAACCGCCGGAGGTGCAGCATGAGCGGCACCGGCGTCGTCGGCGCGCCGATCGATCGCGTCGACGGGTACGCGAAGGTTACCGGCTCCGCCAGATATTCCGCGGAGTGGCCGTTGCCCGGCATGCTCTACGGCTACCTTGTTTTGAGTACGATTTCGAGTGGCCGTATTGCGCGTATCGATACGCTCGCGGCGCTCGCGCATCCCGGCGTCGTCGCCGTGATGACCCCGCAAAACGCGCCGAAGCTCAAACTCGGCGATGGCCCCGCGCAAATCAAGATGATGCTGCTGCAAAACGACGAGGTGCAGTACGACCGTCAGCCGGTCGCCGTCGTCTTGGCGGACACGTTCGAGCGTGCAAAGTATGCCGCATCGCTTGTCGACGTCACGTACGATCGCGCCAAGGCCGTCATCGTCTCGAAAGAAACGTATAAGCCGCCGGCGACCGGGCGAAAGCTCGACACCGAACGCGGCGATGCGACAGCGGCATTTGCCACATCGCCCGTACGTGTCGACAACGTATATACCACGCCGCAAGAAAACCACAATCCGATGGAACCGCATGCAACGACCGCGGAGTGGAAGGGTGATAAGCTCACGGTATACGAGGCGTCGCAAGGCATTTTCGGCGCTCGCCGGCGGTTGGCCGGCGTGTTCGGCATTCCATCAACCGACGTTCACGTGATTACCAAGTTCGTCGGCGGCGGCTTTGGAAGTAAAGGCCAAACGTGGCCGCACACCTACCTTGCGGCGATGGGTGCGAAGCTGACAGGCAAGCCGGTAAAGATCGCACTATGGCGTCCGCAAATGTGGGGTTCGACGGGCTATCGCTCGCCGACGCGTCAACGCGTTGCACTGGGCGCAACGAGCGACGGCAAACTTACTAGCACGATTCACGAAGTGCAGTCGCAGACATCGATGATCGACACGTTCGTCGAATCATCGGGCGCGATCTCCGCCGTGCTCTATGCAACGCCGACGTTATTGGTAACCCATCGTCTGACGAAGCTCAATGTCGGCACGCCGACATATATGCGTGCGCCGGGCGAGTCGAGCGGATCGTTTGCACTCGAATCGGCGATGGATGAGCTTGCATACGCGACGGGTCTCGATCCGATCGAACTGCGTTTGCGCAACTATGCCGAAACCGATCCGGAATCGAAACTGCCGTACTCAAGCAAATCGCTGCGCGAGTGCTATCGCGCCGGCGCAGAGGCGATCGGCTGGAATCGCCGCGCGTCGAAAGCCGGCACGATGCGTGACGGCAAGTGGCTCGTGGGTCTGGGAATGGCGAGTGCAACGTATCCGGCGCGTCGCAGCGCATCGTCGGCAATTGCGCGCGTGCGCGCCGACGGGACTGCGCTCGTCGAGAGCGGTGGCGTCGATATTGGGACAGGCGGCTACACCGTTTTCGCACAGGTTGCTGCCGACGCGCTCGGTATTCCGGTCGAGCACGTCCGATTCGATCTCGGCGACTCGGACTTTCCGAACGCCGCCCAGGCGGGTGGCTCGCAGCAAACCGCCAGCGTCGGCTCGGCCGTGAAGCTCGCGGCGCTCAATGCGCGTGCAAAAGTCGCGGCGCTTGCCATTGCTGATCCGGCGTCACCGCTGCACGGCGCAAGTCCCGATGCGATCGATGCGAAGGACGGCCGGATTTTTCTCAAAGACCAGCCGTCCCGCGGCGAAACGTACGCGGCGATCTTGACCCGTGCAAAAACCGACGTGCTCGAAGCCACCGGCGATGCAAAGCCCGGCGATGAAACCAAACAATACGCGATGGACGCATTCGGTGCGCATTTCGCCGAGGTTCGGGTCGATCCGGATTTAGGCGAAGTCCGTATAACGCGCCATATCGCGGCGTTCGCTTCGGGCCATATCCTCAACGCAAAGCTGGCGCGTAGCCAGTACCTGGGCGGGATCGTCTTCGGCATCGGCATGGCGCTTATGGAAAATACGCGCATGGACGAGCGCTCGGGGCGCATCATGACGGCGACGCTTGCCGAGTATCTGTTGCCGGTGCATGCCGATATCCCGGCGATCGACGCGATCATCGTTCCCGAATACGATCCGCACGTCAACGAGATCGGCGCGAAAGGCATCGGGGAAATCGGCATCGTCGGCGTGGCTGCGGCCATTGCGAACGCGGTCTATCACGCTACCGGAAAACGCGTTCGCGATCTGCCGATCACCCCTGAGAAATTGCTGGCGTAAGAACGGGATTGGCTGCCGGCGTCGAAGGGTGCGCGCGATGAAGTATCGCACGACGATCGCCGGCAGTCTACCCAAGCCCGGCTGGCTGGCCGAAACCGAAAAGCTGTGGCCAACATGGCGTCTCTCGGGATCGGCACTAAGCGAGGCAAAACGCGACGCCACGCGGATCGCGGTAGCCGCGCAAGATCACGCCGGCATCGGCTGCGTCAGCGATGGCGAGCAGTCGCGCGTGCATTTCGTCCACGGCTTTCTTGAAGCACTCGAGGGGATCGATGCTGAGAAAAAGGTCCGCCGCGGGATTCGCGACGATCGGTATGAAGCCGAATGCCCGTCGATCGTAGGCGAGATTCGCCGTCGCGCGCCCGTGCATTTGGATGAAGCCCGTGCTGCACTCGATTTTGCAAACGGCCCTGTTAAATTCACGTTGCCCGGTCCGATGACGATCGTCGATACGCTCTACGATGCGCATTACGGCGACCGTAAGGCGGCGGCGTTTGCATTCGCGCGCGTGCTCAACGAGGAGATGCACGATCTCGTCGGCGTAGGGGTCGCGGTCATCCAGCTCGATGAGCCCGCGTTCAACGTCTTTTTCGACGAGGTCGATGCCTGGGGAATCGACGCGATTGACATGGCATTCGACGGGATTTCGTGCCGTCGGGCGGTTCACGTCTGCTATGGCTACGGCATCGATGCGAACAACAAGTGGAAAGAGCAGCTCGGAGCCGAGTGGGACCAGTACGCGCATATTTTTCCGTTCCTTTCGCGCAGTTCCGTCGACGAAGTGTCGATCGAACTTGCGAACTCGCACGTACCGCCGCACGTGCTGGCGGGTCTCAAGAACAAAGACGTTGCGGTCGGCTGCATCGACGTCGCAAGCGATACCGTTGAAACGGCGGAGGATGTCCGGGCGACGATCGAACGGGCGGCGAAATACGTTCCGCGCGAACGCATCATCGCGTCGACCAATTGCGGTATGGCGCCGATGAATCGCGACATTGCTTATGCCAAACTGCGCGCGCTCGGTGCCGGTGCTGCCGCCGCTTTTGCGGACACGGCATGACCGGGGAGGACCCGGTCGTTGTCGCGGAGATGGTCGAGCCGACCGGGCTTGCGCGCACGATCGCCCGTTTGCGCGACCGCTGGCGCGAGATCGCCGAGTCCGCTCAGAACGTCCTCGTGCGCCAGCCGCAATCCGATTTGTCGCGACGCGATCTCGTTCGCGTGCGCGAAGAAATTCAGGCCTGCATCGAGGGTCGTGGCGGAGATGTTTCATCGCGCGCGCGCGCGGCGGCGCTCGGCCAGACGTATCTCAGCCTAGCTGAACCCGGCCGGCGGCAATTCTTGAGTTTGCTTGCATCCGAGAATGTGCTCGACGCCGAGTCCGTGTCGGATAAACTGCGCACGCTCATCGTCCCGGGCGAGGGGTACGAAAGCGATCTTCGCGATCTGCGTGCCGCGCTTGAGCCGCCCGCGTTGCAAGTATTCCGTCAATTCAATAGCTTGCCCGAGGGCATCAAGTTCCTGGTCGACTTGCGGGCCGACCTGATCCGCTTTCGGGCGACGGATCCGGCACTCGGGCAACTCGAGCGCGATCTGCGCCTCCTCCTGTCGTCGTGGTTTGATATCGGATTTCTGGACTTGCAGCGCATCACGTGGAACGCGTCCGCTGCGCTGCTTGAGAAGTTAGCGAACTACGAAGCGGTTCATGAAGTGCGCAATTGGCGCGATCTCAAGAACCGGCTTGACACCGACCGCCGTTGCTATGCCTACTTTCATACGTTGATGCCGGACGAGCCGTTGATCTTCATCGAAATCGCGCTCGTGAACGAAATGAGCGGGGCGATCGAGCCGCTGCTCGACACCACGGCACCCCTGGGCAACCCCAACCACGCGACGACGGCGATCTTCTATTCGATTTCAAATTGCCAAGCGGGCTTAGCCGGAATCAGTTTCGGCAACGCACTGATCAAACGCGTCGTGCACGACTTGGCGCACGAATTCCCCGGGCTCAAAACGTTTGCGACGCTCTCACCGATTCCGGGTTTCGTCGCGTGGCTCAAGGCGCGCGAGGCCGCGGAGACACCGCTGGAGACGATTCTGGCAAAACGGACGTGGTCGCGCGATCCGTCGGTTGCAAATGCCGTCAAAGATCCGCTCCTCAAGCTATGCGCGCACTATCTCGTCGAGGAAACTCGACCCGGCGGCGGTGCGTCCGATCCCGTTGCGCATTTTCATCTGAGTAACGGTGCGCGAATCGAACGACTGGATTGGCTCGGCGACCGTTCGTCGCGTGGTCTGCGCATGTCCGCCGGAATCATGGTGAACTACGTGTACCGCCTCGATCAAATCGACGAAAACCACGAGAACTACACCACTTCCGGGAAGATCAGCTACAGCCCCGCGATCAAAGCACTGCTGCGCTAAATGCCCGTCGCGCTCGGAGCGATCGCCGACGATTTCAGCGGCGCGACCGACCTTGCCGATACACTCGTTGCCGGCGGCATGCGCACGGTTCAGATGATCGGCACTCCGCAAAGCGATGACGTACCCGATGCCGATGCCGTGGTCGTTGCACTAAAGACACGTTCGATCGACGCAGACGACGCGGTCGCGCAGTCGCTTGCGGCTTTGCACTATCTGGAACGAATCGGCGCAAAGCAAATCCTCTTCAAATACTGTTCGACGTTCGATTCAACGCCGCGTGGCAATATCGGACCGGTCGGCGACGCGCTCGCCGATGCGTGCGATCAGGCAATCACCGTCTTCTGTCCGGCATACCCGGCGAACGGCCGGACGATCTTTCGCGGCTACTTATTCGTGGGTGACGTGCTGCTCTCGGAATCGGGGATGCGCGACCATCCGCTGACGCCGATGCACGATGCGAATCTCGTGCGCGTGCTGGCGGCGCAGAGCGGGCGCCACGTTGCATCGGTTGGACTCGATGATGTCCGGCGTGGGGCCGACGCGCTGCGGGCCGCGTTTGCGCGCGAAGCACTTGCGGGGCCGGCCCACGTCATCGTCGATGCAACCGAGGAGGACGATTTGCGTACGCTGGGCGCGGCACTCGACGGCACGCGATTGCTCACCGGCGGCGCCGGTATCGCCGTCGGATTGCCCGAGAACTATCGGCGCCGCGGTTGGCTCGCGTCCGACGCAGCGTCCATCGCTGCGCCGGTGCGCGGCGGTCGGGCGGCGGTCCTTGCCGGATCGGCTTCGGGCGCGACGCGCGCGCAAGTCGCCGAGTTGCGCCGTTCGCTCCGTGCCTTCGATATTACGCAAGAACACATTGCCGACACCGATCGCGCCGTAGCCGCCGTTTTGCAGTGGGCGAGCGAGGACGGCGAAGAAGCGGTGCTCGTTACGGCGAGTGCGGATCCGCACGTCGTACGGCGCAATCAAGAACGTTTCGGAGCCGCAGAGGCCGGCCGGCGTGTTGAATCGATTTTCGCGCGTGTTGCTGCGGGTTTCGTGCGGGCGGGTTTCCAGCGGCTTATCGTCGCAGGCGGCGAGACGTCGGGCGCAGTCGTGAGCGAACTTGGCGTCCGACGCCTGCGCATTGGTCCGCGGATCGCGACCGGCGTGCCGTGGATGATTACCGAAGGTACCAGGCCGATCGGACTCGCTCTCAAATCAGGGAACTTTGGAGCGCCGGATTTTTTCGCGCGCGCACTGGAGATGACGGCGTGAGCCAACGAGCACTACGTAAATCGATTTGCCGGCTCGGACTGCATTTGGTGGAGCGCGGGCTGGTTGCGGGCACGGCGGGCAATATCAGCGTGCGAACGGACGACGGCTACATCATGACGCCGACCGGCGTGGCACTCGACCGGCTCGAGCCGGCCGAGTTGGCAACGCTGTCACCGGCGGGCGAGCACACCGGCGGTCTTGCTCCGACCAAAGACTATCTGCTGCACGCTGCGGTGTACGAGGCACGTCCGGCGGCGCGGGCGATCGTGCACACGCATTCCACGCATTGCGTCGCCGTCACGCTCTTGCCGCATGTGAATCACGACGACGCACTTCCGGCGCTGACGCCGTATTACATCATGAAAGTCGGTTACGCGCCGATCGTTCCATATTTTGCGCCCGGTGACCCCGAACTCGCCGCGACCGCCGGGCGTTACGCCGTCGGCCGTAGCGTGCTCCTGCTCGCGCATCATGGACCGGTCGTCGCGGGAAATTCGCTCGCGGATGCGGCGGCGATTTTAGAAGAACTCGAAGAGAATGCGCGGCTGTTTCTGCTCGTCGCTCACGGCTACCGGGCACTCGACGCCGCAGCGGTCGAGGAATTGCGCGCGCACTATCCGACGGAGAACGCCTGATGCCGAAACTTGCGGCAAACCTGAGCATGATGTTCAACGAGGTTCCGTTTCTCGACCGGTTTGAAGCTGCGGCGAAGGCCGGTTTTCACGGCGTCGAATATCTGGCTCCGTACGATTTTCCCGCCGAAGAGATTGCCGCGCGGTTGCGCGACCATAAGCTGACGCAGGTGCTGTTCAATTTGCCGCCCGGCGATTGGAACGCCGGCGATCGCGGTCTGACATCAGTCGCCGGCCGCGAAGACGAATATCGCGCCGGGGTCGAGCGCGGAGTAAGCTATGCGCGCGTGCTCGGTTGCAAAACCGTCCACACGATGGCGGGCATCGCGGACGATACGCAAGATGCGAATGTGACGCGCTATATTGCGAACGTTCGTATCGCCGCCGACGCGTTTGCCGCAGCCGGCATTCGCGTGCTGCTCGAACCGATCAATCGGCGTGATATGCCCGGTTATTTCTTACACACGACGACGCAGGCATGCGCACTGATCGAACGCATCGATCGCCCGAACGTCGCATTGCAGCTCGATCTCTATCATGCACAAGTTTCCGAAGGCGATCTCGAACGCAAGATTCGCAACTTGCACAAGGTCACGGGGCACGTTCAAATTGCGGGTAACCCTGCGCGCCACGAACCGAACCTCGGCGAAGTCGACTACGACTATTTGCTTGGCGTTCTCGACGAAACGGGTTACGCGGGCTGGGTCGGCTGCGAGTATCGTCCGGCCGGGGATACCGCAGCGGGTCTTGGGTGGGCGGCGCGGTATTTGCGCTAGTATCGTGCGCTTGTCTCCCGCGCCTGCCGCCGCAGCGCAAAGCTACGTTCTTAAGCCGGCCGCCGTCTTCGACGGCCACGGCGCGGCGCATCGCGGCTGGGCTGTGGCCGTGACCGACGACAAGATCGTCGCCGTGGGGCCGGCCGAGTCGCTCGCGGCTCCCCCCGGCGCGCAAACGATCGACTTGCCGGGCACGACGTTGCTGCCGGGCTTGATCGACATGCATTCGCATTTGCTGCTGCATCCCTACAACGAAGCATCGTGGGACGACCAGGTGCTCAAAGAGCCCGAGGCGCTGCGCGTCGCGCGCGCAACCGTCAACGCGCGCAAGACGCTGCTCGCCGGTTTTACGACGTTGCGCGATCTGGGAACCGAGGGCGCGGGGTACGCTGACGTTGGGATCAAAAAAGCGATTGCGCAAGGCATTATTCCGGGGCCGCGCATGTTCGTAGTCACCCGTGCGATCGTTGCGACCGGCACATATGGCCCCAAATGCTTCGGTCCGAACATCGACGTGCCGCAGGGTGCCGAGGAAGCGGGTGGCGTCGACGACCTGACGCGCGTCGTACGCGATCAGATCCGGCGCGGAGCCGACTGGGTGAAAGTGTATGCCGATTACGGCTACGGCCCCAACGGCGAGAACGAACCAACGTTTACGTTCGACGAGATGAAACTCATCGTCGATATCGCGCATTCGAGCGGCCGGTCGACGGCCGCACACGCATCGACCGCCGAAGGCATGCGGCGCGCTGCGCTCGCCGGCTTCACCACGATCGAGCACGGCAATGACGGTACGCCCGAAGTTTTCGCACTCATGGCGAAGCAGCACGTGGCATATTGCCCGACCCTGGCGGCGAGCGAAGCGATCGCTACTTATCGCGGCTGGAAGCGCGGCGATCCCGAGCCCGCGAGTTTGAAGAAGAAACGTCAGACGTTTCGCGAGGCGCTCGATGCCGGCGTTACGATCTGCAACGGCAGCGACGTCGGTGTCTTTTCGCACGGCGACAATGCCCGTGAAATCGAGTTGATGGTGGACTACGGGCTTACGCCCGTGCAGGCGCTCGAGGCTGCGACCTCAACGGATGCAAAACTGCTCGGCATGGAAGACCGGCTTGGCGCGGTCAAAGCCGGCGCATTTGCCGATCTCGTTGCAGTCCAAGGCGATCCGACTCAAACGATCGCGGCGCTGCGCAACGTGCGATTTGTCATGAAAGGCGGCACGATCTATGTTCAACCGCACTGAGTTTCTCACGATCGCGGGCGCCGCGCCTGCGATCATGCTCAACACGAGCGTCAAGCCGATCGTCGTTTCGAGCTCGAACGGCAATCGTTTTAAAAACGGCGGTACGCAGACGTGTGTGGAGCGCGCGTACGCCGGTATCATGCGCGGCGACGATGTGCTCGACTCGCTGATCGCCGGCGTCAATATCGTTGAACTCGATCCGCTCGACGACAGCGTCGGCTACGGTGGTCTCCCCAATGCCGACGGCGTCGTGCAGCTCGATGCGTCATGCGTGCACGGTCCAAAACGCTGGGCCGGCGGCGTCGCCGCGATCGAAGGCGTCCGGACGCCGTCGCTCGTTGCGAAGGCCGTGATGGAACAGACCGACCACCATCTGATCGTCGGTAAGGGTGCGCAAGATTTTGCGCGTGCGATGGGCTTCACGATCGAAGCAGATCTCAACACCGAGCACTCGCGCACATTGTGGCAAGAGTGGAAACGGCGGGTCGATCCCGAGCATTATCTCGATCCCGCCAAGCGCGAGCGCGCAGCCGCCGTCGCGGCGGAATCGATGATTCGTGATGGTCTAGTGAAACTCGAACATTATTGGGGCACGATCAACTGCAACGGCGTGAACGCGAAGGGCGACGTTTGCGGGGTCACGACGACGAGCGGCCTGGCCTGGAAGATTTCCGGACGCGTCGGCGACTCACCGATTCTCGGTGCCGGGCTCTACGTCGATAATGAAGTCGGTGCTGCCGGTTCCACCGGCCGCGGCGAATCGAATCTGTTCGCGCTCTCGTCGATGTTCATCATCGAGCGCATGCGCGCGGGGCGCAGCCCCAAGGATGCTTCGATGGACGCCCTGCGGCGCGTTAAATCGCAAACGACCGATAAGCGTTTACTCAACTCCAAAGGCAATCCACGCTTTGGCCTGCAGTTTTACGCGCTCAACAAGAGCGGTCAGGTTGCCGGTGTCTCGATGTATGGCGGCCGTGGAACGTACGCAGTCTGCGACGAAGGCGGCGCCCGCACGGTGCCGATCGACTATCTCCTCGACGGTCAGCCGCTAGACTAAATCTTCTCTAAAGCGAAATGATGCCTGCTCGGAGTGCTTTCACGACGAGTTGGGCGCGCGATTGCGCTCCGAACTTGACGAACATTCGGCGAATATAGAACTCGACGGTAGCCCGGCTGCACCCCAGTTCGACGGCAATGGCCTTACTTTGAAGACCGTTAGCGAGCCCGCGCACGATCGCAAGTTCCGGCAGTGTGAGCTCCACTGGCAGGTTGGTCTCGTTTGGATCGGTCATGGTTCAATGGTAGCCACGCACGTTGCCGCCATGCGTCCGTAAGATTACGGATTGTCACCCGACCCCAAATCCGCCGCTGTCGCTCCGTTATTCGTTCGTAAGTAGTCGTCTCAAGAAGGCGTCGTGTTTCCACGATGAGCTTTTGCTAAAATGAGCCACGACCATGTTTCGGCTCGGGATAACGTAGAGGGCCTGGCCGCCTGAACCGCTTGCATAAAACGTCCCATCGCTCGCGCCGAGCGGATCGAGCCAAAAGCCGAGGCCGTAGCGCGGATTTACCTGCGAGCCGCGCGTGCATTCGGCGAACGCATCGCCCGCTCGCGCGCGCTCGAGAAGATATTGACCGTATGCGAGCCACATTTCGGCGCAAAGAAATGCGCCGGTGGGAAGCGGCTGCGTGCCGTCGCGGAGCGTTCGCCACGAACCGATCGCGACTTCAATTGGATCGAGTATCCGCTCGCGCAGATAGTCGTGCGGTGAGCGCTTCGACGGCGCAAGCTTACGGCGCAACACTTCACCGAAAACTTGCAATGGAATGCCGCCGTAGGTGAACGTTGTGCCGGGATCGTTTTTGAGCGGTGTCGCGATGGCTTTTTCCGGGACCGGAACCGACGCGCCCAGTCCGCCGAAGCCATAACCGCTGGTGAGATTCAATAAGTGCCGTACCGTCATCAGCGCTTTGCGCGGATCGGCTCGCCACTCGGCGATCGTATCGGCGACGGGCTCATCGAGTACGAGCAGGCCGTCTTCGACGGCGGCGATTGCCGTTACGCCCCAGAAGCTCTTCGTGCCGCTGTAGAGCGCGTGAGACTTGTCCCCGTTCCACCCGGTAGCGAAGTCTTCGAACGCGACATGGCCGTTCACGGCGATGGACATGGCCTCGAGATCGTGACGCCGCGCATAGTCGAGTGCCTCGTGATAACCCATGCCGAAAATCTCGCCCGTCGCGCTACGGACCCCTCTAAGAAAAAACCCGGTCGTTTCCGGCCGGGCTATCTCTTACTTGTGCTGTTTGCTGCGCGAAGGGCGACCGCCGTTTTGTCCGGCGGGGCGCTTTGCGCGGCTGGGGTGTGCCGCGAAGCGCTGCGGCTCACGCGGCGGCGTGAAGTGCGCCGAGACTTCGGGCAGCGGCGGGTTCGCCGTGCGGTTGAGGCGTTTGCCGATCTGGCGCTCGATCTGCGAGAAGTATTTCTCTTCGTCCTGCGAGACGAACGTGATCGCGTCACCCTTGAGTTCGGCGCGGGCCGTGCGGCCGATGCGATGCACGTAGTCTTCGGGGACCATCGGCACATCGTAGTTGATGACGTGGCCGAGTGCCTCGATGTCGATACCGCGCGCGGCGATGTCCGTCGCGACGAGCACGCGGAATTTTCCGCGTTTGAAGTCGGCGAGCGTTCGCGTGCGCTGCGCTTGCGAACGGTCGCCATGAATGCGATCGGACGGGATCGCATTCTTTGACAGCGCGGCGGCAAGCCGGTTGGCGCGCGCTTTCGTGCGGGTGAACGCAATCGCGCTATAGATGTTGTTGTCTTTGAGCAATTCCAGGAACAGATCGACCTTCCGTTCCTGATTGATCGTGTAGATCGTCTGCGTCACTTCGTTGGCCGGAACGCCTGTTTCGGGTGACAGTTCGACTCGCACGGGATCGTGCAGCATCTCTTTGGTGAGCGCCGAGATGGCATCGGGCATGGTCGCCGAGAAGAATAACGTCTGGCGCTTTGCGGGAATGTAGCGCAGCAGCTTGCGCACCACGGGCAGGAAGCCCATGTCGAGCATGCGGTCCGCTTCGTCGAGCACGAGATGCGTCACGCCGTTCAAGTTGGCCGTTTTTTGATTGAGATGGTCTTGCAGGCGACCGGGCGTCGCGACGATGATGTCGGTGCCGCGTTTGAACGCAGCCGCTTGCGGACCGAAACCGACGCCGCCGTACACGGCGGCAATCTTGATCGTGGTGTGTTTTGCAAGCGCGCTGAGATGTTCGGCAATTTGCGCTGCGAGTTCGCGCGTCGGCGCAAGGATGAGCGCACGGGTAACACCGCGCGGCTGATCGGCCAGCGCGTCGAGCAGCGGCAAGCCGAAAGCGGCGGATTTTCCGCTGCCGGTTTTGGCGCTGGCCAATACGTCCTTGCCGGCAAGCGCCGGGGGGATCGAGGCAAGCTGAATCGGTGTCGGGGCCGTAAAGCCGATGTCTTTGACCGCGCGCAGAAGTTGCGGGCGCAGCCCTAAAGAGTCAAATGTAGAAATGGTGGCGGTGTCTTTCAGGTGTGCGCAATTCAATCGGCACTCGAAAGATCGCGCGGAGTTGGTGTCAGTATCGCACAGGACGCCCCTCTTTGCGTACGACTTTAGGAAGGAACCGGCAGCGCGGGTAGCCGACGCTTGCTCGATGAGCGACCACGAGCTATACGACCTCGGTGACCTGGCATTGCAAGATGGCGACACGCTGCGCGCCGCGCGGCTGGCGTATAAGACGTACGGCTCGCTCGATGCGACGCGATCGAACGCGATCGTCGTGCCGAGCGCGTACGGCGGTACGCACGCCGACAACGAGTGGCTGATCGGGGCGGGCAAAGCGCTCGATCCCGCGCGCTACTTCATCGTCGCAACGAACATGTTCGGCAACGGCCTGTCGACCTCGCCGAGCGGGCTCCCGGCCGGCACGGCCTTCCCGAATGTGACGGTTTACGACAATGTCAAAGCGCAATACCGGCTCACAACCGAGAAATTCGGCGTCAACAAGATCGCGCTGGTCACGGGTTTTTCGATGGGGGCGCAGCAGTCGTATCATTGGGCGTGCGCGTATCCCGAACTGGTTGAACGCATCGCACCGGTCTGCGGGTCGGCCCGTACGTCGGTTCACAATGGCGTATTCATCGACGGCATCGCGGCGACGCTGCGAGCGTTCGGCACGCAAACGATCGGGCGGCTGTGGGCGCCGTGGGGCATGTCGGCATCGTTTTATCGCACGGAAGCTTGGCGTGAAATCGGCTTCGCTTCGGCCCAAGCGTTTGTCGATGAGTGGTACGGCACGTCGTTCGACGGCGATCCGAACGACTTGCTGGCGATGTTTTGGACCTGGCGCCACGCCGACATTTCCGCGAACGAGCGTTTCAGCGGCGACTTCGTTGCGGCGCTGAAATCGATTCAGGCACGCGCGTTCGTGATGCCGTCGGCGACGGACACCTACTTTCCGCCCGAAGACAGTGAGATCGAAGTCCGTCATCTCTCGCGTGGGGAACTGCTCGTCATTCCTAGCGTTTGGGGCCACGCCGCCGGCAGCGGACAAAGCCCGAAGGACGCACCCTTCATCGACAGCGCACTGGCGCGGTTGCTCGCGAGCTAACGCACGTAGTCGGCGAGCGTTACCACGGCGTCGATGCCGTCGATTTCCAGGGCCACCGCGCGCGCGTCGGAGAATGCGCGCGATGCGAGGTTGGTGAGCGCGTCGCCGGGCTGCATTTCGACGAACAACCGAATGCCGTCATCATAGAGCGCGCGCGTAGCGTTGGCCCAAAGCACAGGCGTCGCGACACTTGCGCCAAGATCGTGCCGTACGGCGGCTCCGTCGCGCACGACGGTCCCGCGGGTGTTCGTCGCGTACGCGATCGACGGCGAACCGAGCGGAACTTCTTCAAGAGCTAACATCATTGTTGCCGCGACATGGTCCATGAGCGGCGTGTGCGACGGCACGACGACGTCGAGCCGGCGGGTCGAACGTGCGCCCTGCGCGCGCGCCGTCGCGAGCACCGTCGCCACGGCTTCGTTCGCGCCGGCAATCGCTATTTGATCGGGTGCGTTGATATTAGCTGCGTACACGGGATAGCGCCGGTTTGATGCACCCGAGGTCAACGCGACGACCGTTCGCTCATCGAGGCCGCTAATCGAGCCCATGCCGTAACCCGAAGGAAAGGCTTCGGCCATCATGCGTGCGCGCAGCGCGACCAGCCGCAAAGCGTCGTCGAAGGAAAGTGCCCCCGACACGACTGCGGCACCAAACGCGCCGATCGAGTGTCCGGCAACGGCGTCGGGCGCGACGCCGCGCGCAATCAGGGCCTGCGCTGAAGCAACGCCTGCAACGAAAAGGGCTAGCTGCGCAACCTCAGTCGATCGCAACAGTGACTCATCGTCATCGGTGCGCAGGTCGCTGCCGAGAAGTGCGCTCGCGCGGTCGAGCAGCGCCGTCGCGCCCGGAAGATACTCGAGGTCACGCAACATTCCGGGACGCTGCGCGCCCTGGCCCGGGAAAAGAAAGGCCGTCGTCATGGGCGCAAGGGAACGGAAAGAGAGTCGCGCGTTTTATCGCGCGTACCAATGAAATGGGGGCAGTGTAATCGAAGATTGCGACCCCACCCGCGGCTAGCGTCTCTTCTGCGCGGCACCGACCATGCGGTGCCGCGAAGATGCGCGAGCATTAGTGTGCAGATGCGCCAAATGCACGCGCGCTCCTTGCGATCTCGTCGATATTCTGCGCTTCGGACGCTCGGCGTGCAGGGTAGGCCAACCGCTCGGATCGGCGTGGATGCGCATACAGCCAGGTCTAAGTATCGGCGGTTTGTTCGGCACCCGGTGCGACGCGAAAGATCGAGCGGAAGAAACGCAACGCCCCTGGTGTTAGCGCGTCGTAATAGGTACGAAATAGAACGCTTGCGCGCTGTGCGGGCCAGTCGCGCGGCAACAGCGATAACGGTAGTCCGGGATCGATGTAAATGAACTTGCGATAATCGTGGACGAGCCACTCGCGCGCGACGAATGCTTGAGCATCGGCGTGTGTGCTCGTGGGTGCCGTGCGATGCTCGTACGTTTCAATAAACGCGTGGTACGATTGTGCGATCGACGCAAGATTCCAACAGCTCGCAAGCAGATCGCGGTCGCCGCGTGGTCCACGGCTTTGTGCCACGAACAAATCGACGTGTTCCAACAAGCCGGTTTGCGCGGCAGCTTCGCGTGCCGCGTCGAGAACGTCGCGTGGTGAAAGCCAGAGCGACGGTCCGAGCGGCGCGAAGCCGACGACGGTCAGATCTTTGCGGAAGCGGTCGCGATTGTCGCGGATACGTTCGGGCACGGAGTATGCAACGAGCCGCCACTGTCCGTCCCACGAATCTTCGGGTGGCCGGTAAATGCGTGGGCTGACTTTATCGACACGTTCGGTTCCGCGCGCTGTCATCGCATAATACGACCGGTTGCCGACTTTGCGGGCCGACATCCAGCCCTGGCGCGACATCCGCGATACCGCCTGCCGAACGGCCGGCTCGGAAATCCCGAACTCGGCCATGAAGCGGGTCAGGCTGCCGATCCAGATCTCGCCGCCTTCGTAGCGTACGAGATCCCCCATGAGCGTATAGATGAAAGACGAGGGCCGCGTGACCTGGCGTGCCGGCATCGGACTCCTTGACAGCGGTGAGGTTCGGCTCTAGCATATCACTTACGTCACGGGCACGCAAAAAAGTGTCATACGATTGGGAGATCTCGCCTCATGTCCCGCATCGCGACATTCTCGGATTGGATCGATCTGCTCGAAGAGTGGCGCACCGACATCGGCGTCGATCGCAGCCTCGTCGAGCGCTACTTGCCCGGCTATACGTTTGAGGCGAAGTACGGCGAGTTGCCCTCGGATGAGATTTCGTTCGGGGATTTTCGTGGCGACCGGCGCTGGGAACGGGTGATCGACATTCCCGACCAGCGTATGCGCGACGCGCTCATGTCGATGATCGTCTATCAGGGCGACACGGAGTTTGCAAGTAACGAGCAGCAGCGCTTTCTCGTCAATAACGCGCCCAGCGACTACGATCTCGCATCGCTCGTGCGCATCATGGCCGAAGAAACACGCCACGGTTATCAGATGTGCCATCTGCTCATTACACATTTCGGCAGTGACGGGAGAATCGAGGCGCAGAAGATGCTCGAGCGGCGTGCATTTGGTAAGAAGAATCGATTGCTCAACGCATTTAACAACGACGTGACGCATTGGATGGACTTCTTCGCGTACACGAATTTCATGGATCGCGACGGCAAGTTCCAATTGAGCATGCTCTCGCACTCTGCGTTTGCGCCGCTGGCGCAATCGGTGCTGCCGATGCTGCGCGAAGAATCGTATCACATGGGCACTGGTATCACGGGGCTCAAGCGCATCGCAGCGGCGGCTGTTATTCCGGTCGCTCTGCAGCAGAAATACTACAACAAATGGATTTCCGGTTCGCTCGATTTATTCGGGACCGATCATTCCAGTTCGGCGCAATGGGCGTACGCGTGGGGCATCAAAGGTCGCGTCGACGAAGATAAGACGAGCGACCCCGTCGACCGCGAACATCTCAACGAACGCGCGCGCGCGCAGTTTTACGATGAAATTAGCCTGACCGTCGATCGCGTCAACGCCGTGAACCCCGCAGAAAAGCTGTATGTGCCGGATATGCGCTTCAACCGCCATATCGGCGCGGCCGGCGAAAAGCACTTCTCGGTTGACGGGCGCGAGTTGACGGCCGCCGAATGGGCGTCATACGCGCCGACGGTCTTGCCGACCGAGCTGGATGAAGCGGCGCTCGCCGGACTTTTCCAGAACCCCGATTGGATTGCGACCAAAGGCAAACTCGGCGCCGCAGCCGAGTAGCGGAGGAAATCACGATGGCCGTTCACGTTGAAACCCAGCCCACGCCGTTCGGTCGCGAGCAGCGCCCGCACGACGGCAAGCGCGTCGTCAACTACGAAAAGGCCGGCCACATCGCCGTGCTTGAGATGGACGATCCGCCGGCCAATACGTATACGCACGAGATGATGCGCCAACTCGACGAGGCGATTCTCGATGCGCGTTTCGACAGCGACGTCGAAGTGATCGTACTAACCGGCAAAGGCGGCAAGTTCTTCTCCGCCGGCGCGAACATCGGCATGCTCAACGCCGTCTCTCCCGAGTTCAAGTACAACTTCTGCTTGCACGCTAATGAAACACTTTCTCGTTTGGAACAGACGCCCAAGCTCGTGATTGCCGCACTCAACGGCCACACGGTCGGGGGCGGTCTTGAGATTGCCATGGCGTGCGATATTCGCATCGCCCGCCGCGACGCGGGCAAGATGGGATTACCCGAGGTGGGACTCGGCGTCTTGCCCGGTACGGGCGGCACTGCGCGGCTCGCGCGGCTGGTCGGCAAATCGCGTGCGATTGAGTTAATGGTTTCCGGGCGCACCTTCAGTTTCGAGCAAGCGCAAGAATACGGCATGCTGTCCGACATCTACGACGGCGATGCCACTGAGTTTCGCGAGCAGATTCTGACGTACGCAAAGCAATTCACTACGCCGCACAAAGCACCGATGGCTGTCGGCCTGATCAAGCGCAGCGTGCAGAGCGGTACGGAAATGCCGCTCGAAGGCGCGCTCACGCTCGAACGCGAGTTGCAAGCGCAACTCTTTAAGAGCGCCGATGCGAAGGAAGGCATCGCGGCGTACAACGACAAGCGCACCGCGCGTTTCACGAATCACTAAAGCAGTGGACGCGACGCTGGCGATGCCGTCCGTGTTGTGTGCCGCCGATACCTTGCCGCCGCGTTTTAACGCAGCGCAATGGTTCGTTGGCCGCCACGCGGCAGAGGGCCGCGGTGGCCGGCTGGCCGCGGAAACCGATGATGGTACGCTTACCTATGCCGCACTCGACGAGCATGCACGCGGCTTCGCGGCATATCTGCTCGCAAGCGGCGTGCATCCCGGCGAACGCGTCGCGATTATTATGCCCGACTCGCTCGCGTTTGCCGTCGCTTTTTGGGGCGCGCTTGCGGCCGGCTGCATCGCCGTGCCGCTCAATCCGCTTCTGACGGCAGCGGACCTGCGCACGATCCTTGAGGATTGCGGCGCGCAATTCTGCGTCGGTGAAAGTGCGCGAGACGGTGCAACGCTGCTGCCGGATGGGTGCGCATGCGTCGACGAGGATGCCGTCCTCGCGCACGCCCGTGAGACTTCACCGATTACCGCATATGCGGCAACGCATCGCGATGCGTTTGCATTCTTTCTGTATTCGAGCGGTACGACCGGCGAGCCCAAGGGCGTCGTTCATCTGCATCACGATATGTGGGTGTGCGCGCGTACGTACGCCGAGCACATTTTGCAGATTAGACCCGACGATCGCACGTTTTCCGTTGCGAAACTCTTTTTCGCTTACGGCTTAGGCAACGGGCTCTATTTTCCGAACGATGTCGCAGCGGCGTGCGTCCTCTATCGTGGGCGCCCGATGCCTGAATCGATCTTCGCTCAAGTTGCAAGTCATCGGCCGACGCTGTTCTTCGGTGTTCCGTCGGCGTATGCGCTGATGCTGGCGGCCATAGAGGACGGCGCGACCTTCGACTTCTCAAGCGTGCGGATGTGCGTAAGCGCGGGCGAAGCGCTTCCACCCGGAATTTTCGACCGCTGGCGCGAGCGCACGGGCCTTGAGATTATCGACGGTATCGGCTCGACGGAGATTCTGCATATCTTTCTCTCGAATGCGCACGGTGATATCGCGCCCGGTTCGAGCGGCCGGCCGGTTCCAGGCTACGCCGTTCGGATTGTCGACGAAGCCGAGAACGATTGCGGTGTCGATGAAGTGGGCGATCTTCTCGTACGCGGCGATTCGACGATGGCGCTGTATTGGAATAAACACGAACGTACCAAGGCAACGTTATCGGGTGAATGGATTCGCACCGGTGATAAGTACCGCTGCGATGCTGATGGTCGATACTGGCATGCCGGACGCAGTGACGACATGCTCAAGGTCGGCGGCATCTGGGTTTCACCGGTCGAAGTAGAAGCCGTCATCAGCGCGCACGAAGCCGTGCTGGAGTGCGCCGTCATCGGCCAAGCCGATGGCGACGGATTGACGAAGCCGCACGCCTACGTTGTGCTCCGCGCTCCGCGCGATCACGCAGAACTCGAAAGCGAACTCAAAGTGTTCGTGAAGTCGCGACTCGCACCATACAAATACCCGCGCTGGATTTCAGTCGTTGATGCACTGCCGAAGACTGCGACCGGCAAAACCCAGCGCTTCGTTTTGCGGTCGCGCGCCGAGGCGTGAGCGCTGGGAAAGTCATGACGATGCACGACGCGATCGAGCGCTTCGTGCATGACGGCGACCGCGTCAGTGCGGCGTGCGGACTTGAAGCACGTATTCCGTTTGCGGCCGGTCACGAGATCATTCGTCAAAAGAAGCGCGATCTGACGCTGGTCGGACCGATCTCCGATGCGCTCTACGATCAACTCATCGGTGCCGGCTGCGTGCGCGCCGTCGAAGCCGCCTGGATCGGCAACGTCGGTACCGGGCTTGGACACAACTTCCGCCGCGCGGTTGAACGCGGCGATCCTCATCCGATTACCGTGACTGATTATACGAATCTGACGATGGCTCTCGGCTTGCGCGCTGCGGCCGAGGGCGTTCCGTTCGCCGTGACCCGCTCGATTGCGGGGACCGACCTCGCAGCGCAGCAAACAGTATTCGCTCCGGTTGCCGATCCGTTCGGTGGCGAAAAACTTACCGCGGTTAAGGCCATCCCGCTTGACGTTGCAATCGTTCACGTGCAGCGGGTTGACGACAATGGGAACGCGCACGTCTTCGGCAATCTCGGCACGACGCACGAGAGCGTGCGCGCGGCAAAGCGCTGTATTGTCACGGCCGAGGAGATCGTGGACGCTAAGATCATCCGCTCGCAACCCAACGCCACGATCGTGCCGGGCTTTCTTGTATCGGCAGTGGTTCATGAGCCGGGTGGCGCACATCCCGCGCCGGTCCTTGGCGTGCATGAACGCGACCACGCTTTCTTCGAAGCCTATTCGGAAGCTTCGCGCGACCTCGCAGCCTGGGCCGCTTGGCGGATGCAGTGGATAGACGGCGTGAGCGATCGTGCAGCCTATCTTCGCCGCCTCGAAAGCCGCCCGTGACCGCGAGTCCGCGCGCGATCATGGTCGCTGCTGCAGCGCGGCAGATTCGCGACGGCGATGTCGTGTTCGTCGGCATGCGCTTGCCGCTCATCGGCTTTGCGGTTGCGAAGCTCACTCACGCGCCGAACGCGGTCGGTTTTTTTGAAAACGGCCTGATTCGGGAAACTCCGGCAAAGGGCTTCGTCGTTACCATGGGTGACGGACCCAACGTTTCGGAGGCGACCAGTGCGACGACGCTCGTGGATGTAATGGGCATGCTGCAAGCCGGCCGCGTTGATGTGGGCTTTCTTGGTGGTGCCGAAGTGGATGCGATCGGTAACCTCAACACGACGCGCGTCGGAGCGGCGCGCCTCCCGGGTTCCGGCGGCGGCGGCGACATCGCCGCCCACGCGAAGCGCTGCGTGTACATCATGGAACACGAACGCCGCCGTTTCGTCGAACGCGTTTCATACGTCACGTCGCACCCGAGCGGCGACGTCACGCTGATCACGACACTCGGCGTTTTCGCGCTTGGTAACGGATCGCCGCGCGCGGTGTCGCTACATCCCGGCGTCAACGAACGAAATGTTCAAGAGGCAACCGGATTTGCTATCGATTTTGCCGGGGTCGTTCAAACCGCACCTCCGGAGCCGGCAGAAACGGTGGCAATCGCCGCGGCGGACCCGAATGGCTTCTGGACGAATGAAGGAGCGTGAATATGATTTCGACTGACATCGCGACCAAACAACTGCTGATCGACGGCATGTGGACGAATGCTGCCGACGGCAAGACATACGAGAATCGTAATCCGGCAACGAACGAGGTTATCGCAGTGGTTGCCGATGCGGGTCGGTCTGATGTCGACACAGCTGTTTCCGCGGCGCGCCGCGCCTTTTCGGCTGGAAAGTGGCCAACGTTCTCGGCGGCACGACGTGGCAAGGTGCTGTTTCGCATTGCGCAACTCATAGCGGAACACGCAGATGAACTCGCGGCTCTCGAAGTACGAGACAACGGTAAGACGATCGCGACGGCCAAGGGCGAGCTCGGCGCGATCGTTGACGTCTTTGAGTTTTACGGTGGAGCGGCGACCAAGAACTACGGCGAAACAATACCAGGCCCGAGCAGTGCCTTTGTGATCGCGACGACGCGTGAGCCGGTTGGCGTCGTCGGCGCGATTATTCCGTGGAATTTTCCATTACTGCTCGCTGCGTGGAAAGTGGCGCCGGCGCTGGCAGCGGGGTGCACGGTCGTTCTCAAACCTGCACCGGCGACACCGATGACGGCGATTCGCTTAGGCGAAATCGCACTTGAAGCGGGTCTACCGCCCGGCGTACTCAATGTGTTGACCGGTTCGAGTCGCGAACTGGGTGCGGCCCTCGTCGAACATCCAGACGTCGACAAGATTGCATTTACCGGCAGCACCGCGACGGGCAAACTGGTTGCGGCGACGGCGGCGCAAACCGTGAAACGTGTCACGCTCGAACTCGGTGGTAAATCGCCGTCGATCGTGTGTAGCGACGCCGACCTGGACGCGGCCGTCTCGGGTGCGCTCTACGGTATCTTCTATAATGCCGGCCAATGTTGCGAAGCACGTTCGCGTTTGCTCGTCCACGAGTCCGTTTACGACCGTTTCATGGACGCGTTCGTTACCAAGACAAAAGCGTTGCGCGTCGGGGATCCGACCCAAAAGGAAATGCTCGTCGGCGCCGTGACGATGCGCGAACAGTTCGACAAGATCGCCGCCTACTGCGCGCTGGCGTTCGACGGTGAGGGAACCGTTGTCACCGGCGGCAAGGCGATCGACGGTCCGGGTATGTTCTGGCAACCGACGATCGTCGAAGCACCGGCGACCGCGCGCATCGCGCGCGAAGAAATATTCGGCCCCGTCGTCGTTGCGACACGCTTTGCGACCGATGACGAAGCCGTCGCCCTGGCCAACGACAGCGTATACGGACTCTCCTCAAGCGTATGGACGACGAATTTCGGCCGCGCTCATCGCATTGCCCAACGTCTACGCGCGGGGACGGTCGCATTGAACACGCCGTACGCCGTTTTCCCCGGTGTGCCGTTCGGCGGCTACAAGCAGTCCGGCATCGGCCGCGAACTGGGCTTCGAGACGATGCGTCTCTATACCGAAACGAAAAGCACGATCGCATATATCGGAGAGAAGCCGCTCGCTCCCTTCGGATAGCCGTACCTAGCAGACGAAGCGCGTCGATTACGTGTGAGGGAACGATTACTAGGGTAACCGCCGAGCAGCCCCATTAGTGACGGCTTGGAGGCCGTGTTGCCCACGACAGAACCAGCTCCCGTGACGCTCGAGCAAGTCTACGAGGCGCTAGCGCAAGGCCGCGTTTCGCAAATCGACGGTATGCTGGGCCGTTTCCCGTCCGCCCTTCGGCTGCGTCATCCCTTCGCCATCGCTTTGCGCGCTATGCAGAGCATTTTAGGCGGCGACGTCCCGTCCGGCGTCGCGCTACTGCGTCGCGCGATCGAGCATAGCGATCGGGTTGCTCGGCAGTATTTTGTCGATATTATGGTGCCGCACCTCATAACGGTGACCGATGTTGCGGGAATCGAAGAGGCTCTGGATAGTGCGGGTGAGGCCGTTCCGGAACTGGTGCCGGCCTTTCTCGCCTTTCGTTCGGTTGCCGCCGCGCGGGCTGGTCGCGACAAGCAGAGTCGCGATCTCGGCGCCGAAGCGACGCGCCTCGCGCGGACCAACGACAACCCGATGATCCGTGCGCGGGTGATGTATCGGTGTAGCCTGGCTGCATTTTACAGGGAAGATTACGCCGAGGCCACAGAGCGTGCGCTCGAAGCTGCCCGGTCATATGAGCGTCTCGATGCGCCGCGCAATGCTGCAAACGCGTATTCGCTCCTCTGCGTGCTCGCCCACGAGTGGTCGGGCGATCCCGATGTCGCGCGGATCTGGGCGGAGCGCTTAACGATGAGCGCGGCGGTCGCAAACGATCTCTCCCTGCAAAATTACGGCCTGATCTCCCAACTCGATATTGCGGCAGAAGCGGGCGATACGCGGCGATTGGGCTCCGTCCGCGCGCGTTTGCTCGCGAGCCAATTACATGAGCAGTACGTCGAGCGGTTCACTTTCGTACTGGCAGAAACGTTGTTTTCGGCTTGGAGCGGATCGTTTGGACGGGCGCGCGCAGGAATCGAAGGGTTGATCAGCAGCGAGCGCGGTTCGATGTCGGAAAGTGCTACCTGCGAGGCAATGCTAGCGCTGTTCGCAGCGGCCGAATGGGATATCGATTCGGCACGCCGGCATGCGCATCGAGCGCTTGGTCAGACCGTTCACCATGAGGTACACGAGCCGCTGTTCGACTCGCGCCGCCGCCGCATTGCGCGCGTGCTGGCCGCATGCGCATGCACGATTATCGGCGAGGGAACCCGCGGCCGGCGGGCGCTTTCTCGCACGTTCGACCCCGACGGCTATTTTGCGAATGGCGACTTGACCCGCGGCTTGGATGAGGCGAAGGCGCCCCCACTCATGCGCGGCTATGCGCGGCTGATCAACGTCGTCGCCGCTGCGGCCGCACGTAATCGGCCGCGGCTTGGTTTAACGCATACCGAGACGCAGCTCTTACGCGCGTTGCCCGATGGCAAGACCATCAAAGCCATAGCGGCCGAATTCCGCAAGTCTCCTAAGACGATCGAGCGTCAGGTTGGCAGTATCTACGACAAATTACACGTTTCGAACCGTGCCCAGGCGATTCAGCGAGCGCGTGAGCTGGGTCTCTAGACACCGCCAGCCGCGATTCTTTGAACGAAAAACCCCGTAACCACGGGGTTTTTCTTCATCCATAGGGGTTTTGCCCGATTCGCCTCGCCGCCGCTCTCCGTATGCTAGGCGCGTACCCATCATCTTACGGAGACAAGCACATGTTGACACTTTCCGCCCTCGCAGCCCTCGCCTCGCTCATCGTCAGTCTCGATCTGGGTCAACCGCCCGTGGGCGACTAAGGGAGGTCATGATTATGCATCAATTTGCGGTCGACGCACGCCCGGAACTGCCGCAGGCTGGGCTTACGTATCTCGAAAGCTGCACGACGGTTGCGCCGACCCGCACACATGCGGATCTCATTGCCGAGATTGCCGCATTGATGCGCACGGCACTCGATTCGACCGACACGAGATCGCTGCGACATTGCATCGGAGCGGCTCGCGCTCAAAGCAGCGATATTGACGATATCGTAAGTGCCGCGGGGCACGTCGTCGTCGACGACTTGATGCGGACCGGCGTGCCGGCAATTATGCTGGAACCACTTTTTGTCCAGCTTGCCGGAATCGAGCGCGAACTTTGCGCCTCTCCGGTGCCGACGGTACTGCGCTGAAATGATTATGGCGGCTGACTCACGTGCGGAGTGCGCACTTTGGATTTCGCGGCATCGATCGATGATCGCCGACGGCGCGCTGGGCTCTCTCGCTGCAACGGGTGTCACTGTTTCCCTCTCGCCCTTGCTGGTCCGAACGCTCGTCGGAGCGTTGTCGAAGTCGATCGCAACGAACAAACCCGCGACCGTGACGCAGTGGGCGCGAGCGGCGGCTGCTGCTTATTCATGCGAGGTCATCGGCGAACTCGTTGATGCCGCTTGCGACGTCCTGGCGCGCTTAGGCGATCAGCAAAGTGCGACGTTCGCGGAAATCCTCGTCTCTCTTGAAATCATCAAGGCGGAAGTTCGCGAACGCGGATTCAGCACGGCGTCCGCTGTAGCCCACGTGTCGCCTGAGGCGCCGCTGGCATCCACCGAATCCGTCAACGCTCATCGTATGGCCATGAGTACGGTCTTGAGTTTGCTCAAAGCGCGCGACGAAGCGACCTGCGCGCAAGCGCACGCAACCGGAACGTGGTGCCGGCTGATCGCGACGGCGATGGACGTTCCCGACGCAACGGCTCAGCGGATCGTCACGGCCGGTCTCCTGCACAGCATCGGAAAGGTCGCCACACCGGACAGCGTTCTGCTTAAGAACGGCGAGCTTGATGCCGACGAGTGGGCGGTCATGAAGCAACACGCCACAGCGGGTGCGGATATGTTACTCGAAATTCCGAGCCTCGCGCAGTATGCCCCCATCGTGCGCGCGTTGCGCGAGCGGCCCGATGGTCAGGGCTATCCGTACGGCTTGTCCGACGAGAATGTACCGTTCGAAGCCCGCGTCGTTGCCGTTGCGAATGCGTTTCAAGCAATGGTGAGCGACCGGCCGCACCGCCAAGCCTTGTCATACAGTGAAGCGCTTACCGTGCTGACGCAAGGCCGTGGCACGCAGTGGGATGCCGACGTTGTCGACGCGATGGTCGCGGTCGTTGTGAACGAGCGTAACAAAGCGTCAGACGCAGCGTTACCGTTCGCGATCCAAGCTGCGGGCTCACCGAATCCGGCCTTTATAGGGCAGCAGCGCTCCGCGTAAATCGTTTTGCCGCATTGGGTGTGGGCAAGGAGAGCCGTGGCAGCGTTCGTCGCCGCCGCGGCTCTTCGTTTTGGCCGGGGCAGTAATCGCGACGTTCCGGCGCGTACATTTCGTCTATGTCGCTTGCCGAAGTCGATGAGCTGCGCCGGTTGCCGTCGCCCGCGCCCTTTCCTCAGTCACTTGCCTTCGACGGAACGAACTTGTGGATGGGATCGCGCGAGACGCATCGGCTGTACGCGATCGATCCACACCAGTGGACCGCTCGTGATGAAGCGCAAGCGCCGGGCGTTCCGTACGGTTTGACCGTTGCCGGCGATGAGCTGCGCGTGTTGTGCGGCGAAGGTTCCGAGGACCACCGGCGCATTCACCGTTTTATCCCGGGCCGCGGATTTCACGCCGGCGAAGTCATCGACGCGCCTGACGATACCGGTTCGTATCTGGCGTACGACGGCGATTTGCTCTATGTGTCGCAGTGGTACCGCCAGCGAATTTTGGGGCTCGATGACGCCGGAGCCGTAGCGACAACGGTCGATGTACCGCACGGCATCTGTGGCCTAACGATCGTCGGCGGCCGTTTTTACTGCGCCACGACCGACAAGGAAGAGACGACCGAATACTGGCTCACGCGCGTCGATGCGCGTAAGGGCAAAGTCGAATGCGTCGATCTCGCACGTATCCCGTTTCAAGCACGTTCGCTGGCATTCGACGGCCGCAACTTCTGGACCAATCACCGCGAAAACAACGAAATGGTCTCGTTCGCACCGCCCGCCGGCGCGATCTAGTCGGGTAACGCCTCCGCTATCGCCATTTCGTCGGTCATCAGCGCGCCGATTGCCATGATGCGGCGCAGGGTGAGCGGGTCGAATTTTGCGCGCAGCATTTCCATCGCCCGGCGGTACAGAATATCTTCGCTCTGATCGGCTTGGCGGGGCGTGTGGATGACGCCCGAATGCGCGTCGCAGAAACCCAAGAGGCGCGCGGCGCGTTCGAAATGCCTGGCCGACGTGCATTCGATCGCCAGCGCCTGGATCGTTGAGGTGAGGTTGTCTTCGTTGCCGGTTTCGCGCCACAGGGCAATCGACGTTTTTGCCGCCCGATGGCAGACGTCGCGATCGCCCGCTGCTGCTGCATACAATGCGAGATTCGCTAAGGCGTTGATGCGCAGTGAGTGCGAGCCCGATGCGTCGGCATAACGAATCGCTTCGCGCCCGTACGCATATGCGCGCGGTTCATCGCCGGCCGAGAACTCCAGATCGCTCAGCCACGTAAGCACGGAACCGATGTGCCGATCGTTGCCGTGCGATTTTAAAAGCGCCAGGCTCTCCTCGAGAACGGCGCGCTTTTGCGGGAAGTCGGCGATGTCGATCGTGAGTCCGCGCGTGCGCAGCGACATCGCAATCTGTAGAGGATCGCGTAAACTGCGCGCGATTTCGATCGACTCGCAAGCCATAGCATCGGCCGCAGCGCGTTCGTCGCGAAAGTACCAGCCGAGGATTTGACCGAGACACCGCAGCGCTTCGGCGAGCCCTAGGCGATCGCCAAGTGCGCGATACAATTCAACGGCGCGCTCGCCGGCCGCGCGCAGTTGGGCCGCGGGATGCGATGGCGCGGAAACGACCGCAAGCTGTAAACGCGCCTCGATCTGCGGATCTTTGCCGGGCTCGAGAGCAGCGAGTGCAGCGTCGATCCAGCGCACCCCTTCGCCGTGATGCACCTCCATGAGGAAAAACGAGAGCGATGCCACAAGCGCCGCGCCGAGTTTGACGTCGTTACCGGATGTCAGCGCCCAATGGAGCGCGGCGCGAACATTGTCGATATCGCGCTCGCGCGTCGCCAGCCAGTCGCGCGATATCGATGTGCGGAACGCGGCGTCCGCCATTTGTGCCGTACGCAAGAAGTGCTCGGCATGCCGGCGGGCGAGGGCTTTGTCCTCCATCGAGGCGATCAGCTTCTCGCGAGCATAAAAACGTGTTGAGTCGAGCAAGCGGTAACGGCTTTCACCGCTGCCGACATCGCTGATGACCAGCGACTTACGAATCAATCCGGCGAGAACATCGAAGACCTCGCCCGCGGCGACACCGTCACCAGTGCATACGTCGCTTGCGGCGTCGAGCCGCCAGCCGCCCGCAAAGATTGCGAGCCGCCGAAACACGATGCGTTCGCGCTCGTCGAGCAGATCGTGGCTCCAGTCGATTAACGCACGCATCGTTTGACGGCGCGGCAGCGCCGCGTGATCGCTGCCGGTCAATAGTGCGAAGTGCTCGCGCAGCAAACGGGCGAGTTCGGCCGGCCCCATCGTCGTAAGCCGTGCCGCGGCAAGTTCAATCGCGAGCGCGATGCCGTCCAGCCGACGGCAAATCTCGATAACCGCGGGCGCGTTCTCGTCGGTCAGCACGAAGGCACGATCGGCCGCTTTTGCACGCTCGGCAAACAGGGCGACGGCGTCGTAGGCAATCGCTACTGCGGCTTCGATGCCATCGCTATCGTCCGGCAGCGCTAGCAGCGGTAGGCGGTACACGTCTTCGCCGGCGATGCCGAGTGGTTCGCGGCTCGTCGTCAGCAGGCTGACGTTCGGGCATAGGCGCAACAGCGCAGCGGCGCTTTGAGCAACAGCGGTCACGACTTGCTCGCAATTATCGAGCACGAGCAGCACGCGCCGCGCGCCGATCGCTCGGGCAAGCGTGGCGTTCCCATCGCCGCGGGGGGACACGCGCGCGCCCAGCACATCGCCGGTCGTCGCGGCGACGAGCGTCGGATCGGAAAGTGCTGAATAGTCGACGAACCACACGCCGTCGGGAAACATTTCGAGCAACTCGACGGCGACGTGCAATGCCACGCGCGTCTTGCCCGTGCCGCCCCCGCCGACCACGCTGACGATGCGGTGATGATGCAACTGCGTTTTGAGGTCGGTGATCTCGGCTTTGCGGCCGATCAGGCGCGTGTTCTGCAGCGGCAGATTATTCGCGGTTGCGCCGGTGATTGCTTGGGCGGGTTCGGTGTCGGACTCGTAGCCGTCGGTAAAGACGCGATTGCGTCCGGCGAGTTTCGCTCGATAGAGCGCAGCGTCGGCTGCCTGCAACAGGGCGTCGGCCGACGACGTGACGCGCGGCGTGACCGATGCAATCCCGACGCTGACCGAAACGCTGCCCAGCGATGATGCCGCGTGCGCGATTCCGAGTTCGGCGATGCTACCGCGTAACGCTTCGGCAAGGACTGTTGCGCCCGGCAATTCCGTACCGGGCAAGAGCGCGACGAATTCCTCGCCGCCGTAACGGGCGAAAAGATCTGCGGGCCGCTTGATACCGTCGGCCAGCGTTCGCGCGACGTGTTGCAAACACAGATCGCCCGCGTGATGGCCGTAGCTGTCGTTGAACGCCTTGAAGTAATCGATGTCGATCATCAGCAAGGTGAGTTCGGACTCGTTGCGGAGCGCGCGCGCCCATTCGCGCGCGAGCGTATCGTCGAACTTGCGGCGGTTCGGAACGCCGGTCAGGCCATCGGTGAATGCGAGGGCGGCATAGCGTTCGCTGCTGAGCAGCGTGTTCTCATAATAAATGCGGGCGCCAAGATAGAGTGCGCATGATTCTAGCAGCGTTAAATCTTCGGGATGATATTCGACGATGCCGTCCAGGCAGATCGCGCCGAGTACGGCGTTGCCGAATCGGATCGGCACGCCCAGCGCTATCGCGCCGGGCTCACCGCGCACGACGGTGTCGTCACTGGCGAACACAGCAGACGCCAACGAGTCCGGTTCGACGATATCGCTTAGCGGCGGGCCACCGGCCGAATCTTCCCACTCGTACACGATCTTGTTGCGCCGCGAATCGCGTGCGGCCATCGTCACCCGGCGCGCATCGACCAAGAACGAAAGTGGAACGCAACAGCGTGCGAGCAGTTCGGCGAGCGGTGCCTCGGCAGACAGAATCTGGGCAACGCTTCGCACGAGGTGTGCGCGTTGCAGAGCATCGGAAGAAACGCCGTCCTCTACGGGACCGACGGACGATGGCATCCCGGGGAGGTTCGCGCTCCGGCCCGCGTGCCACTGCTCCGCCTAGCCGCTATCTAAAGCAAGCGAGCGCAGCGCGCCCGGTACCCGGCCTAGGGTTGGACTGCCTTGAGTTTGTCGAGCGAGAAGCCCGACGATTGGCAGAGGGAAATAATCGTGCGCTCCTTGGCAATGATCGCTTCGCAGGCCGCCGGAATCTCGCGCGCAATCTCGGGCGGAATGATTTGCACGCCGTGTATGTCGGCGTGGACGAGGTCGCCGGTCTTAACAACCAGGCCGCCGATCGTAACCGGCATGCCGAAATCGATTATGTCGATGTACGCATGCGAAACCATGATCGAGCCGGCAAAATACGCAAAGCCCAGCGGTTCGACTTCGCGCAGATCGCGCACGCCGCCGTTGGTAACGGTGCCCACGCAACCCAGCGCGCGGTGGATATTCGATTGCACTTCGCCCCAAAACGCGCCGACCGGCGGATCGTCGACATCTTGGATGACGGCGACACGCGGTGCCGGTGACGCTGCGATCAAATCCCACCAGCCGTGGCGCGAATACGCGGCGTCGGTCGCGATGCTCGCGCGAACGCGGGCGGTCACTGCGTAGCCGATCGTGACGCCGAGCGCCGGGAATACGCATTTGATATCGGGGTTCATGAAGCCGTCCGTGCGCGGACGGACGTTGAAGGTTTCGATCGCATTGGCAATTGTGCACGTGTCGTACGCGCGAAGGCGTTCGAGTTCTTGGGCGGAGAGCGGCTGCATCATCATTTCCTTAGCGTGTAGCGGATGGGGCGCACGGCTTCGTCACGCGTCGCGCGCTCACCGAATCGCAAATGTTCGAGATGGGCGAGCGTTTCGGCGACGGCAAATTGCTGGTGCGTTTCGGGTAATTCCTCGAGCGAACGTTTGCGGCGCGTCCACGGCAGAACGCGCGCCGCGTCGGCAGCGCTTTTGCTGCCGGTTGCAAGTGCTGCAAGAACTTGCGCCTCACGCTCATTCTCGTGTGCGAGCAGTTCGTCGACGCGTTGTGCAAGATCTTCCCACGGCTCGCCGTGGGCGGGTAGCACCCCGGTTGCGCCGGCTACTTTGACTTTGTGGAGCGAGGCGATATATTCGCCAAGCGAATCGCCGCGTTCGCGATACCAGATGCCGACATGCGGCGTGACCGGATCGAGCACGTGATCGCCCGTAAACATGCGGCCGCTGACCGTATCGGCAAAGCAGAGATGGCCGGGTGAATGCCCCGGTGTCCAGATCGCGCGCAGCCGGCCGATGGCGTCGCCGTCGCCGAGCAGGCGGGTCGGCGCGACCATGTCCGCGCGGTGATGCTGCAATTCTTCGTCAAGCTGCGCGCCGACGTGCAGGCCGTTCGCTTCAATCCATGCATCCGCCATCGCATCGGTTCCAACCGGATCGCTGAGGTGACGCTGCGCGAAATCCCAATCGCGTTCGTGCATCATTAGCTCGGGGACCCCCAAAGCGAGCAGCGTTCCGGCTAAGCCGTAGTGATCGAAATGGGTGTGAGTGATCAAAACGCGGCGAATGTCGGCGAGCGACCGCCGCTGCTCGGCCAGGCCGGCATGCAATGCGGCGAGGACATCGCCGGCCTTCCAGCCGCAATCGATGAGCGTGAGGCCGTCCGGCTCTTCGACGAGGTAGCCGTTGATATAGCGCATCGGGTTGCCGGCCATGGGCAGGCGAATTTGGACGATCCCATCGCCGAGGGAGGTCGAGAGGCCGACGTCGGGATGAACGGTCATGGCACGCAAGAACCGCAAACAAGCGTCAAAAGTCGCAGGAGGTTACGCGCAAGTATTTCAATCGACTCCTGGCGGTCGCACGCCTTTTTGCGTGACGGCTTGGATTCATCCATTTTAGGAGGTCCCGCATGACCCATATCGATCGTCGAACCTTCATCAAGGCAGCCGGCGTTACCGGCGCAGCGGCTGCGATCGGCATCCCCGCCTTCATCCCGCGTATCGGCGAAGCGGCCGACAACATCAAAATCGGCGTGGTCGACCCCTCGACCGGAACCTATGCGGCCGTCGGCGGCAACGAGCTCAACGGTTTCAACATGGCCCTCGATATGTGGAATAAACGCGGCGGCGTGCTCGGACGCAAGATCGAACTCGCGATCGAAGACGACGGCAGCGACGCGGGGGTTGCCTCACAAAAGGCACGCAAGCTTGTCAATCAGGATAAATGCGTCGCGTTGATGGGCACGGTATCAAGTGCCTCGTCGCTCTCGGTTTCGAACGCGGCTCACGACATGGGCATCTTGTTCGTTGATTCCGGCGGCCACAGCGACGACGTGACCGGCAAGAACTGCAACTGGAATACGTTCCGCACGTGCCACAGCACCTGGATGGAAACGCACGCAACCGGTTTCACACTCGGCAAGAAGTTCGGTAAGAAGTGGTATTTGATCACGCCGGACTACGCGTTCGGACACGCGCTGGAGACCGGATATAAGGATGTTTTGGCAAAGATCGGCGGCACGATCGTCGGAAACGATCAAACGCCGCTCGGTACGGCTGACTTTAGTCCATATCTTACGAAAGTGCTGGCCGCCAAGCCGGACGTGCTGATCGTGCTCGTTCAAGGTGACGACTATACGAATTGTCTTAAGCAAGCCGGTTCGTTTGGCTTGCTCAAGAAATTGCCGGTCGGCGGCCCGCAGGTGGAGCTGGAGCCGGTCCTTGCCTTGCCGCCCGCAGCGCGCGGCGGCTTCTGGGGCGTGGAATGGTATTATAAGAGCGACAAAGTGCTCGGCAGATCCAACAAACTCGCGCACGCATTCGTCGACGAATACACCAAACGTTTCAACACTCCGCCGACCGCGCGCAGTTGCTTCGGTTACGTCAGCCTCGATCGCATGCTGACCGCGATGGCCGATGCGAAGACGACCGACTCTCCCAAAGTCGCGCGCGCGATGGAAGGGGTAAAGTTCAGCACGATCTTCGATGGCCAGGCGTACTATCGCAAGGAAGACCACCAATTGATGTGGCCGATGTGGACGGCCGAAATTCGAGAGAACGGCCCGGGCGGCGACAAATACGATCTCTTCGATATCGTTGAAGCGCAGCCGGCCGATTCAATCGAGCAAAGCGTCGCCGAAAAAGCGAAGGTCTGCAAGATGGAATACCCCTCATAGTGCCTGCGGCCAATCCGCCTGTCGTCGGGCTGGGGACTTCTCGGGAATGATTGAGCACATTGCGCCGGGGCTCTTTAATGGGCTTGTGCTCGGTGCGTTCTACGCAATCGTCGCCATTGGACTCTCCTTGATCATGAACCTGACGGGCACCATCAACATGGCGCACGGCAGTTTCATGACCTTGGCGGGTTATCTGGCGTTCGCCCTGGTTTCAAGTGGCACGTCGTTCTGGTTCGCCTTGCTCGTCGCACCGCTCATGACGGTGCTCGTCGGTTTTCTCGTCGAACGTACCCTCATTCGTCCTCTGTACAACCGCGAACCGTTCTACAGTCTCTTACTGACGTTTGGCTTGTCGCTTATTGCCGAAGAAGTGTATCACTTGATCTGGGGCGCAAACGGCGTACCGTTCTCACCTCCGGCGAGTCTGGGCGGCATAATCAATCTCGGTTTTATGAATTTTCCGGTATACCGGTTGTTCATTGCCGCCGTCCTGATTGTCGCGATCGCAGCGCTCGCGCTCTTTTTAACGCGCACCCGTTTCGGCCTGCGGTTACGCGCGGCAGTGCAGGATTCCGAAATGATCGCCGCACTCGGCACCAACACGCAGCTGCTGTACATGATCAATTTCGGGCTGGGCATTTTTCTCGCAGGCATTGCAGGCGTGCTCGCAGCCGGCATGCTCGGCCTCAACCCGACCACCGGCAATGCGCTGCTGATGCCGGCATTCGTCACGGTCATCATCGGCGGCATGGGAAGTCTTTTCGGCAGCATTGTCGGTGGCGTGTTGATCGGCCTAACGATATCCATGACGACCTTGTACATCCCGGCGGCCAGCGAAGTGTCGATGTATATTCTCATGGCGGTCGTGCTGATGGTGCGGCCGCGCGGTCTTTTTGGGGAAGAGAGCGTCTTCGGATGACATCTCGCAGAACCGCTCTGATCGCGGCGCTCGTCGTCGTGATTCTGCTAGCTGTTGCCCCATTGCTTTCACCGATCGTCCACGTTGACGTATCGATCCTGAGCGAAGTCCTGCTCACGGCGCTCGCGGTCATGAGCGTGAATTTATTGCTCGGTTATACGGGTTTGCCGGCCTTTGGAAACGCGGCATTTTTCGGTTTGGGTGCATACGGAGCGGCGCTCTCGATAAAATATCTTCACGTCCACTTCATCGAGGCGACGTTGATCGGCGTTGCGGCTGCGTTACTCGGAGCGCTCGTCCTTGGCCCGTTCTTGCTGCGGCGCCGCGGTATTTACTTCGGCTTGCTGGCGATCGCTTTCGGGCAGGTATTTTACTTCATCGCCTATCGGTTCACGGATGTAACCGGCGGTGAGGACGGAATGAGCATTCAAAGGACATACGTCGGGCTACCGAGTGCGCACTTTGTCTTGAAGGACGCATCGTTCTACTATGCGATGCTCGCCGTGTACGTTGCCGCCGTCATCGCGTTTTGGCTGATCGAGCAATCGCCGTTCGGACGAACGCTTGTTGCCATTCGTCAAAACGAAACGCGTGTCCGATACCTCGGGCTCAATACCGACCGTTTCATCTTTGTTGCGCTTATTATTTCGGCGGGCTTTGCGGGGTTAGGCGGTTCGTTGTTCAGTCAGTTGATCGGTTTCGCGTATCCGCTCATGCTCGACTGGCATCAATCGGGATTCTTCGTGTTGATGATGATCCTCGGCGGTGCCGGCACGGTTTTCGGTCCGCTGATCGGGGCGATCATTTACGTGATCGGCAAGGACATCATCTCGACCATCACACCCTTATGGCAAATCTTTCTCGGCGCGATTTTCATCGCCTGTGTGCTCGGCTTCCCCAAAGGAATTCTCGGAACGATCCTGGCGTTGCGTCGCCGCGCATCGGTCAAAATCGAGACCGACACGCCGGACTGGGAAGCGAATACGCCTCAATTGGCGGCCGAACGCAATGGCTGACGATATCATGCTCGAGGCGCGCGGCGTCTTTAAGCAATTCGGCGGCGTCCAGGCCGTCGACAACGTTTCGATTCGCGTCCGAACCGGCAGCATCCACGCGGTCATCGGACCCAACGGCGCGGGCAAGACGACGTTTTTCAACACACTTTCGGGTTTCACGCCGCCCGACGCCGGCATAGTCACGTTTCGCGGCATTAATATCAAACATATGGTGAATTGGCAGCGTGTTGCTGCCGGCATGGGACGCACGTTTCAAACACCGAGTATTTTTCCCGAGCTGACCGTTCACGAGAACGTTGTGCTCGGTGTGCGTAGCCGGGCCAAGGCCGCTTTTAAACTCCGGGCGCCGTCGGGCGAGGCCAAGCGCGCCGAAGAAGCGCGCGTCGATGAATTGCTCGGTTTCGTCAATCTCACGAAGCTGCGCGGCCGTTTGGTCGCCGAACTTTCGCACGGTGCACAGCGCTTGTGCGAGATTGCGATGAGCCTTTCGACGGATCCCGTGCTCGTGCTCTTGGACGAACCGATGGCGGGTCTCGCCGAAGCAGAGACCGAGCGTATCATGGGGGTGATCCGCGATTTGCACGACCGCTTGGGATTGACCGTTTTGTTTGTCGAGCATAACATGCGCGTGGTTCTCTCGCTGGCGCATTACATCACGGTGCTCGACCGCGGAAAACTCTTAGCGGAAGGAACGCCCGCGGAAATTTCGGCGAACCAAGTCGTGCGTGACGCGTACTTGGGCAAGGAAGTGCTCGACCATGTCTAGTCCGCTCCTAGCCGTCGAGGGTCTCAACACTAATTACGGAAAAATTCGTATCTTGCGCGATGTTGCGCTCACCGTCGGCGCCGGCGAACTTGTCGCACTGCTCGGCCTCAACGGCGCGGGAAAGACGACAACGCTACGGAGCATCTTGGGGCTTACGCCGCCACGCGCAGGATCGATCCGGTATGACGGTCACGATATTGCCGGGTGGCCTTCCTACAAGATCGCGCGTTTAGGTGTGGGCTATGTTCCCGAAGGCCGCCGGATGTTCAAGGAGCTTACGACGCTTGAGAACTTGCAGCTAGCGGAAAACGGGCGAACCGGCGAGTGGACGATCGCACGCGTCCTCGAACATCTCCCCAAACTCAACGAAGTGCGCGCGCGCAAGGCCGGGCGTTTGTCGGGTGGCGAGCAAGAAATGCTCGCGATCGGTCGGGCCCTCGTTGCCAATCCCAAGTTGCTGCTCGTGGACGAACCGTCACAGGGGCTCGCGCCGCTAATCGTCGAGGACGTGTATCGAATTCTGGGCGAACTCAAGAGCCGCGGAACGGCGATTTTACTCGTCGAACAGAACGCGCTATTGGCGCTTCGAATCGCGGATCGCGCCTACGTTCTGGACAGCGGCCGTATCGTGTACGACGGCGCCGCCGCCGAACTGGCAGCAGACCGCGATCGCGTGCGCACGCTGATGGGACTCGAAGCGGCCGTTTAGCGCCCTAGGATTGCGATTTTACGAGCTGCGGAAACGTCTTGCGCAACGCCGCGACCTTCGGTGCATCGTTGTAGACGATGTACGGATAGTCGGGGTTTTTCTGCATAAAGTGCTGATGGTACGCTTCGGCCGGATAAAACGCGACAAGCGGTTCCACTTTGGTCACGATCGGTGCGTGAAAGGTTTTCGCCGCCGCAAGCTGTTTGATGTACGCTTGCACCGCGCGCTTTTGGCTGTCGGTCGTGTAGTAGATTTCCGAGCGGTACTGAGTCCCTTCGTCGGGGCCTTGACGGTTTAGCTCGGTCGGATCGTGCGCGACCAGAAAAAACACTTTGAGCAGTTGATCGAATGAGATTTGCGCGGGATCGTAGGTGACTTCAACGGATTCCGCGTGGCCGGTGGTCCCGGTGCTCACGGTTTCGTAGTTCGCCGTTGCCTTCGATCCGCCCGAATACCCCGAGACCGCATTCGATACGCCCCTGAGCGACTCGAAGACGCCCTCGATACCCCAGAAGCAACCGCCGGCCAGCACGACTTTCTCGGTTTGGGCCTGGGACGCCGCCGGCGCTACGCTTACGTTGCCCAGCGCAAGGCCGATGAAAAGGACGGATGCGAGGGCGGATCGCGTGATGCTGCTCAGTGTTCTGTTCATCTTCAGATTAAACGGTCGAGCGGGCCACGCGGTTTCATTTGGGCAGCCGGATCAACCGATTGTGACCGAGAGTGGAATGGCTCGAAGCGGGTAAGGGCTAAGCGGGGTACGCCCTCTCGCTCTCAGCCAGCCCTTATTGGAGCCTTTCATGAATACGACCTCATTCTCAACTGCCCGGCGCGCCTGCGCAGCGGCAGCCCTTGCCATCGCGATGCTCGTGCCGGTCGCTGCCTCGGCCGCGATTTCGGCCGGCACGCAATTCTCGGGTGTTATTTCGCAAGACATCAGCACGAAGACGGCGCAAGTCGGCGATCCGTTCACGATGACCAACGTCAGCTCGACCGACAATAACATCGTCGGTGCGACGATCTACGGTCACGTTGCCGAAGTCACGCGCGCAAGCCAAGGCCGCAAGCCGGCTTTACTGCTCGCGCTCGATAAGCTCAAAACGCGTTCCGGCACGACCTACATACTCAACGGCCGCGTGATGTCGATGCAAGCGAATACCAAGAGCAATGCGCTCAATCAGGTCGCCGGCGCCGTCGCGGGCGACATCGTCGGTAACATCGTCGGCAAGCATCTCGGCACGAACGCGGGCGGATTGCTCGGCGCCGCCGGTGGTTATCTCTACGCCTCGAACGTCAAGCAAGATATGACCGTCCCCGCAAACTCGCGCCTGACCGTACAAGTCCTAACCGCCCACCCCCAAGCCCGGTACTAGAAGGTCTGATTTCCGCCGGGCTGTCGTTGCCGAGAGGCTCGTGTACCCGTAGTACACTTCGCCTCTCGGCGCCTCGGCCCGACGAAAATCAGGCCTTCATGGTTGACGGTGGTTGACGGTGGTCGAGGGTAACGGGGTGGGGTTCACGTAGGACACGTGCATGCGGTTGCCGGTGCCTTCGACGTTTTCTGTGGCGGCGGTTGATCGCGTTACGGGTGATGTTGGGGTGGCGGTTCAGTCGAAGTTTTTGAGTGTTGGGGCGATGGTGCCGTGGGTGCGTGCGGGTGTTGGTGCGGTAGCGACGCAGGCGTTCGCGAATACGAGTTACGGTCCGCGCGGACTTGATTTGCTCGCTGCCGGAACCGCTCCGGATGATGTCGCGGCTGCGCTCGTTGCGGATGATGACGGGCGCGACGACCGGCAATTTGGTATCGTCGATATGCGCGGGCGTGCGGCGACGTATACCGGGTCGCGGTGTATCGGCTATGCCGGCGGTATTGCCGGCGACGGCTTTGCCGCGCAGGGAAATTGTCTCGCTTCGGCCGCCGTCGTCGATGCGCTGGCGTCGACGTTTGCGTCGTCGCGTGGACACTTGGCCGACCGGCTTGTCGCGGCGCTACGCGCAGCCCAGAGGCACGGCGGTGATAAACGCGGGCAGCAGAGCGCGGCACTCATCATCGAGCGGCCGGGCGGCGGTTATGCCGGATTTAATGCTCGTGCCGTCGACTTGCGCGTTGACGATCACGCGGAGCCGATCGAGGAGCTTGCGCGTTTGCTCGAGATGCACAAACTCTACTTCTTTGCCGCCGAGCCGAACGACGTGCTAACGATCGACGATGCGCTCGGACGCGAAATCGCCGGCGAACTCGTGCGCGCCGGCGCGCTCGATGCCGGCGGCCCCTTTGATGACCGCGTGCGTGGCGCGCTCGTTTCCTTTATGCACGTCGAGAACCTGGAAAACCGCGTGCGCGACGATCGCACGATCGACCGTCAAACAGTCGACTATCTGCGCAATTTTCAGCGGTCCGGTTGATGCGCGCTGCACGATGATTTTACCGGAAGAACTCGCCACGGTCCCGCTCTTCGCCGAGATGCCGGAGGCATTGCGTGCGCGAATCGCGTCGCGGTCAGCCGACATCTGTGTGGAAGCCGGCGAATGGATCGTGCATGAAGGAAGTGCGGTGTACTTCTGGACGTTGATCGAGGGCGAAGTCGAAATCGTCAAGCGGTACGGCGGTGAAACGAATCAAATAACAACGTTCGAGCCCGGCGAGTATTTCGGCGAGATTCCGCTGATGCTGGGGACCGAGTCGTATGCCGACGTGCGTGCAATCACGGCCGCACGTTTGATGCGCACCGATCCCGCCGACTTCCATCTCATGCTGATTGCGTCGGCCGAAGCGAGTGCCATGCTCGCTCAGACGCTCGTGCGGCGCGTGAACTTTCGTCGCGACATCTACGCGGCAGCGACTGTGACCGAAGCGGCGATCGTCGGCGATCGTTACGATCTTGCGTGTCACGACCTGCGCGATTTTCTAGCGCGCAACCAGATCGCCTACGAATGGCTCGATCCAAGCGATCCGGGCGATGCTGCCGGGATGCCCGCTGCCGCACGTGATGCAGCACGATTTCCGGTTGTGATCCTTGCGAACGGGCGAACCCTCGAAACGCCGACGCTGCGTGAACTGGCGCAGGGATTGAATCTTCAGATTGCGCCGCGCAGTGTCTCGTACGACGTTGCGATCGTCGGCGGCGGTCCGGCGGGTCTGGCAGCGGCGGTGTACGGCGGTTCCGAAGGATTGCAAACGATCATGATCGAGCGCGAAGCGCCCGGCGGCCAAGCCGGCACGTCGTCGCGGATCGAGAACTATCTCGGATTTCCGGCCGGTATTTCGGGTGATGATCTTGCCAATCGGGCATTGCTCCAAGCCAAGCGCTTCGGAACCGAGATCTTAGTAACGCGCAACGTCATGTCGATTGATTCAACGCCACACGGCCACACGATCGAACTCGACGGCGGCGAACGTGTGCCGGCGCGCGCGATCGTTATTGCGACCGGGGTAACATGGCGCGAGCTCACCGTTGACGGCGCCGCTGAACTTGCCGGGCGCGGGGTCTACTACGGTGCCGCGCGCACGGAGGCACTCGGCACCCGCGGTAAGGACGTATTTCTTATCGGCGGCGGCAATTCTGCCGGGCAGGCCGCGATGTTTTTCGCGAACTACGCGCATTCGGTCACGCTCCTGGTGCGTGGCGCGTCGCTCGAGGCCGGCATGTCGCACTATCTCATTGCGCAACTTGGAACCAAACGCAACATTACCGTGGAAACCGGCACGACCGTCGTCCGCGTCACGGGCGGTGCGCATATCGAATCGCTCACCACTCGGGTCGAGCGTACCGGTGCGACCGCGGAGCGCAAGGCCGACGGCCTATTCGTATTCATCGGCGCGGATGCGGAAACGGCCTGGATGCCCGAGGCGATCGAGCGCGACGCTCGCGGCTACCTTCGAACCGGACGGGACATTGAACGCTGGCCCCTCGCGCGCGCACCGTTTCCGCTCGAGACGAGCGTTGCCGGAATCTTTGCTGCCGGTGACGTGCGCAGCGAGTCCGTCAAGCGCGTTGCCTCGAGTGTCGGCGAAGGCAGCATGGTCATCGCGTTTATTCATCAGTATCTCGCGAACCAGGCGGTAACAGCGTGATTGCACGGCGCGTTCTCGTGATTGGCGCGGCGGCTATCGGCGTCGTCGCGCTGTGCGTCATGGCTGCGATCGTGTATTTTATCGTTAGCGTACGCGGCGGCGTTGCGGGTATGGATGGAATACGCCGCGGTTTGGCTCTCCAAGCGCCCGTGAAAATCGTGCGCGACGATCGTGGCATTCCGCACATTCGCGCGCAGAACGAACACGATTTGTTCTTCGCCCAGGGCTATGTCACCGGCAGCGACCGGCTCTTTCAGATCGATGTCACGCGGCGTTTCGTGCTCGGCCGGCTCTCTGAAGTGCTGGGTTCGCCGACGATCGCGGTCGACATGGAGCACCGCGTGCTCGACGTTCGCGCCACGGTTGAGACGCAATTTGAGCACGTCGATTCACGGCAGCGCGCGCTGCTGCAGGCCTACGCGGACGGCGTCAACGCCGCAGCGACACGCGAACCGCTGCCGCCGGAATACCGCACGCTGGCGTTTTCCTTCGAACCGTGGCGCGCCGAGGATTCCCTGATCGTTGGTTTCGCGACAGTGCTCGATTTGGCCGACAGTTGGAACGAAGTGATCGCGCGCGACGAAGTCGTTCGTTCCGGCGGCGAACATGCAGTCGATGCTTTTTTTTCGCTAACCGATCCGGCGTACGATACGCCGACGGTGGGCGGCAAGCCCGTTACGGTGCCGAAGCTGCCGGCGTTGCGGTCGTTTTTTTCGCAGCGTCCGGCCGCGTGGGACGGTGACGCTCGTCGCGATGTGCTCGGCAGCAACGAATGGGTCGCCGGTGCCGCGCGCACGACGACCGGCCGCGCGCTGCTTGCAAACGACCCGCATCTCGATCGCGCCGTTCCGGGGATCTGGCATCTCGTCGATCTGCAATCCCCGCAGATGCACGCCGCCGGCGCGACGCTAGCGGGCGTGCCGGGCGTCATCCTCGGTCACAACGAGCGCGTGGCGTGGGGGTCGACGAACGGTACGGTTTCCGCATTGCGCGTATATGCCGAACGGTTCACGAGCGCTGCGGGTAGTGCGTACGTGCGGCCGGGAAACGCCGTCGCGACGGCGACCGTGCGAACGGAAAGATTTCACGTCCGCTTCGGTGCCGATCGCGTGCGGCGCTATCTCAGTACGGAGCACGGTTTTGTCGTTGAAGAAGACGGCTTCGTGCGCCATGCGGTGCAGTGGAATATTGCCGTTTCGCCGCGCTCGCCGGTCGATGCGTTTCTCGGTTTGGATCGCGCCGGTTCGATCGAAGACGGGCTGCGGGCGCTCGCGTCCTATCCTGGTCCCACGCAGAACTTCGTGCTCGCCGATGTGAGCGGCCGGGCAGCGTACACGCTGGCGGGTGAAATTCCAAATGACCCCGCCTGGGATTTGCGTGCGTACGACGGGAGCACGCTTCGAGCGCAGCCGCTGCAGGCGGTTCCGTTCGCGCTCTTACCGCATATCGCGCCCTCGCGGACGGTCGTCGCCAACAATTCCAACAACCTGCAGTACGGTGCCGGTTATCCGTACCGGCTCGCTCCGAATTATTCGCCGCCGTATCGCGCGGCAGAGGTCAAGCGGCGGCTCGACGTGCTGCCGCGGTTTGGCGTCGCTGATTTTGTTGCGATCCAGGCCGACACGGTTTCGATTGCGGACATCGAGCTTGCGCATAACTGTGCCCTGGCGCTGATGCGAACGGGAGCGAATCGCGAGCCGGAATTTGCGCCGGCGTTTGCGGCGCTACGCGACTTCAATGGACACTTTGACCCCGCATCGCGCGGTGCAACCGTGGTGCAGCGCGTGCGCGGCATCGCTGTGCGCGACTTATTTACACGGCTCATTCCGCCACCGGCGCTGCGTGGCTATTTTGCCTACGGTCCGGGCATCGTCACCTTGATGCGCGCGCTGCGCGAACGGCCGCGCGGCTGGTTCGCGGACGATGATGTCGACAAATTCCTGGCGACCGCCGTCCGGGAAGCCGTTCGCCAGTATGGTCGCGACGGCGTGGCGACGACATACGGCGAAGCGTATGCTGTCACGGCCCACCACCCGCTGGCAGCGTTCGGCATTCACGTCTGGGACGGACCGCGCGTGCCGGGTTCAGGCGGCAGCTACGCACCCGCCGTGCAGGGGCCGAGCTTAGGGCAAAGCTTTCGCGCCATATGGGACGTCGGCGCGTGGGATAACGGCGGCATCGACATTCCGATCGGCGAGTCGGGTGAACCCGGTTCGCCGCATTATCGCGATGTAGCCGACCGCTATCCACGCCACGTCCTCACCCCGTTACCGTTTAGCGAAGCTGCCGTGAACGCAGCCACGCGCAACACGCTGGTATTGTCGCCATGACGACGGCGTCGGAACTGAGTCGCACGTTTGCCGATGACGGATTCATCGTGCTGCCCGGCTTCAAGACGGCCGATGAGATCGCTGCGCTTCGCGCGCGCGCAGAACACATCGTCGATGCCTTCGATCCGGCTGCTGCCGGTGCGGTGTTTAGCGCGCGTGACGAGCGCGCGGGCAACGATGCCTTCCTTTCCAGCGGCAATACGATTCGCTGCTTTCTCGAAGAAGAGGCGCTCGATTCGTCCGGTAACCTCTGCGTGCCAAAAGCACTGGCGATCAATAAGATCGGCCACGCGATGCACGATCTCGATCCGGTGTTCGATGCGTTTTCCCATGGTGCGCAGTTGGAATCCGTGGCAAACGCGGCTGGCCTGGATGCACCGCGTCTCTACCAGTCGATGTACATCTTCAAACAGCCGCATATCGGCGGCGAAGTGCGTTGGCATCAGGATGCGACATTTTTTGTCACGGAACCCGTCACCGTGACCACGTTTTGGTTCGCGTTGGAACGCGCGGATCGCACGAACGGCTGCCTGTGGGTGCAGCGGGGCGGACATCGCACGCCGCTGCGCCAGCGCTTCATCGTCGACGGCTCCGGTGCGACGCTGGAAACGATCGATACAACGCCGTGGCCGAGCGAGACGTCGGCCGAACCGCTGGAAGTCGAAGCCGGAACGCTTGTCGTATTCGCGGGCTTGCTGCCGCACTACAGCGGACCCAACCGCTCGGCGTCCTCGCGTCACGCGTATACATTGCACGCCGTTGACGCCGATGCGCGCTATTCCGAGCACAATTGGCTGCAGCGCAGTCCGTCGTTCCCGGCGCGCGGCTTCGCCGGTCCTACGATGTAGTTGGTACGATCGTTCGGACGCGCGCGAGCACGCGATCGACGACGGCGCCGGATTCCCCCACGTACGCTTGCGGATCGAGTAGCGCTTCAAGTCGCGCGCGGTCGATGTGCTTCGTAACCGCGGCGTCACCGGCGAGAATATCGAGCAACGGATGCCCCTGCTGCATCGCGCGGCTGCAGGCGCCCTCGACGATATGATGTGCCACGCTTTTTCCGAGGATCGCGGATAAGGCCGTTGCGACGGCTTCGGACATGATGAGACCGCCGGTGAGATCCAGGTTGCGGCGCATACGCGCGGTATCGACGGTCATGCCGCCGGCGATCGTTAGCGACTGCGCAAAGACCGCCGACGCGAGGACGAAGATTTGCGGTAGCGCCAACTCCTCGCTTTGCCAGGGGCCGGTCGACCGCTCGTGATCGCCGGCGATCGCGCTGAGCAGAAGCGGAACGAGTGCGTGGACGCCGCGCGTACACGCTAGGACGTATTCGCAGGCGATCGGATTGTGTTTTTGCGGCATCGTGCTCGAACCGCCGCGGCCGGGCGCATGGGGCTCGAAGACCTCGCCAACTTCGGTTGACATCAGCAGGATAACGTCCGTCGCGATTTTTGCAAGACTGCCGCAGGCGATGCCGATTGCGCAGGCGAGCTCGGCAAACGCCGAGCGATCGGCGTGCCACGGCGCGTCGGGCACGTTTAAGCCGAGATCGCTTGCGAGGGCAACCGTAACCTCGCGGCCACGATCGCCAAGCGATGCGAGCGTGCCGGCCGCACCGCCGAACTGTGCCCGCAGCGCGCGGCTGCGTGCAGCGCGCAGGCGGTCAAGTGCATCGATCAGCGCGTCGAGCCATACGGCGCACTTGTAACCGAACGTAATCGGCAACGCATGCTGCAGATGCGTGCGGCCCGCCATCACATCGTCGCGATACGTCCGAGCGCTTTGCGCAAGTGCGGCAATGATGGCGAGCAAATCGCGTTCGAGCAGCGCGAGGCCGTCGCGCATACCGAGAACGAGCGCCGTGTCGAGAATGTCTTGTGTGGTCGCGCCCCAATGGACGTAGCCCGCAGCCTCGCTTCCTGCAAGGGTGCCGAGTTGTTTTGTGAGCGGAACGATCGGATACCCGACGTTCTGTGTGCCGGCGATGATGGCATCGATGTCGAGTCCGTCGACGGACGCCGTCGCCGCGATTGCCGCAGCGGCCGTCGCGGGGATGATGCCGAGCCGGCCTTCGACGCGCGCGAGTGCAACCTCAACATCGATCATCGCGCGTAAACGTTCACGCACGGAGAAGATGCGCTGCATCTCGGGGGTTCCGTGAAGCGCGCCGAAGAGGTCGTTCCCGCTCATGCGCGCGGGTTTCCTTAAACGTCCAAGAACGCGGTTTCGCCGTCGCCTTGTAGCACGATATTGAAGTGATACGTGGGAATAGCGGCAATGTCGTCGAGCCGTCTGGCGATCAGCGTGTTGCGCACGTCGTCCTGCGCGATCGATCGCAGCAACGGGTCGGCGGCATTTTCGCCGGCGTGATCGCTAAAGTAGATACGCGTGACGAGCCGCCGCAGCAATCCGCGCGAAAAGACGGAAACGTTGATGTGCGGTGCTTGAACGGTGCCGTTCGTTTCGGCAACGACTCCCGGCAGCACCGTCAAAAAGCCGAACCGGCCTTGTGCATCGGTACACGCGCGACCGAAGCCGCGAAAATGTGGATCGACGGCCTTCGATTGACGGTCGTCGGGATGCGCATACTTTCCGGCTGCATTCGCTTGCCAGATTTCGATGAGGCCGTCGGGAACCGGCTGCCCGTCACCATCGATCAAATTGCCCGCGATACGAATCTTCTGACCGGCCGGTCCGTCCGCCGTGAGATCGCTCCACTTCGGCCGTTCGAGTCCGATACGAAAAAACGGCCCGGCGGTTTGGGATCCACTCAGAGTCAGCGTCATCGTCTAGTTCTCCAGCGGCGTTGCATGGCGTCCGCGCAGCACGATATCGAATCGGAAGCCGAGCGCGAATTCTTCCTCGGTGACCGTGTGATCGTACGCCGAGATCAAACGCTTGCGCGCGTCTTGGTCGGGAATGCTGTTGTACACCGGATCGAGCGGCAAGAGCGGATCGCCTGGAAAGTACATTTGCGTGATCAGCCGTGATGCAAAGCCCGCGCCGAAAACAGAGAAATGAATGTGCGCGGGGCGCCACGCGTTCGTCTCGTTACGCCAGGGATAGCAGCCGGGCCGCACCGTAAGAAACCGGTACGTGCCGTCATCATCGGTGAGCAGATGACCGACGCCCGGGAAATTCGGATCGAGCGGCGCGTTGTGGCCGTCGTTCTCGTGCGTGTAGCGGCCGGCTGAATTCGCTTGCCAGAGTTCGACGAGCGTGCCGCGCAGCGGCCGGCCATCTTCGTCGAGAATGCGGCCGGTGACGATGATGCGCTCGCCGATCGGCGCGCCGGAACGCCGACCGGTGAGATCGGCGGCGCTCGCTCCGACCCAATCGGCCGAAAACGACGGTCCCGTGATTTCGGACAACGTCTGCGTCATGGGAATCAGTTTGCGCTTCGGCGCGCGCTTGATGGTGCTTCCGTAGCGGGGGAAATCATTTGGAGGCTGCGTGCCGGCCTGCTCGGGCGCGTACACATACTCGGAGGTCATCATGCGTTCTCTTTGTCCATCGCGGCATAGACGTCCGCTGCCAGCTTGTAGGCACTGTTCGCGGCCGGCACGCCTGCGTAGGCACCCACCTGCAGCAATATTTCGCTGACTTCGGCCCGCGTGACCCCGGTGTTGGCGGTGGCGCGGATATGCAGTTGAAATTCTTCGTGCCGTCCGAGCGCGGCCATCAGGCCGATCGTCAACATGCTGCGTGTTTTGCGATCGAGGCCGGGCCGCGACCAAATGTCACCCCAAACATTCTCGGTGATATATTCTTGAAAGCCGCGGGTAAAATCGGTCGTTTTCGCAAGCGCACGATCGACGTGTGCGTCGCCCAGGACAGCGCGTCGCACCCTTAAGCCGGCTTCTAACGGATCGTCGCTCATCATTTATCCTACTGTTGCGCTTGCGTGTTTGGGGTTGCCGAGAAATGACAGCACGCATTCATTGAATGCGGCCGGCTGTTCGGCGCACAGAACGTGTGAGGCATTTTCGAGAACCGTCATGCGGGCACCCGCGATCGCATCGCAGAGCGCAGCACCGGCGGCGGGCGGTGTAACCGGGTCGCCGGCGCCGCTGACGACGAGCGTCGGAATGCTGATGCGCGCATCGTCGGCACGCAGATCGGCGTCGCGGATCGCCGCGCAGCAAGCCGCATATGCCGCAGCGGGAGTGCGTCGCAGCATGTTGCCGAAACCGCGCACAAGATCGGGGTTGGCAGCGTAGGTTGCCGGTGTGAACCAGCGCGCGAGGACACTGTCGGCGATATCGGACATACCGTCGCGCATCACCGCAGCGATGCGCGAGGCCCAGATCGACGGCGGGCCGATTTGGCTTGCTGTTGCGCACAGAACGAGCGCTTCAAGGCGCTGCGGATAGAGTGCAGCGAAACGCTGAGCGACCATGCCGCCGATCGAGAGTCCGATAAATGTCACGCGTTCGATTGCCAGCGCGTCGAGCAGCGCGCGTGCGTCTTGCGCGAGCCGATCGATCGTGTACGTTTGGGGAGCCGCGTCATCGGTAAGGCCGTGCCCGCGCATGTCGTAGCGCAGCACACGCCGCGTTTGCGTAAATGCGGCGACTTGCGCATCCCAAACTCGCATATCGGTGCCGAGCGAATGCGCGAAAAGCACGATCGGTGCACCCACGGGGCCCGCCAGATCGTAATGAACCGTCAAATCATCAGCGCGAACGAACGGCATGCGATGCTCCCTCTGTCCCGCCAGTTCGCTACCGGCGACGAATTCAATCCCCGTCGCCCTGCGGCGGCAGGACCGTGCCCGGGTTTCTTGGCATTATTTTTGAGCCCTCCGCCCCCAAGGATACCGATCGCATGAAACGTAGCACCTTTGCCGCATCGCTCGGCGCCGCAACGTTTGCCGTTCCGGCGTTCGTTCGCACCGCCCGCGCGGCCGACGAAGTCAGTGTCGGCACATCGAGCAGCAGCAGTGACGTGCCGTTCTTTATTGCCGACAAACTGGGCTATTTCAAGGAACAGGGGCTGACCGTCAAACTGGAACCGTTCGACTCGGCGGCAAAAATGGTTGCTCCGCTTGGCGCCGGACAACTCGATGTTGCCGCGGGCGCGCCTTCAGCCGGCTTGTACAATGCCGTCGTGCAAGGCGTCGATCTCAAGATCGTTGCCGACAAAGGTTCGACGCCGAAGGGGTACGGATATTTGCCGTTACTCGTGCGCACTGATTTAATCAAGAGCGGAAAGGTAAAATCCTTCGAAGATCTCAAGGGCCTCAAAGTCGCGGAGCCTGCGCAAGGTACCGCATCGTCGTCAGCGCTGAACGAAGCGCTCAAGCGCGGGAAGTTGCCGTATAACAGTGTCGAGCACGTCTATCTCGGTTTTCCGCAGCACGTCCCGGCCTTTCTCAACGGCAGCATCGATGCGAGCCTGACGACGGAGCCGTCGGCGACGCTTGCGATTCGCAGTGGCGGCGCCGTGAAGTTTGCGGGTGACGATACGTTTTATCCCAACCAGCAACTGGCGGTATTGCTCTATGGCGGCAACTTCATCGAGAAACGGCGCGATACCGGCGTGAAGTTCATGATTGCATACATCAAGGCCGCGCGGTATTACAACGATGCGCTCAAAGACGGCAAGCTCCGCGGTAAGAACGGTGGTGCCGTGTTAGACATCCTTACTGAATACACGCCCGTCAAAGATAAGTCGATTTACGAGGAGAGCGTGCCGAACGGCAACGACCCCGACGGCCGCGTCAACGTCAAGAGCCTTGAAACCGATTTGGCCTTCTTCAAAGCGCAGGGACTCGTAACCGGAAACGTGACGATCGATCAGGTTCACGACGGATCGTTCGTCGATACCGCGCTCAAGTCGGTTGGGAGATATCACCGCAACGGATGAGCTCCATAAAAATTCGCTTCGAGCATATCGAGAAGACGTTTCGCCTGCGCGACCGAGACTTTACGGCGCTCGGCGATATTTCGTTCGAGGTCGGCAGCGGCGAATTTTTCGTGATTGTCGGGCCGAGCGGTTGCGGCAAAACGACGCTGCTGCGGATCGCCGCCGGACTCGAACAGCCGACCACCGGCCGCGTCACAATCGAGCGCAGCGCGAGTACACGGCCCGAGAACGCGATGGTGTTTCAAGGCGATTCAATTTTCCCGTGGATGACCGTGTGGGAGAATGCGGCATACGGGCTGCGTATGCGTGGCGCAGACGACGCGCACGTCCGCGATGTCGTAGGTCACTATTTGGACCGGACGGGCCTTGCGAAATTCGCTAACGCGTATCCGCACCAGCTCTCCGGCGGCATGAAACAACGCGTGTCGATTGCGCGTGCATTTGCGTGCGATCCCGAAGTATTATTCATGGACGAGCCGTTTTCGGCGCTCGACGAACAAAACCGGACGATCCTCCAAGAAGAGCTGCTGCGTATTTGGGATGAAACGAAGAAAACCGTCATCTTTATAACGCACAGCGTCGATGAAGCGGTCACTTTGGGCGACCGTATTATGATCATGAGCGCCGACTGCGGACGGCCCAAAGTATTCGTCGACGTACCGTTTGCACGTCCGCGCTCGGTCTTCGCGCTGCGCTCGAGCCCGGAATATGGCCGGCTGTTCGGTGACATCTGGGGCTATTTGCGCGACGAGATCAAGCTGCCGGGTGCAGCGCGCGCATCGTGAGCCTCGACCTTTCGGAAGCACCCGTCGCCGAGCTCGCCGCACAATCGGCCAAGCGGCGTCCCGTTGATTCGGCCACCTACGACCGGCTGCTCGGCATCGGCTCGCCGATTCTGCTGTTCGCCGTTTGGGAACTTGCCGCGCAACTGCATTGGATCGACGTCCGCTTTTTCCCGGCACCCTCGTCGATCTTCGGCGAGTTCGTCCGGCTCGGCTCGTCGGGCGAGCTTGCATCCAACGCCTGGTCGAGCATCCAACGGCTGGCGTTCGGCATCGTGATCGGCGGCATTCCGGCGCTGGTCATCGGCCTTGCAATGGGATTATATCGGCCGATTAACGCGGCACTCGATCCGCTGATCGCGGCCACGTATCCGATTCCAAAAAGCGCAATTCTACCGCTGATTCTGTTGATCTTCGGCCTAGGTGAATCGTCGAAAATTGCGATGGTGGCAATTGGAATGTTTTATCCCGTCGTGATCAACACGGCCGTTGGCGTGCGACAGATCGATCGCATCTATTTCGACGTCGGGAAAAATTTCGGGGCGAATCGCTGGAACACGTTTCGCACGATCGCTTTCCCCGGCGCGCTGCCGTTTATCATGACGGGCGTCAAGCTCGGCGTCGGCCTCGGACTCATTCTCATCGCGATTGCCGAAATGGTCGGTGCAAAGAGCGGCCTGGGGTACATGATTTGGAACGCGTGGCAGATCTTCGCCGTCAAGACGATGTACGTCGGCATCGTCAGCATCGCGATCATCGGTTTTCTGCTAACCGTGCTGCTGAATGAAATCGAGCGCCGGCTTATTCCCGCGCGTTCCGATCGCTGATGGCATCCGATGCGCTAATCGTCGGCGGCGGCATCGGTGGGCTCACGCTCGCGCTCGCGTTGCACCGGGCCGGGGTCGCGTGCCGCGTGTTCGAGGCCGTACCGGAAATCGCGCCGCTCGGCGTCGGTATCAATCTGTTACCAAATGCGATGCGCGAGCTGACGTTGCTTGGACTGGGGGATGCACTCGCGGCCGGTGCGGTCGAAACTCGCGAGAGCGTGTTTTTCAATCGCTTCGGGCAATTGATTTACCGCGAAGGTGCGGGGCGCTTCGGCGGCTATGAGTACCCGCAGCTTTCGATCCATCGCGGTGATTTGCACCTTGCCTTGTTGGCGACAGTTCGCGAGCGGCTCGGAGCCGATGCAGTCAGCGAGGGGATGCGCTGCGAGCATATCGACCAGGACGACGACGGCGTGACTTTACGCTTACGCGATACGGTGAGCGGCGCGAATGCGCCGGACGTGCACGGCAGTTTTGCCGTCGGTTGCGACGGCATCCGGTCGGCCGTGCGCGCGCAGTTCTATCCGGACGAGGGCCCCCCGGTGTATTCGGGTGTGAACATGTGGCGTGGCGTTACGCGGTGGCCCTCGTTCTTGAGCGGCGCGAGCATGATTCGGGCAGGCTGGCTTACGACGGGCAAGATGGTGATCTATCCGATTCGCGACAACATCGACGATGCCGGCCGGCAATTGGTGAACTGGGTCGCTGAAATCGAGACGCCGCGGCATGTCGAACGCGATTGGAACCGGGCCGGGGCGCTCGACGACTTTATTGGCGCGTTCGCCGATTGGCATTTCGACTGGCTCGACGTGCCGGCGTTCATTCGCGCCGCCGACCAGATCCTCGAATTTCCGATGGTCGATCTCGAACCGCTGCCGCGCTGGACGTTCGGCCGCATCACCTTGCTCGGTGACGCCGCACATCCGATGTATCCGCGCGGTTCGAACGGCTCCGCGCAGGCGATCATCGATGCCGTTGCACTCGGCGAGGAACTTGCCGGCGCAACCGAGCCGCGTGCGGCGTTGCAGGCCTACGAAGAACGCCGCCGCGAGGCGACGGCAACGATCGTGCGCCGCAATCGCACAAACCCGCCCGACGCCCTCTTACGCGAAGTATACGAGCGCACCGGTGACCGGCCGTTCGAGGATATTTCCGAGATCATCTCGGCCGATGAAATCGCCGCGCTGGTAGACGGTTACCGCCGGGTCGTCGGCATTGCGCCGGCAAGTGCCGCGCCGGGATCCGCATAGCAACCCGCCGGCGCGCGGTCGCGCTGCTGATTCTCGCAGGCGTCGTTGCGGCCTTTCAGCAGGGAAAAGTGCCGCCGGCGATTCCGCTCTTGCATCGCGAATTTGGTATTAGCGCGGTGACCGCAGCGTGGTTGCTGTCGATCTTTTCGGCAATCGGCGCCTTTGCCGGCATTGGGTTCGGAACGATCGCCGACCGATTCGGCCGGCGGCGCGCCGTCGTCGGCGGGCTCGCGCTTGTTGCGCTGGCGAGTATTGCGGGCGGCTTTGTCAATAACGCGACGGCACTCGTGATCTTGCGCGGCATCGAAGGCTTCGGTTTCGTCACGGCCGTCGTCGCCATTCCGGCGCTCATTACGAGCTTGACCGCGGAACGCGATCGTCGCCTTGCACTCGGTTTGTGGAGCGCGTATGTCCCGCTTGGATCGGCGATCGTGTTGTTTTGCGCGCCGCTTGCGATCGCTGCCGGCGGGTGGCGCGCGCTGTGGTTCTTCGCCGGTGGCTTTGCGGCCGTGATGGCGATCGTCGCCGCCGGGACACGCGATGCCAGCGAGCCTGCGCGCGTATCGCATCAGACATCGCTCGTAAACGACGTGCGGGCCGTCGTCAGCGCGCCGTATCCGCTCGCGCTGGCGGCGGGCTTCGCAGGATACACGGCCGGATATTTAGCACTCGTCGGCTTTTTGCCGGCAATGCTCGTCGACGCCGGCGTTACGGTCGACGACGCGGCCGTTGCGACGGCGATCGTCGTACTCGCCAACGCATTCGGAAATTTGGCAGGCGCTTTGCTCGCGCACCGTTTCGCGCGCTGGGTGATCGTCGTAATTGGTGCCGTGCTGATGGGAGGCGGCGCGGCGACGCTGTATGCGCACGGGTTGCCGTTGCCGGTACGATACACCGCGGCATTTATCGCTGCGCTCTGCGGCGGAGCGATTCCGGCCGCCGTCATGGCGTCGGTCCCGTTGTTCGCACCGGCGCCGCGCCTGGTCGCGACAACGCAGGGGCTGATCGTGCAAGGTTCGAGCATCGGACAATTGTGCGGCCCGGTTCTCGTCGTCGCAGCCGGCGGAATGCGCGGCGCCGGCGGCTCGATCGTCATGGCATCGTTTGCATCTGTCTGCATCGCCGCAGCGATGATATTGCGCCGACCCGAAGAAGCACGTCCGCAGGAGGTTCAGGCATGAAACCGCGCATCGGCATAACGTCAACGACCGGAGGTCAGGCTGCGGCGTACGTTTCGGCGCTGCAGGCGTGCGGTGCCGATCCGATCGTTTTAGCGAACGATCTCGCGCGCGTGGATGCCGACCTCGATGCACTCGACGGCGTCCTGATCAGCGGCGGCTTCGACGTCGATCCCGCACGCTACGGCGCGACGCGCCATTCACGAACGGAAGTGGCTGCGGCGGACCGTGAGGCGTATGAATTTGCCTTAGTCGTGCGGGCGCGCGAGCGCGATATTCCGACGCTTGCGATTTGCCGTGGGACGCAGGTCGCAAACGTTGCGTTCGGTGGGACGCTCGTGCAGCACGTTCCCGACGTCGTGGGGGAGCGAATTCCGCACGAACGAAAAGCGGCTGATGGAAACGATCACAAAGGCGTGATCGCCGAGCATATCGTTACGATCGACGCAGATGCGCAACTTGCAAGCGTGCTCGGCACGACACGCCTAGCGACAAGCGCGCGCCACCATCAGTCACTCGATCGCATCGCTCCCGATTTGCGTGAAGTCGCGCGCACCGCTGACGGAATCGTTGAAGCTGTCGAGCCGCGCTGGCCCGCACGCTTCTGGCTCGGCGTCCAATGGCATCCGGAATCAACAGTCGACGAGGACGACGGAAAAAGCCGAGCGCTGTTCGCCGCCTTTGTTGCTGCCTGCGCTACGAAGCCGATTCATCCGTAAGAGGAAAACGAGAGGCGATAATCTCCGCCGCATCGCACAGGATCAGCATGAAAATCTCGCGTTATGGCCGAGTTCTGCTGCAATGTTTGTTGTTACTGGCGGTTGCAATCATTTCGCCCGCGGCAGCACAAACGCCGGATAGCGCGCGCCCGGCACCGCTGGCGCTCGTTCCAAGCGAGCACGTCTGGGCGTCGACTGAGGTCGCTTCGGGCCGCGACGGATTCCCGTATATATACGCATTTCATACGACGGCAGATAAAGCGACCGCCGGCTACTGCCGATCGTTTCGCAACATTGTTCGCCGCCTTCCAACCGCTCGTCACGAAGTAAGCAAAACAAAAAGCCTCGCTAGTCGCCGGGCTCTTCGTTTATTTTTGAATGTGGTTGTGTCGTCTGCGTATATGGGTTTCCGATTAGGCCGTATTTCAAGCGCCAGTCGTCGGTGATCCGCATATGCACCGCGTATGCGACAATCGGCCACGCCACCAGGCCGCCAATCGCAATCAGCAATTGCTGGCCGTGAATGAAACCACTTACCCCCCCAAACGATCAACGCAAGAAACGGCGCTACCGCGAGAGACGCTTTCCACAGCCGAGGTTCGGGCGACGTGTATCCGATCACGACGATGTACGCGCGCGAACTTTAAGTAGCTTGCGCGCGGACGGGTAGTTTCCAGTTCGGGCGAACGAAGTGGCACGTGTAGCCCGATGGCAGCTTTTCTAAGTAATCCTGATGCTCGGGTTCGGCTTCCCAGAAGTCGCCAACCGGCGAAACTGCGGTGACGACTTTGCCTGGCCACAATCCCGATGCGTCAACATCGGCGATCGTATCGAGCGCGACGCGTTTTTGCTCATCACTGGTGTAAAAGATGGCCGATCGATAACTTGTACCGCGATCGTTGCCCTGGCGATTGAGCGTGCTCGGGTCGTGGATTTGAAAGAAGAGTTCTAACAGCGTGCGGAAACTCAGCTGCTTGGGATCGAAAACAATTTCAATTGCCTCGGCATGCGTTCCGTGATTGCGATAGGTCGCATTCTTCACATCACCGCCCGAATAGCCCACGCGCGTCGAAATGACGCCGGGTAATCGGCGCAACAAATCCTGCACGCCCCAAAAGCAACCACCGGCCAAAACGGCCCGTTCTGTTGTTCCATTCATAGCATCGCTCATAAAACAAATCGTACCCAATCGGATGCGCCAAAGCCCCCAGAAAAGGGCCGGAGCTACGGAGTGGTCGGCCCGACAGGTGGCAGAAGAGAGGTTTGAGTTGTCAACTCCATTGGCTGTACAACTTGTTCGGACAACGGGTCGTCGGCATAGAATTCAATGCTCGTGCCTCGTTCGGTTGCATGGCTCCAAGTAATCTCAACATCATGCAACTCGTGCCAGACGAAGATGGCGACGTGGACCTCGTCGTCACATCTGATATTGCCTAAGGCGACGTCTATTGGATCGAGCACTTTGCCGTCCTCGTTACGAACGTGCATCCTCACTTTAATGCTAGCAAGCGCCGGGCGTCCCAAATTCAGAGAGGCGTTGTGTTGATCGAGATATTCAGTGCCTGCGTTTTTTGGATCGTATCCAACGGGACGCCGAAACAATAAGACCTGTCCATGCGTTACAAAAATCTCTTTATCCGCCCGGTGGTTGTCCCCGTGGTGAGAGCAGCGCCTTTGACCGAGCCGAGATTCGATCTCTCTGGAGTAGGCACGGCTAGCCCAAACCACTGTTGCCAGAGCTATGGGCAAAGTGAAGGCTGCCACCCCCGCTAAGAGCCACGTTCCGGCAGCAGTGGAGCACTCAGCGCGCCCGTATATACATTCTTGCCAAGTAAGGCCAGGAGCCCGATGCCAATACGCCAGGCCGCCTAGCACAAACAAGGCAATCACGATCAGCTCGATCGTGACTATCGCTATGCCAAAGTTACGTTTGAGCGATGGAAATGCTTGTGATAGAAGCCAGCGCGGAGCGAACTGGATCAGGAATCTGCCCAGACTGGCCACGGCCTAATCCAGGGCCAGAGCTTAGCCGCCCGCGGGCGCCGGTCGTCTACTGAGCGTTCGGCAATCGGGCGCAGCGAGCAGCGGAGCACCGGTCATGGCTGCGAGTTCGTCAAGCGAGCAGCCGTCGAGGATTTCTCGCACGAGGAAGCCGTCTTTGATGTCGATCACGGCGAAGTTGGTGTAGACGCGGTTCACGACGTGCGGTGCGGTGAGCGGATAGGTACACCGTTCCAGCAAGCGCGGGCTGCCGTCTTTGTTCGTGTGCTCCATCAGCACCCACACACGCTTCGCGCCCGCGGCGAGGTCCATCGCGCCGCCGACGGCGGGCGCCGCGCGTTCGCGATCGGTCGCCCAGTTCGCCAGATCGCCGTTGGCTGCGACCTGATAGGCGCCGAGCAGAGCGATGTCGATGTGGCCGCCGCGAATCATCATGAACGATTCCGTATGTTCGAAGATCGATGCGCCCGGCAAGAGCGTCACCATCTGTTTGCCTGCGTTGACGAGTTCGGGATCTTCGTGACCCGCTTTGGGCGGTGGTCCGACGCCAAGTAGGCCGTTCTCGCTGTGATACACGACTTCGCGATCGTTCGGTACGAACTGCGCGACACGCGTCGGTAAGCCGATGCCGAGATTGACGTACGCGCCATCGGGCATATCTTGCGCGACGCGCCAGGCGAGTTCGTCACGCGTGAGTGGCGTGTAGAGCGTTTTCACCGGGCGACTTTCACAACGCGGTCAACAAAGATGCCCGGTGTCACGACGATTTCGGGATCGATGCTGCCTAACTCCACGATCTCGTGTGTTTGCACGATGCTGAGTTTACCGCACGACGCCATTACCGGGCCGAAATTGCGCGCGGCACTGTGATACACGAGATTGCCCCAGCGATCCGCGCGTTCGGCTGCGATCAGTGCGATGTCGGCGACGATCGGGCGCTCGAGTACATACGTGCGTCCGTCGAATTCGCGTTGTTCCTTACCTTCGGCGAGGAGCGTTCCCGCAGCCGTCGGCGTGTAGAAACCGGCGAGTCCCGCTGCGGCCGCGCGCATGCGTTCGCTCAGCGTGCCTTGCGGGACAAGCTCGAGTTCGATTTTGCCCGCTTCGTAGAGTTCTTCGAAGACGACCGAACCTTCGCTGCGGGGAAACGAACACACGATCTTCCGGACGCGTCCGGCGGCGAGCAGCGATGCGATTCCGCTGCCGCGACCGCTGCCGGCGTTATTGGAAACGACGGTCAAATCGCGCGCGCCTTGCTCGATGAGGGCGGCAATGAGGGCCAGCGGCGAGCCCGAGTCCCCGAATCCGCCGATGCAGACGGTCGATCCGTCGGCGATGCCGGCTACCGCGTCGCTCAGTGACGCAACGCGCTTGTCGATCATGTGCACGGCCGCTTTTCCGCGCCGGACCCTCGATTCATGCCACCGTTTGGAATACCTGACAGTGCGTGGCGTATATCGTCCGCTATGCTCGGGAAAGCAAGCGAACCTACAGAGGAGCTACACGTGACCGTATCAGCGGCGAAAACCAGGCCCGGGATCGTCACCGGCGTCGATCAAGCATGCTATTTTGTTTCGGACCCGCCGCGCGCGATCGCGTTCTATCGCGACGTGCTGGGCATGACCCCGACAGCGGTCGATGACGCCGGCCGGGGTGCGGAGTTCATCCTCGCCGATGGCTCAGCGTTCGCCGTGTGGAAAGACACCGACACCCCGACGTCCGGCGGCATCGTTATGCTCGCCGTCGACGAGATCAACGCGGCAATCGCTCGATTCCGCGAACGCGGCGCCGGCCTGAGCGACGTGACGGAGTCACCCATATGCTACATGTCGTTCGGTCAAGACCCCGACGGCAACGCGTTCATCGTTCACCAACGCAAAAATCCCGATACCTGACAGCGCGTGTCATATATCGTCCGCTATGCTCGGGAAAACAAACGAACCGTTAAGGAGATACGCGTGACCGTTTCAGAAGCCACAACCAAAACCGCAACCATCACCGGAGTCGATCTCGTTGCCTATTTCGTTTCCGATCCGGCGCGGGCGATCGCCTTTTACCGCGACGTGATGGGCATGACCCCGACGGCGATCGATCCGGAAGGCCGGGGTGCCGAGTTCACGCTCGCCGACGGCACGACGTTCGGCGTCTGGAATGACAGCGATACGCCGACTTCCGGCGGCGCCATCATGTTCGCCGTCGACGAGATCGGCGCCGCCGTTGCGCAGTTCCGCGAGCGCGGAGCGAAACTTGGCGACGCGAGCGAGACGCCGGTGTGTTTCATGTCCTTTGGGCAAGATCCCGACGGCAACGCGATTATCGTCCACCAACGCAAAACAAAAGACTAGGGAACAACCGTGCCGGGCCGATAGAGTTCGACGATATCTCGTGCGCGTGCGACGAGATCGTCGACGATCTCTATCGGCTCGATGACGGAAACACGGTTGCCCCAGTAGATGAGTTGACCCAGCGCCGTCCCGCGCGCGGGGAAACGAATGCGCACGACGAGATTGTCGGTCGTGTCTTCATGCGCTTGCGGGACGATTTGGACATCCCAATACTTTGAAACGTCGTCGAGCATCGCCGGCTCGATCGCAAGGAGCGTCGTAAATTTCTTCGTGTCGGCTTCGATTGCCGATTTCGAATCTTGCCAGTATGTATCGAGATCGAACTCCGGCGGGCGCACGAATGATTCATTCAGCAAAAGAACATCGAGAATACGCTCGGCTCGAAACGTGCGATAATCGTTGTCGTGCCGGGCGACGAGATACCAGATGCCGGCCTTTGCAACTAAACCCAGCGGATCGACGCGGCGCTCGGTGGTATTTGCGTCGCGATCGCGGTAACGTAATTCAACTCGCCGATCGTCCCACACCGCGCGCCGGAGAATCGAGAGAAAATTTTGCGGCTGCACGGCTTGATTCCAGCGGCTTTGATCGAGGTGAATGCGGCCGCGCGTTTTTTCTGCAGCTTTGCGCTGCAGGTCGCTCATCGCGCCGGTTAATTTCTCAAATGCACGCGTGTGATCGACTCCCAGACCAAGATCGCTCAGCGGGCTCGACGCCGAAACGAACAGCGCACGAATTTCACCTTCATCAAAATGGGTGAGCGCTTTGCGGTAGCCTTCGGACAGCGCGATACCGCCGTTGACGCCGCGTTCGGTATAGATCGGAACGCCCGATTCGCTGAGCGCATCGACGTCACGATAGATCGTCCGCTCGGAGACTTCCAGTGCCGTCGCGAGTTCGCGTGCGGAACGCCGCTCGACGTTCTGCAGCAGGAGCAGCATCGAGAGCAGCCGGCTACTTTTCACACCTCAGGCTACGAAATATGACAAAAAATGTCAACTATTGGATAGGATCGCGATCGAGTCGCACGCAGACGCCGGCAGATTGCGCCGACGCCGCGGGATAGCGCGTCATGACCGCTGGGTCGTGCCCGGGAATAATATGCTGCGCGGAGTCGGCGAGGTCGCGCATGCGGCCATACCCTTCGATCATGTCGCCGACATCGTGTACGATTGGAAACGGGCGCTGCTGCTCGAAGTTTGCGTAGAGATGACTTGCGTCCGACGCGAGGACGACCCAACCGCGGGCGGTATGGACGCGGACGATTTGCAACCCCAACGTGTGTCCACCGATGAGATGCACGGTGATGCCGGACGCGAGTTCCCAGTCGCCGTCGTGAAAATAGACGTGGTCACGATAGACTTCGTGGATCAACAAGCCCACTTGATCGGCATCGAACGGTGCACGCAGTCGCGCGTGCGTCATAAATCGCCCGGTCGCGTACAGCATCTCTTTGTCTTGCAAATGAAATCGGGCATTCGGAAAGAGATCGACGTTTCCGGCGTGATCGTAATGCAAGTGCGTCAGAATCACGTCGCCGATTTCGCTCGCCGCGATGTCGAGGAAACTCAGCCCTTCTACCGGCGAGCGAAGCACGGTGCGATTGCGCTTTGCGGCGGTTTCCACATTGAAGCCCGTATCGACGAGATACGTGGCACCGTCGCCGCGAATTACCCAGACGAAATAATCGAGCGGCATCGGTCCATCGTGCGGGTCACCGCCGATGAAGTTCTCGCTCGCCGTTCGTTCTTTATGCTCGGCATAGCGGATCGCGAACAGCTCGTAGACCGGCAGCGTGGGCATTCCGCACGCTTCGCGCGCGCGTTGCAAGCCCATGCCGCGCGGCATGGCAAACGGTTTCGTTCGCGAAGCGGGTGCGAGTGAAAGATTCCGTGCTTTTTATCGGTGCCGGCACGATGGGGGCGCCGATGGCGCTACGACTCTTGGAGGCGGGGATTCCGCTGGCCGTCGCCGATTCGAGCGAACGTGCGGTACAAGCATTTCGGGAGCGCGACGTGGCAACGGCGGCAACCGGTGCCGCACTCGCGGGCGACGTCGTGATCGCGATGCTACCAACCGATGTCCACGTCCGTGAGGCATTGCTTGGATCCGGCGGTGCGCTCACACAGCGCTCGCGGACCGCGGTGATCGACATGTCGAGCAGCGCGCCTGCCGCGACGAAGGCACTCGCGGCGGAACTGGCCGTGCGTGGGATCGCGATGCTCGATGCGCCCGTGAGCGGCGGTAAGGCTGGCGCGATTGCGGGCCGGCTCACAACGATGGTCGGCGGCGACGCGGCGGTGGTCGAACGTTACCGGGCGCTCTTAGGCATCATGTGTGCGAGCGTGCAGCACGTCGGCGGCATCGGTGCCGGCGATACGATGAAGGCCCTCAACAATTTTTTGTCCGGCGTCGCCTTGTGGGCGACATCGGAAGCACTGGTCGTTGGCGCGCGTGCCGGGCTCGATGTTCCAACGATGATTCGGACCTGGCAAACGAGCACCGCCCGCAATCATACGGTCGAATTCAAAGCGCCCAAGTCGATTGTACCGCGGACATTCGATGCCGGTTTCACGATGAATCTGATCGCGAAAGACATCGGTATCGCTGCGCGGCTTGCGCGCGAACTGGACGTCCCGGCACCGATGCTCGCCGCGGCCGAAGAACATTGGCTCACCGCCAAGTACGCACTTGGTGCGGATGCGGATTTTACGAGCGTGATCACGCTGATCGAACAATGGGCCGGTTTCGCTTTGGAACCGGCGACGATGGAGGATGGAAAATGACCGATCGCGTTGCCGAAGGCGCACGCATCCGGCGCGAAGTGCTGGGTCCCGAATATGTCGACCGTACGAAAGCCGTCGGCAAAACCGATCCGTTTTATCAGCACTTTGTCGATTTTACGACCGAGCACTGCTGGGGCAACGTCTGGGTACGGCCCGGCCTCGATCGTAAGACGCGCAGCATGCTCAACCTCGCAATGCTCTCGGTGATGGCGCGCTGGCACGAATTCGCCGTACACGTTCGCGGTGCACTCAACAACGGCGTGACCGAAGAAGAGATTGCCGAAGTGCTGTTGCAAGCCGGCGTGTACGCCGGCGTACCGATTGCATCCGAGGGCTTTCGTACCGCGATGGACGTCATCAAAACGATTCGCGCGGAGCGTTCGCCCAACGCCTGATTCACCGTCGTTTCCGCATATCGAACCAAGCAGCGCGTGTAAATGACAGCGTTTTCACAGCATCATCGTACGGCGTTTCACGTTCTCAGAGTAACCATGGCTCAATTCGTATCCTTGCCACGGTGAAAGAGGATGTAATGAACAAACAACACTTCGTCCGCGCTCTCATTGCAGCCACGCTGATCGCCTTGCCGACCGCCGCCCTGGCGCAGTCCGCCCCGTCGACCCCGTGGCCGCACGACCGCGCGGGGCAACAGCAGCGTCCGGAGCAAGCACCGCAACCCGACCGCAATCGGGTCGACCGCGACCGCGTCGAAAACGATCGCATCGCACACGAGCGAACGCCGCAGCAGATCGAATGGGAACGCGTGCACCCCGGCGTGCCGTACGTCGTGCCCTATGTCGTTCCGTATCCGGTCCCTTACTACAACAATGGGTACTACGGCAACGGCTACTACAACAGCGGCTACTACTACAACGCGCCGCTCGTTGCAGTCGGGCCGAGCGCGCAAATCAGCGGCATCGTCTCGTCCTTCTCCCCGTTCAACGTGTATCTCGACCGCGGCACGCACGTCGAACTGCATCAGGGCACGGTCATCAACCCGACCGGTCTCGGCTTGCAGCCGGGCATGCGCGTCGCGATCTACGGTTTCTGGAACGGCGACGGCTCGTTCGAGGCGAATCAAATAGACGTACGCTAGTCTAGACGCCCAGGTACTGCTGCATGATCTCGGGCTGCTCCTCGAGATCGTGCGGCGTGCCTTCGTAAACGACGCGGCCTTTGCTCATGACATAGCAGCGGTGTGCTAGGCGAAGTGCAGCGCGAATATTTTGCTCGACGATCAAGATTGTATGCCCGTCGGCCGCAAGCCGGCGAGTTGTCTCGACCAAATCGCGCACGATGATCGGTGCTAGCCCCTCGAACGGTTCGTCGAACAGCACGATGCGCGGATCGCGAATGAGTGCGCGCGCAATTGCGAGCATCTGCTGCTCGCCGCCGGACAAAGCCCGGCCCATGTTCTTGCGGCGCTCTTTGAGCCGAGGAAATGTCTCGTACACCCGCTCGATCGGCCAGGCGTTTTTTGCGCTGAACGCAGCGAGTTCGAGATTCTCTTCAACGGTGATCGTCCGGACGATACGCCGGGTGTCGGGCACGAGCTGCATGCCCAAGCGCGCGATCTCAAACGGTTGCTTCCCGGCAATTTCTGTGCCGTCGAGACAAATGCGGCCGGTTCGCGGAGCGAGGACTCCCATAATTGAGTGCATGGTCGTGGTCTTGCCGGATCCGTTGCGTCCGAGCAGCGCGACGACTTCGCCCTCTTCGACCTTGAGCGACATATCGAACAAAATATGCGAGTCGCCATAATACGTGTTGATCGCGTCGACTTCGAGCAGGCTCATTCGATGCCGCCCAGATACGCTTCTTGCACGCGTGCGTTGCCTCGGATTTCGGCGGGGCTTCCCAGCGCGATCGTCTTGCCGTCTTGCAAAACCATGATGCGATCGGCAAGGCCGAAGATGACGTCCATATCGTGTTCGACGATGACGATTGTAACGTGTTCGCGTAACTGCTTGATCAACGCGACCGTGTCATGCGTTTCTTCGGCCCCCATACCGGCCGCAGGCTCATCGAGCAACAGCAGTTCGGGCTCGGTTGCAAGCGCAATGGCAATCTCAAGCCGGCGCTTCTCGCCGTACGAAAGATCGTCGGCACGAGCGTGAGCGCGTGACGTCAATCCCATCTGCCCGAGCACGCGCTGCACCAGGGGCTTCAGGCCGTCGACTTTGCCGATCGCGCGAAAGATGTCGACGCGAAAGGGTCCGCGGCGAGCTGCTAGGGCCGGAATCGTGATGTTCTGCTCGACGGTGAGCTTCGGAAAGATTTGCGTGACTTGATAGCTCTTGGCAATGCCGAGCTGCGAAACGCGCGTGACGTTAAGGTTGGTGATGCGCTGCCCTTTGAACGTGATCTCGCCTTGGGTTGGTGGAATTTCGCCGGCGAGCATGCGGAAGAACGTCGTCTTCCCCGCACCGTTGGGACCAATGAGCGCCGTGATCGTGTTCGGCTCGACATCGAGCGATACGTTGTCAACGGCGACGAGGCCGCCGTAGCGCTTGGTCACGCCGCGCGCTTCAAGGATTGCCACGACTAGGCCGCGTCCGTCGCGATGTCGGCTTCCAGCGGTTTCTTGCGTCGTCGCAGAAAGGTGATGATGCCGCCCACGACACCGCGGCGAAACCCGGTGATAAGCAGCACGAAGACGATGCCGAGAATTAACTTCCAAACGCCGGCAAGCGCATCGACGCTTTGCAGCGATGACTGCAAGAAGAGCCAAATGAATGCGCCGACCAGTGGGCCAACGAGCGTTCCCGCGCCACCGATCACGGTCATGACGATGATTTGCCCGGATTGATCGATCGAAAACGCGTCAGGGCCGACGAATCCCTGAAACACACCGAGTAAGCCGCCGGCAAGCCCGGCATACGCCGCCGCGATGGTAAACGCGATGAGCTTATAGCGAAGCACGTCGTGGCCGACGGCCGCTGCGCGTTCGGGGTTTTCGAGAATTGCGCCCAACACGGCCCCGTACGGCGACGCGATGATCCGGCGCATGAGCATATAGCTGAGGAAAAAAAAGATCGCGATAAACGCGTAGGTGCCCAGGGCGGAGCTAAAATCGAGCGTCGTGAAGCCGAGTGGAATGGCCGCACGGGGGACGTTCGGCAAGCCCGATTCGCCGCCGGTAAACGCCTTGAGCGGTGCGTTTTCAAGAAAGAAGAAAAGCTGGCTGAACGCGATCGTCAGCATCGCAAAATACACGCCGACTTGGCGCAAGCTCTGCGATCCGACGACGATGCCGGCGATAGCGGCAGCCACGGTTCCCAGCGCCAGTCCGACAAGCGTGTTCGGCACGAGATGCTCTCTGAGCAGATACGCGGTTACAACCGCGCCGGTACCGAAGAACGCCGCCTGCCCGAACGAGAGCAGACCCGTAAATCCAAAAATCAGATCAACGCCTAAGCCGAAGAGCCCCAGTACGAGCACGCGCGTGGCAAGCGAGACATCCCCGCCGATAAGCGGCATCACGAACGGAAAGGCGACCAAGAAGACCGCCATGAGGCCGAGTGCGACAAGCGCACGCGAGCCGCGGGACCGGACTGCGATCACGCCCGCCCTTCCACGCCGAGCAGTCCCTGCGGTCGAAGAATCAGCACGGCGGCCATCGCGACATAGAGCAGCACTTGCGCGTAGTCGGGAACGAACACGGTCGCAATGCTAATGATTTCGCCGGCAATGAGACCGCCGAGAACGGCCCCCCCGAACGAGCCAACGCCACCGATGACGATGACGACGAACGACTGTATGAGTACGTCGGTGCCCATATCGGGATTGACGGCAAGCAGCGGTCCGTCGATGATGCCGGATAGGCCGGCGAGCGCGGCACCTAAAGCAAACACAAGCAAAAATGTGCGCTTCACATCGATACCGAGAATGTTGACGATCAGGGCGTCATCAATTCCCGCGCGCACGACGAGGCCGATGCGGGTCTTATAGATCAGGAAGTAGATAACCACGAGCGTCACGCCGACGATGGCGATGACTTCGAGGCGATACTGGGGATAGAAAATGCCGGCGAGATTGACGACGCCCGAACCCCACGATGGTGTCGACAAGAGTTGCGATTTGCCCGTAAAAATCGCACGCATGATTTCGACAAGCACGATCGAGAGCCCAAATGTCACGAGGATCTGATCTTCTTTGGGCCGATGGTAATAGAGGCGAATAAGAATACGCTCGATGACGATGCCCACGATAAAGCAACTCACGAGCGCCGCACCTATGCCCGCAACGAACGAACCGGTCTTCGTATATGTTAGCCAGCCCGCATAAGCTCCGATCGTGAAGAGCGCACCGTGCGCAAAGTTCACGAAGCCGAGCAAACCAAAAATAATCGTCAACCCGAGAGCGACGAGTGCAAGAATCGATCCCAGCGCAACTCCGTTGAGGAGTTGCGCTGCGATGAGTTGGAAGTCGGGCACGAGGCGCTCGAGTATCCTTTAGGTGTAGCCGGGCAGCTTGCAGTTGGTCGTGTCGAGCGGCTGCATAACGCTTTCGCCCGGAACGATTGCGACGATATCGAAAAAGTCGTCCCCGGCCTGCATTTTGCTCTTCGGCTTGCCGAGCACGACGGGCACCGGCCGGACTTGCTGATGATCTTCGGCACGATAATGAACTTTGCCCAGCATCAGCTCGATCGGGTGGCCTGCTTCGAGATATTTGATGATGTCGACCGGATTGAACGAATTCGTGCGCGTCACGGCATCAGCCCAGATCGCAAGCTGCGCGTAGGAAATGTGCGCCGTCCAACGCGGCCGCGTGCTGTATTTCCGGTCGAACGCTGCGATGAAATCTTTCGATAGCGGGAAGTGGTCTTGTAAGCGCCAGTACCATTCGAGCGTGCCATAGACGCCATTCATGATGTCGGCGCCGACGCCGTCTGCGAGATACGTCGAGATATTTGGCACCACCAGTTGCATCTTTTTGAGAATACCAAATTGTGCGGCTTGCTTCGTCGACGCGATGCCGTCGTTGCCGAACTCGATATTGATGAACGTGTCGGCATTCGAGTTTGCGATATTGGTGAGATATGAACTGAAGTCGCCGGGGCTCGGGAACGGTGCAACCACATCAGGCAGAACCGTCCAGCCTTCTTTTTGGCAAAACTCTCGCATCGATGAGGCCAGCGTGAGGCCATAGCTATAATTCGGTACGAGCATGATCGCGCGACGATTCTTACCGAGTTTGCCGGCCAAGATCGGCGCCATGGCTTTGGCGACCATGTACGCATCGCACTGCGAGCGGAAGCCGTAGCGTTGACAGTCTTTGCCGGTCGTGTCGTTCGAGCCGCTGGCGCCATCCATAAAGAGGACCTTTTGCTGCTGGCCGACGCCCTGCATCGCGATTGTTTCCGCTGTGCTCACCCCACCGGCAAACATGATCGCCTTATTCTTGGCGATGAACTCGTTGGCGCGCTGCGTGGCCGTATTCGCGTTGGTCTCGGTGTCGGCGACTTTGTACGTGATATGTTTGCCGAGGAGGCCCTTCTTGCCGCGTAGGCTCGGGATCTTCGCCATCACGCCGGTGTTGTTGTTGAGGTCCTCGATGGCAAGCTCGTAGCCTTTGCGCTGGTCCTCGCCGTCGGCGGAGTACGAGCCGGTTAGCGGGCAGCAGAGGCCGACGAAGATGGAGCTGCCCTGCGCGCCGGCCGGGAAATTTCCGATCGTGGCTTGGGCCTCGGCGGCCAGCGGCAAGCCGATCCCGCCGGTGGCGAGCGCTCCGGCAGCACCAAGGCTCGACGCGAGAAACGATTGACGGTTGAGGGACATGGGCGAGGTCCTCCGGTTAAGGGAGAGCTAAGGCTTTTCGCTATCGGCGCAAAGGCGCGCGAGCCCTTTTCTTTGCGACAAAAGTTTGACGCGGGTCCGGACACCCCCGGGTCGCACGGCGAAGCTGCCGGCGAGTTTTCGGTCGCGTTCTCGCGGTCTCCCTAGGCACGAGCTTGCGGTTTCGTGGTGTACCTCGCGATACGACACCGATGAGGATTTATCACTACTGCGTTGGACGTTTGCACAATCACACGACAAAATGCGATGTAACACTGCATCGCTACACGCATAACTTTAACGTCAGGTTTACATCTGCACGAGAAAAGCACTGTTGAACAAAGCAAGCGTAGACGATGAATGGTAAAGTACCACTCGCGCAACGGAGTGTCTCAACAAAATGATTACCGCAGTCGAACGCTTTGAATCGCCGGTCTCGGAGAATGTCACTCCGGTGTGCCCGTTCCATTTGAGCACGGTCGTTCACGATCTCGACGAGGCACGACGCTTCTACACGACGATCTTGGGGCGGCCGGAGCTGCGTAATACGCCGACGTCGCTGCATCTGGATTTCTTCGGAAGCCAGCTCACCTTGCACGGCGTTCCCGGCTACAACGCGCAAGCGTTGCACATGCGCGTCGATGCGGAAATCGTCCCGGTTCCGCACTTCGGTGCGGCGCTGACGCTGGAAGATTTCAACGCACTCGCCGACCGTCTTCATGCGGAAAAGTATCCGTTCGTGCTCGAACCGCACATTCGATTTGCCGGCAAGCCGTTCGAGCATTGGGTGCTGTTCATCCTCGACCCGTCGGGCAACGCCCTTGAAATGAAACATTTCACGCAGTTGCCCGCGTTTACGTGGACCTAGTTTCCCTCTAACGCGCGGAAAGAAAAGAGAGCGCCACACCTCTGCGGAGATGGGGTGCTCTTTTGTTTGGCGAAACGAGAAAATATGGACATGCCGACGGGCGCAACGCGCCGGACGATCTTATCACGCTTTGCGGCGGCGCTTGGAGCTGCGGCTGTCCTGCCGGGCAGCCGAACCGCGGCGATGGCCGCGACCGTGCCGCACGGCGACATGTTTGCAGCGGAATACACAGCGCACAAAGGCCCCGTCAACCTTCACATGTATCGCAGGCGGATCGGCAAGCCCGTAGCGGGGTCGTCGCCGCCCGTACTTTTCCTCGTACACGGCTCGTCGTTCGGCGGACGCTCGACCTTCGATCTCAACGTCCCCGGCAAGCCCGGCTATTCAATGATGGATGTATTTGCGCGCTACGGCTTCGATGTATGGACGATGGATCATGAAGGCTATGGGCTTTCGTCGCGAACGAGCGGTAACTCCGACATCGCCAGCGGCGTCGAGGATATCAAGGCCGGCATGGCCGTTGTCGCACGCGAAACCGGCCGCACGCGCGCCCATTTTTTCGGTGAGTCGTCGGGCGGAATTCGCGCCGCCGCATTTGCCGTAGCACATCCGGAAAGTGCTGATCGGCTTGCGCTCTCCGCTTTTACCTACACCGGCAAAGGTTCCGACACGCTCGGCAAACGCGCTCAGGATCTCGAATTCTACCGCACGCATAACGTCCGGCCCGCGACGCGCGAACTGTATCGCAGCGTCTTCACCCGCGATAAAGTCGGCACGGCCGATCCCGCGGTCGGCGAAGCGCTAGCCGATGCCGAAGCAAAGTATGGAGATACCGTCCCGACCGGCACGTATTTCGATATGGTGACCAAACTGCCGCTGGTTGACCCGGCGAAGCTTCATACACCGGTCATGCTCGCGCGGGGTGAATACGATGGTATTGCAACGGAAGAAGACCTCATCGATTTCTTCACGCGTTTGCCCAATCACGACCGCGAGTTCATCATCATTCCCGGCGCTGCGCACTCGCTTGTTCTGGGATTGAACCACGACCGTTTCTTCTACGCCCTCAATGCGTTCCTCACGCCGCCGCCACGGATCGACAAGCTGGGTTAACGCCTTCCGGCAAATAGTACAAATACTATAACGCGCCGCTAACGCATCGGCGCCTCGCTGCGTTGGTATGGAATGAGAGGCTTCACTCGTCGGCTCGTTCTTGTTGGTGCGCTCTTTGCGCTCAACTGCGTTGCGTCATCGAACGCTGCGACGCTCTTATTCTTTGGCTCGAGCAACGGGCTGTTCACGCCGGAAACGCCGGTCACGGTCGCCGTGCGGACGCGGATTCCGACCGAGATCGACGTTGAACTCGTCCCATTGCCGCTCATCCAGATCGTTGCGATCGCGCAGCGGCGGCCGTTTCGGCCGCTCGGGCCGAGCGATCTGGGCGCACAGGCACCGATCCGGCACGTTCACGACGTCGTCCATGACGAACTCGAAAACGGATTGGTTCACACGGTGTCATTCGGCACGCTGCCGATCGGAACGTATGCCGTGCGCATTTCTGCCGGTGACGCGGTCGCCGCACAAACCGTGACCGTCACAACGCTCGGTACGATGCTTACCGACACCGCAACGAGCACCATCGGGTTTGCGCTCGATCTGCGAACGTTTCATCGGCGTTCCGACGTTACGGTTGACCGCTACGGCCCGGGCGCTGCCCTCGAACGCCGCTTAGCGGACTCTTCCGGACTCGCCGTTTTTCCGTTCACACGTACGCAATCCGATCGCCAAAGCGAGGTGTATGTTGCGCGCGGCAGCGACGGTTCGGTGGCCCTTTCGACGACGGCGTCGCCGTATTTCAATGCTGCCGAGTCCGAAGCGGTGTACGCGCACACGGATCGCCCGATCTACCGTCCGGGACATCATGTTTTCTATCGTGCGATCTTCCGTGCTCGGGATCAGGGCGCTTACAGCGTCGCAACGGGCGAGCGGGACATCCGCGTTATCGATCCCGCCGGTAAAACGATGTTTACGGCAAAGGCGCAGCTCGACGAGTTCGGGTCCACGGCCGGCGATATTCCGCTGCCGGATGATGCCACGCTCGGTACCTACATGCTTTTGGTCGGAAGTGGCTATACGAGTATAGCCGGTTTCGCGGTCGAGGCGTACGAGAAACCGGAATATGCGATGGATATTAGCGCTCCGCCGGGCGGTGTCGCCGGCGGCGAACCGCTGCATGTTTCCGTTGCCGCGCGGTATTTTTTCGGCCGCCCGGCGGCCGGCATGAAGGTGCACTACAAGGCTAATTTCTGGCCGCGCTCCATCTGGTGGCGGCAAGGCGCATACACGAGCTTCGCCGGCTTCGTCGCGCCAGCGGAGCCTGCGCTCGCGCTGGTCGAGGGCGACACCGTAACCGATAGCGACGGCCGCGTTGCGATTGCCGTGCCGACGGCACATGTGGATCGCGAGCAGCAAGTACAGGTGCAAGTCGAGACGCGCGATGATTCGGGAAAGACGATTGCGGATCAATTGCAGACGCTCGTGACGCCGGGATCTTCCTATTTGACCGTCGTCCCGCACGCCTGTTTTGCTGCGGTCGGCGATGCCGTCGACTTTACCGTGCAAGATAACACGTACACGAACGTTGCTCGGCCGGGCGTGCCGATCTCGGTTGCATTCACGCATGTCTATTACGCAAACGGCACGCCGCATCGCGATGACGATCGTGAATCGGATGCGCACATCGTGACGGATGCAAGCGGCTCGGCGATCGTCCATTGGCGCCCGAAAGCGGACGGCTATTTTGAGGTGCGCGCCTCTTCACAGGATGCGCAGGGCCGTCCGATCGCTACGACGTCCGGCATCTGGATCATCGGCACGCAGTACGCGCGCGGATACCGTTTCGAGCGCTTGACGGTCGTTGCTCAAAAGAGCAGCTATCGGCCGGGGGAGCCCGCGACCTTGCTTGTCACCGCGCCGCAGGGCGACGTCGATGCACTCGTGCGCATCGCCGGCGGCGGCAGCGAGCGCGTCATCGTGAAACGGTTGCGCGGACAGACGTCGGCGATCGAAGTCGAGTCGCCGCCGGATGTTGCGAACTACACGGTGAGTCTATCGGTACCGACCCAACAAGGCGTCGGATACGCGCAAGCGGTGGTCCATGTCGAACCGGGTCCGCACTCACTTACCGTGACGATCCATCCGGACAAACTGAAATACGCGCCGGGCGATCGCGCTTCGTTTGGCGTGGATGTCCGCGATCAGCGCGGACAACCCGCACGAGCGCAGCTGGACCTCGCCGTCGTCGACGATGCGATTTTCGCGTTGAAACGCACGTCTGGCGGCGATCCGTTTATGACATTTTACGGCGTGCAGTACTTGTATCGCTCAACGGCGGTCTCGTGGCAAAACCTCAACGGCCCTGCGACTGCAGCATTGTCGCCGGGTCTGGCCACGATGATCGGCCGAACCGCCGCGCGTTCTCAGACATCGGCCTATCAACCGGCCGTCACCGCCGACACGTATACACTCGGTCCCACATTTGATGCACTGCGTACCGACTTCCGCGACACGGCGTATTGGACTCCGGCAGCCGTGACGAACGCAGCGGGTCACGCGACAATATCGTTCAGTTGGCCGGACTCGTTGACGTCGTATACGGCCGCGGCCGTCGCCGTAACGCAAGGGACCGACATCGGCACGGGTACGGCGAAGTCGCTCGTGACGAAAGATTTCCTGGTACGTTTGTCGGCTCCGCGATTCTTGCGTCGCGGCGATCAGGCGCGCATTACGGGCATCGCGCAGGGCGAAGCCGCCGCCGAGACG
>Ga0302324_100000883_pt1 | contig 75651 bp, 63 predicted proteins | sample Palsa_T0_1_FD_201949 | JGI IMG/M metagenome (GOLD analysis project Ga0302324, IMG submission 201949) | Peat permafrost microbial communities from Stordalen Mire near Abisko, Sweden - Palsa_T0_1 | ecosystem: Environmental > Terrestrial > Soil > Palsa > Peat permafrost | place: Sweden: Abisko...
GCATGCGCAGCCTGGCTTTTACCTTCCTTGCCTGGATCTGCTCGTAAGCTGGATTCTTCATCCCGAACCTCCTGCGGTGAGCTGTGAGAATAACCCACCTGTCCGGGATGTCTATTAGCAGCTACAGGACTGTCGCTCCGCTGACGGTGTTTATGAGTTCAACCCAACTCGATGTGGAAATATTAATTTCATTGGATTTGACGGCCCAAGTACATCAAGTAAAAGTTCAGGAAAGCGATGGATCTTCGAACAGCGCGACATTCACCGTTTATGCAGCGGTAGCGGGGCCCCAGCCATTTGCCGAGATCCCGGGATTTTATCCGGGCGGGTCTCAATCCGGCCTACTGACGGTGGCCGATGTGAACGGCGATGGCTTTGCGGATGTGATTATGCCTGGGCCTACGACGAACGGCACACCGTCGCTGGCCGTAATGCTGGGGCAGTCGAATGGACAGTTGGGACCTCCAACGATCACTCCCGGTCTGCTCGCCGGCATAATGACTGCGGGCGATGTGAACGGAGATGGCTCGGTCGACATTGTGAGTACAGCCGTCAACTCGACGAATGTGTCTCTCGTATCGGTGCTGCTGAATGACGGCAAGGGAAATTTCAGGCAATCCTCGGAGATTCCGTTTACCGGAGAGTTTCCAGGCTCGTTGACATTGGTAGATGTTGATGGAGACGGGAAGCCGGATCTTCTCTTCTCCGTTCAGGGTGGATCGATTTACTACTGCCGAAATTTGGGCGGTGGTTCGTTCGCCACACCGGTGACACTGGCAACAACCAGCGGCGACAATCAGACTTTCTTTGTTGGAGACTTCAATCGAGACGGACGGCCGGACATAGTCTATGTCGCTACGAATTCGACGACCGGCCAGGACCAGGTTCATTTGCTTCTGAACGCAGGAGGACGAACCTTTTCGGATCAGATAGCGTCCGGGATATCCGGGCAGATCGGCTATTTTGCGATCGGAGATTTCAATAACGACGGAAATCTGGACATCGCGCTGCAGCCGGAATCTTCTTCCGCCAGCCCAACGACCGTGTCCATTAGCATGTTCTTCGGCCAAGGCGATGGCAGCTTTGTCGCGGGGCCTACGACGATATTTGATACCGACGCATTTCAGCCGTACCACATCGTCGCCGGTGACTTTGATGGAGACGGGAATCTGGATTTGGCGGGGGAAAACGGAGATGCGGAGCCTGGGCACGTCATGTTTCTTTGGGGCGACGGCGCCGGCAATTTCTCGGCGCAAAAGATAATTGGTCCGAACGGTTTTTCATTGGCCGCTGGGGACATTAATGGGGACGGCGTGTCCGACGTGATTATTCCGGATCCAAATGGAATTGTGTCGGTGGTGATAGGGCAGAAACAGAGAAATTTTCCTACGGCCACGGCGTTCTTTCCAAATGCGAGCGCGAATATCTCTGCCGGGGACGTCAACGGAGATGGGAGGCCGGATCTTCTTTCGGGTGGGGTGTTAACCGAGGTGCCGGGAAATCTTTACCTGAATCAGGGCCAGGGGCAGTTCGCCCAGGCAGGAAGCCCTCCGGGCGAAGGATTTTTGCTCGCGGATCTAGATGGCGATGGATTGGCTGAATTGATCGGATCGGATGGGACGAACATCCTGATCTGGAAAGGAACAGGGGATCCAAATTACAGCGGCGCTCCGATCGTAATTGCCCCCCCGCCAAACGTCGGATTCTTTACGCCCGACATGCAAATCGCGGACATGGATGGAGACGGGCGTCCCGACATCGTGCTTCCCAATGTGGTTCTCTACAATCAGGGAAATCTGCAGTTTGTATACACGGCTGCGAATTTCGGAGGCTCGGACAATCCATTTGTAATCGGAGATTTTAACCACGACGGTATCAACGACATCGCGACTGGCGGTACGACGCTGCTGGGCCAAGCAAACCGCACTTTCGTGACCGTCACGGGAAATAATCTCGGCCTAGTTGACGGCACGTATGCGGCAGTTGGAGATTTTAACCAGGATGGAAACCTCGACGTCGTCACCGGGGGGAATAGCTTCCCTATCGCCGTCTGGTATGGGAATGGTGACGGCACGTTTTACGAGCAAAGCGGCCTAAATGTGGGACCAGTATCAGACTTCTCGGAATCGCTGGCCGTCGGAGATTTTAATGGAGACGGCCGACCGGAGATTCTAGCGTGCCTATATCTCAACGAACAATGCGTGGTGTACACGAATGACGGAGAGGGCGGATTTCAGCGATCTTACTTCGCTTCCGGAGCGACTGCGGTGGCGCTGCTCGCCGCCGATTTAAACGGCGACGGAAAGCCAGATATTGTGATCAACAACTATTTCGACGAACAGCCGACTAATTTCGAGATCATCTTCCATCAATAACGGTTGCACCAAACGCCGGGGGCCTGCGGGAGCCTGTGTAACTTGCCAAGATGTAAACGTAACAGAGCTTTTCATACGAACCGCAGATCCCTCACTTCGTTCGGAATGAGGACTGGATTGTGGCGTGACTGAAGTCATGCCCTGGCGAACACCGTAGTCGTCACACGGGCTCGGTGGCCCAGATTTCTAGAGGGCCAGCGTCAAAGCGCCTCCGAGTGAATTCCCGTTATGGAACTGCGCGAATTGTGGGACGAAAGTACCATACAAAATTTGTGGCGTAGGACTCAGGATTAACCCATCGCTTCCTAGTCGCTCAAACCCGCAACCCTTCGGCGGATGACCGAGCAGCGAGATCAATCGAAACTTAAAAATTGAATTGAGGAGAAAAAAGCCGATGGGTAAAAGTATGTTTCAAATGATTTCAAGACTCGCATTGGTGGCGTTCCTGGGGCTCGCAATTGTGGGGCCGGGCGCCGGTGCGCAAACAGAGTCCGCGGGTAACTTCAGCCTGCCCTTCGCTGCTCGTTGGGGCGGGATCTCGTTAGGAGCAGGAGATTACTCATTCAGTGTCGAAGATTTCTCGATCGTGCGTGTGCGGCAAGGGCAGAGAGAATTGGGTATGGTTCTTCTGCAATCATACGATCGCGTGAATGGCAGGAACGAGAACGCTTCGTTGATTTGCATTCGACATGATGGCACGTGTGCTGTGCGTGCGTTGACAACGCCGGAGCTTGGCACCTTCTATTTTGCGGTCCCGAAGGATGCGAAGATGCTGGTGGCGCAGCAGCCGGAATTGCTTCAGAGCGTATCGATCCAGATCGCTGGCAAGTAGGCGCTCGATTCGAAGAGGAATGTGGATTGTGAGGCCGGATATGAAGGAAACGCCAATGAATCGGCGCTCCTTTTTGTCCGGCCTCAGTTTTTGCGTGCTGACGCTCGAGAAGGCGGGTGGTGGTATGAATGAACTGGCGAGCTAGCGGAATTTTGCGAACGGCGTGCCGGGCTGAAGCCCGGCGCTACTAGTGCTGGCGGGCGTTGGTTGCAAGAATAGAGAACAGGCGTGCTGACCGATAGGTCGCGATAAAACCAATGCACTTGAACCTATTGACTTCTTCCATCCGATCGACCTTTGCCGTCCTCCTCAGCTGCTTTTTCCTGGCGCAATTGCCCCCGGCGCAGAAGCAGGGAGCCGGGGGTCCGCCTTCTGGCGCGGCGATCAAATCTACCGCGATCGTGGTGAATATGTACGCGATCGTTGAGGGACGGCATGGCCGGCTGATTCCGGACCTCAGCAAGAACGATTTCGAGCTGACGGAGGACGGCGCCGAGAAGAAGATCGATTATTTTTCTCGGGAGACGAATGCGCCTTTGAGCGTGGGCATTTTGGTGGACACCAGTGCGAGCCAGGATCGATTACTGGCTACCGAACAGTCGGCGTCGAAAAGCTTTCTCGGTTCCGTGCTGCGACACGACGATCAGGCCTTCGTCATGCATTTCGATGTGGACGTGGAGCTGCTGCAGGACTTCACGAACGCTGCTGAGAAATTGGGGCGCGCCATTGACACGGTGAAAATCAACCAAACGGGGCACAGTATCGTCGCCGAAGACGCGGGAGTCTCACGAGGCGGGACCCGGCTTTACGACGCGGTGTATTTGGCGTCGAATGAATTGATGAAGGCACGCTATGGCCGGAAGGTGCTGGTGCTTGTGACGGATGGCGAAGATCAGGGCAGCAAGATTGATTTGCAGGGTTCCGTGAAGGCGGCGGAAAAGGCTAATGTGATTGTTTACTCGATCGTGGTGAGCGATGCCGATTTGTATGCGTTATTGGATTTGAAATATCACGGCGATTCGAGCGTGCGGAAGCTATCGCGGGAAACAGGGGGGCGGACGATTCGCGTAAAATCAATTCAGGAAATCGGCTCTGCCTTCAATCAGATTTCGCAGGAACTTCATTCGCAATATTTGCTGGGGTACTCGCCGACGAATGTCCGCCACGATGGTTCATTTCGCAGGATTCATGTGAAGATTCGGGGGCGCGAATACATGGCGCGGACGCGGACTGGATATTACGATTCGAAGGATTGAGAATAGGTCATTTCGTAAGGCGGATGACGATCTCGCGGAGTATTTTTCGGCGGCTCTTGAAGCCCACCGGTACAGGTGATGCGCGACTTCAGCTAGCTATGTGCCGTTACAAGGCGTGCCGGGCGTGAAGCCCGGCGCTACAAGCGGTGGGGCGCGACTTCAGCCTGTCATGTGCAGTTACTGCGTATTATTTTGTGGCGGCGGCGAAGAAAATCTCTGTAAGTTCGACCGTTTCTTTTTGACTGGGCTCGTATTTCCACTGTTTGACGGCTTCAACGGCGGCGCCCGCCAGCAACGCGTTTCCTCCGACTATGCGGGTTTTTTTGACGATGCCATCCGGCGAGACGGTGACTTCGACTCTTACTTTCCCTGAAAGCTGGAACTGACGCGCGAGATCGGGGTATTTCGGATCGATTTTCGTTTTGATTTTCCGAATGATGGGTTGCTGGGGGACTTCCTGTGAAAGCGCCGGCGATGGCGCGAACAACGCGCCGACTGCGAAGAGCCCGAGGCCCAACTGCAAGAGTAGCCGCCTGTGCGCCTGCACGTGCGCCTTCCTTTGGCCGGGTGGCAAAGGTCTGACGGAAGAGATGGTGCAAGAGTGATGCCATGTGGCGTCGGAGTTTTCGTGGGCAGACTCGGCGTTGGCTGCGGGGACAAATTGCTGATTTTGGAAGAGATATTTAAGCGTGGCTTATCAGGACGATTTGATGTTGATTCTAAGGATTCGCAGGAACTGCTAATAGTCTCACGGTGAGATGAGAAATCGGAGAGATTGAGACCCACCTGGATGCGACGATGGTGATCGGAACCGGGAGGCGGGGGCCTCCGGGCTCTGAATTTAGTTTTGAGGTCAAAATCGGCTACGATGAGGATGTCCTACTTATCGCATGGCGCAAACCTTCGAACTTGATTTGAATCCGCAGCAGCGCGTGGCCGCTGAACATGGTGAGGGTCCGCTTCTTGTTGTCGCCGGTGCCGGGACTGGAAAGACGCGCGTCATCACCGAACGGATTCGGTTGCTGCTTGAAAATGATCCGCAGCTGGCCGGCGAGAGTATTCTCGGCCTCACGTTCACCGATAAAGCCGCGAACGAAATGCGCTGGCGGATCGGGAAACGTGTAGGCGAGCGCGCCTCGGGAGTGTGGCTCGGCACGTTTCATGCTTTCTGCTACGAACAAATTCTGCTTGCTTCCAATCCTGAATTAAAAGTGATCGACGACATCGATCACTGGATTCTCCTGCGCCGCAACATTCGGAAGCTGAAATTGAAGGCGTTCAAGAGGCTCTCCGAGCCGGGCCAGTTTCTGAGCGCCTTCGTTCAATTCTTCGCGCGCTGCCAGGATGAACTGGTAACGCCGGAAAGTTACCAGGTCTACGTGAACGGCCTGAAGGCGGCTTACGAGGCGAAGCGGGCGCAGATGGAGCCTGAGGCGCAGCACGCGCAGGAGGAAGTGATTGCGCAGCAGGAGGAAATCGCGCGCGCGTACGGAATTAGCGAGCAACTCCAACGCGAACGAAGCGTCGTCACCTTCGGCGCGCAACTGATGCAGGCGGTACAGAAACTGAAAAGCGATCCGGAGCTACTCGAGCAAACGCGAGAACGCTACCGTTACGTGCTCGTGGACGAATTTCAAGACACGAATATTGCGCAACTCGAATTGCTGCGGATGCTGACCGGCGAGCGGCGCAATATTTTCGTGGTGGGCGATCACAATCAGGCGATTTACCGGTTTCGCGGCGCGTCGTTCGGAAGCCTGAAGACTTTTCTCAAGGATTTTTGCGGGGTATCGCGCGAGATGCCGGAAGAAAAATGGCCGCGCGTGCATCTGACGCAGAATTACCGGTCGACGAAGCGCATTTTGCGCGTGGCGGGGACGGTGGCGGCGGAGAGCGATGATTCGCGTTACGTGCCGTTCACGCCGCTCGACACGGAAAATCCTGAGGGAGAGAAAATTCGGATCGTCGAATTCGGCCGGCCGGAAGAAGAAGCCGAATGGATTGCGAACGAGATCGAGAAATTCCACACGGCGGGCGTGCCGTGGCGTGACTTCGCGGCACTCTACCGAATGCACACTCACCGAACGTGTTTGGTGGAATCGCTAACTCGGCGGCACATTCCATTTGTGATCCGGCGCCTGTCGATTCTTGCGAGTACGCTGATACGCGATTTGCTGGCGTACCTGCGATTGATCGCGGTTGCGTCGGATGACGTGGCGTGCGCACGAATTCTGGCGATTCCCTACTGGCGAATCGAGCCGCGGGACTTGGTTCGTGTTGCCGAACGCGCCGAAAAGAGTAAGGGCAAATCGCTTTGGGAGGAATTCGTAGCATGGGCCGGCGAGACGAAAGGTGCGCCTGGCGCGCCGGCTCATGCTTCGCGAGCGAGCGAACTTGTTGCATTTATCGGTGCGATGCGCGAGCGGGCAAAAAAGACCGGCGCGCACGAGGTGCTTTCCGAATTGATCGGCGCGACCGGCGTTGCGCCGCTGGCCGCTGAGAGCGATTCGTACAATCTCGCTCGCTTCAAAACATTCGTGGAGGAATGGCAGAAGAAAGGCGACGGATGGACGCTGCACGATTTCATCAAGTACCTCGGATTTTTTGCCGAAGCTGGCGGTGATATTTTTCTTGAGGCGGAACCGACTGATGACGCCGTGCAGTTGATGACTGTGCATTCAGCGAAGGGGCTCGAGTTCCAGCACGTGTTTCTGCTGCGACTGTGCAAAGGAGATTTTCCGGCGCGGCCACGGCAGCCGGTGTTTGAGTTTCCGCCGGAGCTGATGAAAGAAGAATTACCGGAGGGCGATTTTCAGAAGCTGGAAGAGCGGCGGCTTTTCTACGTGGCGTTGACGCGGGCGCGATGGATGCTGACGCTGAGCACGGTTATCAACAAGCGGAAGAAACGATCGGAGTTTTTCGACGAGCTTCTGGGCGATTCGAAGATTCAGAAATTCGATTTGCGGCAGATAGCGCCGCGCGTGACTGTGCCCGTTGCGCAGTTAGCTGTAGGCTCAGCGCCGGTGGATGCTTCGCAACCTGGATTGTTCGATACGGCAACGGATGCGACGAAGGCGTATTCGCACATCGCGCTGTGGGCGAACGCGTTTCACCCGCCGCGGCCTGAGCCGCTGCAACTGAGCGCGTCGGCGATCGACACCTATCAGATCTGCCCGATGAAATATTTATTTAGAAGTTCGTGGCACTTGTGCGGAGAGGCGAAGGCGGTGATGACGTTCGGCAACACGATGCACAAGACGATCAAGGAATTTGTGGCCGACGTGAAGAAGCGCAAGCGAGTTCCGTTCGACGAAGTGGAGATGATTTACGATCGCGTGTGGTCGGGCGCGGGCTTCCTCGATAATTATCAGGAAGAGGAATACAAGAAAGCTGGACGAGAACAGCTCGCGGCGTTTCACAAAACTTACTCGGCTGCGCCGGCTGATGTGTTGATGCAGGAGAAGCAGTTTGAGATCGAGATGGAAAATAACGTGACGATTCTGGGGCGCATTGACCAGGTGAATCGAATCGCGCGCGATGAAGTGGAAGTGGTGGACTACAAGACGGGCAAGCCGAAAAAGCAGAAGGACGCGGATGTGAGCTTGCAGATGAGCGTATACGCGCTGGCGGCGCGCGAGGTGCTGGAGCTTACGCCGAAGCGGCTGGTGTTTTACAACCTGGTGACGAATGAGGCGGTGGCGGCGGAGCGCAATGCGAAGGCGCTTGATGAGGTGCGAAAGACGATTTCAGAGACTGCGGATTTGATTCGAGCGGGGGAGTTTCCGGCGAGGCCGGGATTTATTTGCAAGTATTGCGATTTTCAGCCGGTTTGTCCGGCGCATGAGCAGTTGGTTTCGATACGGGTGGGGATTTAGGCGGCGCGACGAACGACGCGCTACGATCGCAATTTGGGTATTTCGGGATTTCGTTGGCTAGGAACAGAACGAGGCGACCGTTTTTACGATCGCCTCGTTTGGAGAATCAGTGGAGCGGAACAACCTCGCCGTCGTTCCGTTCACAACGCGCACCAACTACTTGCTTTCTCCCCAGCGACGCGGCAGCGTGAAACTTTCTTCGCGCCACAATCGTTCCCTTCCTTAATACGAGCGCGAGCGAATCCTGTCAAGCAAAAATCTGCGGCGCGCATTGTCCGATTGGCGCGGAAAAAATTTGAACGCTCAGTGCGCGCTCTGGTAGTAACCCTGTCTCGCGTTCACGTGCAGCCCGGCGCGCTCGACGCGAACTTCAATCGCGTGATATTCGCCGCCCGTGTTGATCTGCGGCACGTAGGCGAGCGTGTATTGGTTGCGCGCTTCTTCGGTGACCGTCGAGTACAGGCGCTCGAAGTCGCCTTGCTTCGAGGCGAAGTAGGCGTCGCCACCCGTGTCGTTGGCGTAGCGGGTCATGCGGGCGGGCTCATGCTTGGGAATGAGCGCCGAGCCGACCGTGATGGTGTAAACCGAAATGTCGGATGAAAGAAGAAGCTGCAGCGTTTGGTTGAAAGTGTATTTGTTGTGGTGCGAATTCTGGCCGTCGGCGATAAGGAAAATCATTTTCCGGCGATCGCGCTTGGGATCGCGAGCGCGCAACAACTGCCCCGCCGCATAGACGGCGTCGTCGAGATCCTTCACCACTTTTTCCTGTTTCATTCCGTAAACGGGGACCTGCGGCTCCTGCGATTGATTATTGATCTGCGGTCCCGCGGTCATTGGCCCGATGGCATCACCCGGAAAACTCTCGCCGAGTTGCAAGCGGTGGAGCTGGGTGTAGAGTGCGTCGTTGTCCTTGGTGAAATCCTCGACGGGCTCAGGAAATTCGTCGAAGCGCATCAGCGCCGCTTCATCCTGCGGCCCAAGTGCCGCGGCGATGCTGGCGAGGCTCTTCTGCACCTGATCGCGCATTTTCATGGACAAGTCGTTATCGAGCAACACGACGACCGACAGCGGATACGGGTCGGTGGAAAACATGGACAGTTGTTCCTCCCGCCCGTCCTCAAAAACGCGGAATTCATCGCGGCGAAGATCGCCCATGATTTGGCCTGACGAATTCTTCACGGTGACGGGAACGAGAACGAGTGCGCTGACGGTTATGATCGGGCGGCGCGGGTTGGTTTGCTGAGGCGCCGGCGCGGCCTGCTGTGCGGGGGCTTGCGAATGGCCCTCGACGGAACCGGGTGTTTGAACCTGCGGCTGGGGCTGAGGCGGCGATTGCTGCTGCTGCGGTGGCGGAGGGGGCGGCGACGATTGCGGCTGGCTCTGCGGGATCGCCGCGCCAGGGAACGCGAAGATGGCGACTATCATCCACGTAACGATTTGCCTCATAATCATGTGGCCCTTTCAGCGCGGACGCCGCATCCGGTCCGCTTCGTCGCAGGTTATGCAATCGCGCTGCCGCCGTGACATCCGATGGGACGCAAAGCGCATCGTAGTGTCAGGCAAACGTAACCCGGAGAGATTATACAATGCAGGCCTCCCAGATTCGCTCTGCACTCGTGCTTGTAACTATTGCGGCAAGCTTGATCTTTGCGGTGAACACACCCGCGGACCGCGGCGCGTCTAACGCGGCGCGCGCTCCCATGCTACAGCAGGATCAGCAGCAGATTCCTGAATCGCAAAAGCCCCTCAAAGTCCAAACGGAACTGGTCAACCTGTTCGCGACGGTCCGCGACAAAGACCACGCGATCTTAACCAATCTCAAGCAGGAGGACTTCAAAATATTCGAGGATAATGTCGAGCAGAAAGTTGCTTTCTTTTCGAAGGAAGTGAATCTGCCGATTACGCTGGCGATTCTTGTGGACACGAGCGGCAGCCAGCAACATTTGATTCTCGCGGAGCAGGATACGGCTTCGCGGTTCGTGCATCAGGTGCTGCACAAGAACGATGAAGCGATGGTGATGAGCTTCGATACGGATGTGGATATGCTCGCCGACTTTACCGAGGATGCCTCCGTTCTCGAGCGAGCGATTCGCAGAACGGTGGTCGCCGTGGACGCCTCGGGCGCGGGAGGAACGGCCGGAACCGTGCATGGAGGCGGGGGCGGCGGAACGGCATTCTACGACGCGATCTATCTGGCCGCGCACGACAAGCTCACGCCGGAAGCGGGACGCAAAGCCATCATCGCTCTCACAGACGCTGAAGACAACGACAGCAAACTTAGCCTGAAAGACGCAGCCGAGTCGGCGCAGCGCGCAGACGCTGTGGTTCACGTGCTGCTGATCGCGGAGCCCGAGGGATATTTCATGTCGGGAATGGGCTACGGCGGCGCGAACGCGGCGAAGAGACTTGCCGACGACACGGGCGGGCGCGTGATTGCCGTGCGGAGCGAGAAATCGCTCGAGAAGGCGTTTGATGAATTGACGCAGGAACTTCGGTCGCAGTACGTTCTGGGCTACTATCCGACGAATACGAAGCGGGACGGCAATTTCCGCAAGATCAAGGTGGAAATTACGCGGTCTGATGCGAAAGTTTTGACGCGCCGCGGTTACTACGCGCCGACGGAATAGGCGCGGGCTGCTTCTTCTACGGCGTTACTCGCAGCATGACTACGCCGTGGGCGACGACGTTTGCTGTGAATTTCCCTGTAAATTTTCCGAGATCTTTTTTCGTCCACAAGTCCCTCACGTCTGCAGGTACGTGCGCGGGATAGCCGATATCTTCCCAGGCCGCAGAAATCTCCGCGTCTGATTTTCCGCGATTGAATAGTATGACGGCGCGGCCGCCGTCTTTCATCTGCTTCGCCCAGACTTCCAGGTCGCCATTCTTCCAAACGCGCCGGCCTTCCATCCCAAGAGGATCCTGATCCACCGCGATCACTTCTTTGTTCGTTAGAATTTCCTGGATTTCAGCAGACATGTTTCTGACGTCATTGCCTGCTATTAGCGGAGCTGCGAGCAGGCACCAGAAACTGAAATGCGAGCGGTATTCATTCATCGTCATTCCGCCGTTGCCGACTTCGAGCATATCGGGATCGTTCCAATGGCCGGGACCCGCGTAGGATTCCAATCGGACCTGCAGATCCAGAATCGCGGGCCAACTCGAGGAGTATTCCTTCTTGCAGTCCCAACAATCCGCGATGTCTCCGGTGGTGCGCCAGAGATTGCCGACATCTTTGCCCCACAGCCATGGTTTGTGATCGCCCCACTCGCAGAGACTGAACACGATCGGCCGGCCGCTGGATTTAAGCGCGTCGCTCATCGTTTTGTAAGCCGCCTGCGCGTCTTCGGTGCCGGTGTAGCACCAGTCGTATTTCAAGTAGTCGACGCCCCAGGCCGCATATTGCAGCGCGTCTTGATATTCGTGGCCTCGGCTTCCGGGGCGGCCTGCGCATGTTTTTGTGCCCGCATCGGAATAAATTCCGAACTTCAGGCCTTTTGAATGAACGTAGCCGGCCAGGGATTTTATGCCTGAGGGAAATCGGTCAGGGTCGGCGACGATGTTGCCGACGGCGTCGCGTCGGACTTGCCAGCAATCGTCGATTACGACGTACCGGTAGCCTGCGTCTTTTAAGCCGCTGCTCACCATCGCGTCGGCGATGGATTTAATCAGGGATTCGCTGACGTCGCAGCCGAAGCGGTTCCAACTATTCCAGCCCATGGGGGGAGTTTGGGCCAGGCCGTTGTCGTTTGGGTTCGGGCTTGCTGTTGTGGGGAGGGCGATGGATGCGATGAGAAAGATGATGACGAGCCGCCAAAAACGGGTGTTCGGCATTTTGATGACTCCGTTCGGGATTCGTAGCGACACGAGATTACTACACGGCGAGTGATGGACACTACACCGACTGGGCGCAAAAACGCCGGCCCTTCGAGGCTCAGTGTAAACAAGATGCGGGCACGACGAGAGACATTACTTCGCGGGGGGACCGAGGGCGCCTGGGGTTTCTGTGGCGTAGTAGCCTTTGCGCGTTCTGACGGTCAAGCCTTTGCGATCCGCGATATCGACCTCGATTTTCCGGTATTTTCCATCGGGCGGCACCGAGGGCGCGTAGGCGATGAAATACTGGCTACGAAGCTCGGCGCCGATGTCCTGGAAAGATTCGGCGAGGTCGTCCACTTTGTAGGGGAAAAATACGCGGCCGCCCGTTTGAACGGCAAATTTTTGGAGGATTTCATCGCCGGGCGTCTTGAACATTTTGCGGGGATGATCGGAGGTGGTGACGGCCACCCAATCGGTGCTGGTGCTGATGGAATAAATGGAAACCTCGCAGCGCTCGGCCATCTCGATGGATTCACTGAGCGCGCGATCGCTCAAATTGTCTTCGCCGTCGCTGAAAACCACGAGGACGCGGCGCACTTCCGGATTCGGGCCGTCGGGCATCGGAGCGTGAACCAGTTTCTGCGCGGCCACGTAGATCGCGTCGTTCAGCGAAGTACCGCCACCGGCGCGCTGCTTCTCTATGGCTTGGGTTAACGTGCCGACATCGCCCGTGAAATCCTGAATTACTTCGGGCTCATTATCGAATGTCATTAAGAACGCCTCATCTTTGTGACGGCGGATCACGTTGTCGAGAAAATCGATGGAGGCGTCTTTTTCGAAGTGCAGGCGCTCGCGAATGCTGTTGGACGTGTCGAGCAGCATGCCGATGCGAAGCGGCAGATCGGTCTGTCGGCCGAAGAATTTGATGTCCTGGGGCTTGCCGTCCTCGAAAATGCGGAAATCTTTCTGATCGAGATCAGTGATGAAGTTATTGCGGCGATCGGAGACGGCGGCCACGAGATGGACGAGACCGGTCGTAACTTTCAGGGGCGGCGCTTGCTTGGGAGCTTCTGTCGGCTGCTGGGGCGCTGGTTTCGCGTCGCCCTGTTCCTGTTGAGGGGGCGCGGCTGCGGCGGGGGGAGGCTGAGTTTGTGACGGCTGTTGCTGCGCCTTGGCTACGAATACAACCGCGGACATCAACATAACTGCGGACAAGAACGGCAAGACGAATGAAGTGCGCAACAACAATCGCATGTTTGAATTATAGGTACTCGGCGAGCGCAGCGTCAATCGCGGCGGGCGGCGCATTCAGCGCTTTGCCAAGAGTTTTCAGATAGGCGGCTAGTTCCGAAGGCAACGGCGCGTGCACTTCGATTTCCTTCTCCGTGCGTGGATGCAGAAATCGAATTCTCGCGGCGTGCAGAAAATTGCGGCCGAGCTCTGGCAGCGCGATTGTGCCAGCTCGTTCTTCTCGCGGCGCGCCGTAAAGTGTATCGCCAACGACGGGACACCCGAGCGCTGAGAAATGGACGCGAAGCTGGTGCGTGCGCCCGGTGTGTAATCCAGCTTCAACGAGGCTGAAGCCGCCGAGAAGCAGCTTTGTTTTCCAATCCGTTCGCGCGGGCCGGCCTTCGCGGCGGCGGGTGGTCATTCGCATGCGCCGGTGCAAATCGCGGGCTACGGGCAATTCGATTCGTCCTGTCGCCGTTTGCAACTTACCGTGGAGCAACGCAACGTAAATTTTCTGGACTTCGCGCTCCTGAAATTCTTCCACGAGCTTTCGATGCGCCGCGTCGTTTCGCGCCACGATCAGCACGCCGGAAGTTCCTTTGTCGAGGCGATGCACGATTCCGGGGCGCAATGGTCCGCCGACGGCGGAGAGCGTGCCGAAGCGATCGAGAAGCGCAGCCGTCAGCGTCCCCAAAACATTTCCGCTTCCTGGATGCACGACCATGCCAGCGGGCTTATTAATTACGGCTAAATCTTCATCTTCGTAAAGAACATCGAGTGGGATCGCTTCCGGCGCTACGGCCACGGGCTGCGGCGGGGGAATTTCGATTTCGACTATTTGGCCGGATTCGAGGCGGTGGGATGGCTTCGTGGTGATTCCATCAACGCGAACACGACCTTCGGAGATCAACGCCTGAAGACGGGTGCGGCTGAGATCGGTGGCGTTGGCGGCGAGAAAACGGTCGAGCCGCGCGCCTGCATCTTCGTCTTCGACGGTAAAGGATAAGAATTCGTCTGGAGTTTGCGCCACGGATTCTCTAGGCGCGCCGCGGCGTGGCGCGCCTTCGTTTTGTCTTGGCCTTGGCCTTGGGCTCGTCCTTGGGCATGTCCTTGGACTTGGGCTCGCCGACATCTGAAATAATTGGCATAGCCGGGAGCTGGTGATGCGTGCCGCGCCACCAGAGGAACGCGCCGGTCAAAATAAATGCGACGGCCACGATTTGCATCAGCGAAACCGCACCGTGAAACATCAGCGTGCGATCGGGATCGCCGCGGACGAACTCAATCGCGCTGCGCTCGAATCCATATAAAAGAAGATAGGTGCCGAGTATTTGGCCCTTAAAGGTCTGCCGCTTGCCGATCCAAATGAGAATCAGGAAATTACAGAACTCGGCGGCGGCTTCGTAAAGCTGCGTCGGGTGGAGGGGAACTCCCATCGGCGTGCCGACAAGCCGCGGGGCAATTGGATTCGTGAACATGACGCCCCACGGTAGCGTGGTGGGTTTGCCGTAGCAGCATCCCGCCATGAAACAGCCTAGCCGGCCGATGGCGTGGCCGAGAGGCAAACCCGCCGAGTAGCAATCGAGCAGGGCGAGCAGAGGAATCTTCGCGATGCGCGTGTAGATGATCGTCAGCGCAATGGCGCCTAGAACGCCGCCGAAAAACGTTCCGCCGGATTGAATCAGATCGTAGGAAAAGATCTCGCGCGGATGTTGCATGTAGTAGTGCCAGTAGATGACGACGAGCCAGAGCTTGGCGACGACCAACGCCGTCAGAACTACGTAGATGCCGAGATTCCAGACTCGATCGGGATCGAGGCCCGCGTGTGGCGCTTGCCTGCGCGCGAACCACAAGCCCAACAAGACGCCGGTGGCGACCAGCACACCGTAGCTGTAAATCGTGAATCGCCCGGCTTCGAAAAGAATTGGATGCACGCCTATGCTTTCTGCTGGCTTGGACTACGCCAATCTACCAGTAGCTCAAGGATCACGAGACCTGCGCCGACGACGATCGCGGAATCGGCGACATTGAAAGTGTACCAATGGTGGCCGCCGACGTGAAAATCGATGAAGTCGATGACGCTGCGACGCGCCACGCGGTCAAGAACATTGCCCAGTGCGCCACCGAGAATTAGAGAGATGCCAAATTCGCCGAGGCGCCCGCCGGCGCGTCCGGTGACAAGCAGCCACGCGAGGAAGCCAATCACGGCAACCGAAAAAAGAATGAGCACGGGCGAAAGCCAGGGCGAGCGTGACTCCGCGAACAGGCCGAATGCGACGCCGGGATTCGTCGTGTGGACGAAATTCAGGACGCTGGGAACGAGGACGCGCTGCGAGCCCAGCGAAGTGTATTTTTCGATGGCGAATTTGCTTGCCTGGTCGGCGGCCAGCGCGGCCAAAACGACGAGGCCATTCCACCACCTGGCTGCGCGTGGCTTGCGTTCGGCCATCACGATCCTGCGACGCCGGTCGTGCGCGCGATTTCATCGAGAGCGGCGGTGCAGCGCTCGCAGATTGTCGGATACTCGGAGTTGTCGCCGACGTGCGTCGAATAATTCCAGCAGCGCTCGCATTTCTGCCCGTCCGCGCGATCCACTTTCACGCTGACGCCTTCGGCCGTTGAGGGTTCGAGACGTACCTGGGAGACGATGAAGAGAGCGGGGAGGCTCTTCAGATAGTTCGCGAGCAGCGCGGCGGTATCTCCCGATGCCGAAATCGTAACTTTAGCTTCGAGCGCGGCAGAGATTAGCTTTGCGGCCCGCGCCTGTTCGAGAGCTTTCAACACCTCTTCGCGCACGGAAAGAAGTTTCTCCCAATTCTCAGCTATTTTTGCGGTTGCCGCGCTTTCTAGCTCTTCGGCTTTCGGGAAATGCGCCATGTGAATGCTCTCGGGCGCGCCGGCCTCGTGCGGGAAGTGCTTCCAAATTTCTTCGGAGGTGTAGACGAGGATCGGCGCGATGAGGCGCAGGAGGGCGCTGGCGATGCGATACACAGCGGTCTGCGCGGAGCGGCGGCCAACGCTGCGCGGGGCGAATGTGTAGAGGCGATCTTTCAGCACGTCAAAATAAAACGAGCTCAAATCCACAACGGCAAAATCGTGCGCGGCGTGGAAGACGCGGTGAAAATCGAAGGACTCGTACCATTCTAGGGACCGGCGAACGAGATCGCCAGTGCGGCGCAACATCCACGCGTCCATCTCCCAGAGTTCTGAATCCGGCAGAGCGTCGCGTGAGGGATCGAAATCGGCGAGATTCGAGAGCGCGAAACGAAACGTGTTCCGCAATTTTCTATAGGTTTCCGAAAGCTGCGTCATCGCGGCTTCGGAATAGCGGACGTCGCCAAAATAATCCTGAGACGCGACCCAAAGGCGGACCATGTCCGCGCCCCGTTTTTCGGCAACGTCGCGCGGCGAGACAAAATTTCCGCGCGACTTCGACATCGGCTCGCCCTTGGCGTCGAGCGTCCAACCGTGCGCGACGACTTGCTTATACGGAGCGCGGTCGCGCGTGCCGACGCCGACGAGCAGCGAGCTGTGGAACCAGCCGCGGAACTGATCGGGGCCTTCGAGATACACGTCGGCGGGCCAGGTGCCGTCTTTGAGGCTCAGCACGGCGAGATGCGTCGAGCCGGAATCGAACCACACGTCAAGAATGTCGTTCTCTTTTTTCCATTTTGCGGCGCCGCATTTCGGGCACTTCGTGCCGGGCGGCAAAAGTTCTTCGGCCGAGTGGGTGAACCAGGCGTCCGCGCCTTCTCTTTCGAATGATTTCAAGACATAGCGCAGCGCGGCGAAATCGTTTAGCTGCGTCTTGCACTCGCCGCACGTGAAAATGATCAGCGGCACGCCCCAGAAGCGTTGGCGCGAGATGCACCAGTCCGGGCGCTCGGCGATCATTTCGTAGAGACGATCGTGGCCCCAGCGCGGCGTCCATTTCACTTTGTCGATCTCTTCGAGCGCGCGCTGGCGGAGATGATTCGCTTCCATGCCGATGAACCATTGCTCCGTGGCGCGGAAAATCACGGGATTGTGGCAGCGCCAACAGTGCGGATAGCTGTGACGAAATTTCGATGAGGCGACGAGCGCGCCGCGCGCGCGCGGCAGATCGATGATTGGCTCGTTCGCCTCGAAAACGTTTTTGCCCTTGTACTCGGGCAATCCTTCGACGAAGCGGCCGTCATCGTCAATCGGCGCGTACGTTTCGAGACCATAGCGCTGGCCAGTGTAAAAATCTTCGGCGCCATGCCCCGGCGCCGTGTGGACTACGCCGCTGCCCTGTTCGAGCGTGACATAAGAGGCCAGGACGCCCGGCACTTTCAAATTATCGAGAAAGGGATGCTGGAACAGCATCCCTTCGAGTTCGCTTCCCTTCCCGCGCCAACGAATTTTAACGACTTCGAGTTTCAATTCCTCGGCGAGCGCGGGGAGCCGCTGCTCGGCGAGGAGAAGCGCGCCGACGGGAGTTTCCGCGACGACGTATTCGTAATCCGGATGAAACGCGAGAGCGCGATTTGCGGGAAGCGTCCACGGAGTCGTCGTCCAGATCAGCGCGCTGACATCGGGGCCGAGATCCTTGGCAAGCTTTCCGCCCGCGACCGGAAATTTCACCCAGATGGAATGGCTGCTGTGATCGTGATACTCGACTTCGGCCTCTGCGAGCGCCGTTCGATCGACGAAGCACCAGTAAACAGGCTTCAAGCCGCGATAGACGTAACCCTTCTCGAGAAAGGTGATGAAAGCATCGGCGATGGAGGCTTCGTGGTGCGGGTCCATCGTAAGATATGGCTTCGACCATTGCCCAAAAATTCCAAGCTGCTTGAAATCGCGGCGGTTCGAGTCCACGTATTTGGTGGCGTATTCGCGGCAGAGGCGGCGGAATTCTGCGGGCGAAACTTTGCCTTTTCGTCCGCCGAGGTCTTTTTCGACTTTGCTCTCAATCGGCAGACCGTGACAATCCCAACCGGGAATATAGGGCGAGCGAAAACCCGCCATCGTCTTGGATTTAACGACCAAATCTTTGCAAATCTTGTTGAGGCCGGTGCCGAGATGGATGTCGCCGGTGGGATAAGGTGGCCCGTCATGAAGCACGAAGAGCGGAGCGCCTTCACGCGACGCGAGAATGCGCTCATAGATGCCCATCTTCTCCCATTCAGCCAATTGCAGCGGTTCCCGTTCCGGGAGCTTTGCTTTCATGGGGAAATCGGTGCGGGGCAGGTTCAGCGTGCTCTTCAGGTCAAGCGGTTTGGACATGGATTCGGGTGGATACGCCTTTCTAAGCCGGCGGCGATTGAAGCCCGCACGACGCGAAGAACTGCTATGTTACAATGAATATGCAGGCAAGTCAGCCGCAGGGCGTGAGACATCCTTTTTGGGCGTCTCGAATCTAATCAATTGAACCCGGTGTGCCCGGCGGAGGACCGACTTTAGCATGGCCGGATCAACTCTCCATCTGAACGAAAAACCGACTGATACTACCAGTGTCTATGAATACGGCACTCGCTTCGCCGTGCAGCAAAGTCATGGCATGCAAGGTTTCATCTCGAATCTTCGAGATTTCTTTCTTGAGCGGCCCATCAAGGTTCGTAGTGACGCCAAGAACCCATTCCAGCCCACTACGTTTGGCGCGAGCGTCAGCGATAACCTGAAAGAATGGTTCCACCCACTTCCGGCGTCGGCGAAAGGCCCCGACAAGTCGGGCATGCTTGTAGCGTGGACACCCGAGTTTGGGTCGTTCTGGAGCAATTTTCGGTCGGCGTTCAGCGCTTCGAAATTGCCGAAGGGCGCGAAAGTACCTGATATCTGGACAAAAGATACGCAATATTCGCGCGTGCAGGCGCTTTCGCTCGCGATTCACGTGGTGGTGCTCGTCTTGATTTTGGTGCCGCTACTCCCTGAGATTTTGAATCCGAAGACGACGCAGGCGAGAGTTGGCGGCTTCGTTCCGATAGATGTGAGTTCGCCTGTACTTCCAAAACTGCCTCCCGGCAATAAAAAAGCAGGCGGTGGCGGCGGTGGTGGCGAACACAATCCCGTTCCCGCAAGCCGGGGAATGTTGCCGAAGCCGTCTTACACGCAATTGGCGCCGCCCTCGGTGCACCCGCCGATCAATCCAAAACTTCAAGTGCCTGCGACGATTCTCGCTGTGCCGGATATCAAGATTCCAAGTCCGAACATGCCGAACTACGGCGACCCGATGGCGAAGCTGATCACGGATTCGAACGGCCCGGGCGGCGGCGGAGGCATTGGCTCGGGTCAAGGCACGGGCGTAGGAAGCGGCGATGGCGCTGGCTACGGCCCCGGGCACGGCTGGAATACGGGCGGAGGATATCCGCAGGCCGGCGAAAATGGTTATGGCTCGCCGGATTGTCTCTTCTGTCCCAGCCCGCAGTTTTCGGATGAAGCCGTCAAAGCCAAATATCAGGGTATCGTGACGCTGATGGTGGTCATTCAGGCCGACGGCCGCGCGACCGACATTCACGTTTCGCAAGGATTGGGGCTTGGGCTCGACGAGAAAGCCATTGAGGCTGTCCGCGCGTGGCGATTCAAGCCTGCGCTCGGACCTGACGGCAGACCTGCGGCGGTCAGAATGCCCATCGAAGTAACTTTCCGCCTCTACTAACGTCACGCGTTCGCGGATTCCGCTATTTCGTGCCTCAGTCGCGTCCGTCGCTGCGCGTGCTACACTCGGCAACCGTCTGCTTCCAGCCATCTCGGAGGAAATACATGCGAGAGTTACGCCGTTCTTTCCGCGCGAGTCTGCCGGAATGCCGGGTCCTGAGGCTTTCGGTTCTCTTCGTGATGCTGTGCCTCGCGATCCTGGCGTGCGGCAGTGCGTTCGCTCAGCAGTTCGATCCGAGCTCGTATGCAGGGATGCGATGGCGGCTCATTGGCCCTTATCGCGCGGGACGTGTGACGGCGGTCGCAGGAATATCGAGCGATCCCGCCGTCTATTACATGGGAACGCCGGATGGCGGCGTGTGGAAAACGACGGATGGCGGGCACGTCTGGAAGCCGATTTTTGATGCAACCGGTGTAGCCTCCATCGGCGCGATGGCCCTGGCGCCGTCAAATCCAAATATCGTTTACGTGGGCACGGGAGAGCAATCGCCGGGAAACGGCGTGTACAAATCCACTGACGCCGGCGCGACCTGGACGAACGTCGGCCTGCAGAAAGCGACGAGGATCGCGGCTGTACTTGTTGACCCGCGCGATCCGAACATCGTCCTCGTTGCAGCCGCGGGCGATATGTCGCCGAGCACGGACCGCGGCGTATTCAAAACCACCGACGGCGGCAAAACGTGGACGAAGACGCTTTACATAGACGACAAGCTCGGCGCGTACGACCTCTGCTTCGATCCCAGCAATCATCGCATCGTGTACGCGACTCTGTGGGCCTTCAGCTTCGCACTGCCGGGCACAATCGACACGCTGCCAAAGAACCTCGAAGCGGGCACGTACAAATCCACGAACGGCGGCTCAACGTGGACTCCCGTCGGCGGCAATGGTTTGCCGCCGATCGGCAAAGGGCGAATCGGCATCGCCGTGGCGCCCGGAAATCACGGCCGTCGTATCTATGAAATCATGACGCAAGGCCTCTTCCGCTCCGATGATGGCGGGCAGAACTGGCGGCAGATTACGCACGACTCGCGCGTGGTCGGCAATTTTTATTTCAGCCGGGTGTTTGTAGATCCGAAAAATGCGGACATCGTTTGGGTGATGCAAACCGCCGTCTATCGCTCGACAGATGGCGGTCAGACTTTCGCCGCGTTCAAAGGCGCGCCTGGCGGCGATGATTATCACATTTTGTGGATCGACCCGGAAAATTCGCTGCGGATGATTCTCGGCGTGGATCAGGGCGCAACGATCAGCGTGGATGGCGGGCAGACCTGGAGCCTTTGGTACAACCAGCCAACCGGACAGTTCTATCACGTCTCCGTGGATAATCATTTTCCGTACCGTGTGTACGGCGACCAGCAGGATAGCGGAACGGCCGCGGTGTTGAGCCGCAGCAACAATGGAGAAATCACGGCGAGCGATTGGTCTCCCATCGGCGGATTTGAAATCGGGCATATCGCACCCGATCCACTCGACGCGAACCTTGTCTACTCGATTGGCTGGTATGGCACCGTGCTGCGATTCGATCGCGTTACCGGGCAGATAGCGACGGTATATGTTCCCGATGAAAACACTCGCCTGTCGGGCGATGCGCCGCTCCAGTTCTCGCCGCTCGATCCGCACACTTTGTATCTCGGCGGGCAGCGCCTGTTGAAAACGTCTGACGCGGGAGTCACGTGGCAATCCGCCAGCCCCGATCTAACTGCAAAGGCCGGAGAGAAAGAATCGGACGCCGACAAAGAGAAAAGCGAGAAGAAAGAAACCGACGCGCCAAGGCGACCCCAAGGCGCCATCGCGGCTCTGGCGATTTCCAACGCCGCGCCTGGTGAGATGTGGGCCGGGACGACCAACGACGTCGTTCAAGTTTCGCGCGATGGCGGCGCCAATTGGCGCGACGTCACTCCGAAGGACCTCCCGCCAAAAACTTCCATCTGGGACATCGACGTGTCGCCCGAACAAGCGTGCGAGGCTTATCTCTCCGTGCGCGCGACCGGCGTGATTGACATGTGGATTCTCGGAACGACGCAAGCTTATCTCTACCGCACGCGTGATTGCGGCACGACCTGGGAGAAAATCCTGAACGGAATTCCGGCCAATACACTGATTCGCTCGATACGCTCTGACACAGTTCGCCACGGCTTGCTCTTTGCAGGCTCAGAAAACGGAGCGTATGTGTCGTTCGACGATGGCGATCACTGGCAGTCGTTGAATCTCAATCTGCCGCCGGCATCGGTGCGCGGCCTGGCCATCCATAGAGACGATCTCGTCGCGGCGACGTTTGGGCGCGGCCTCTGGATTCTCGACGACCTCACGCCGTTGCGTCAGTTGTCCGCGGATGTGACGAATGCGCCAGCGCATTTCTTCCAACCCGAAGCCGCGCTGCGCATCCGCTGGGATACAAATCCTGACACTCCGCTTCCGCCGGAATATCCGGCCGGGCAGAATCCGCCAGATGGGGCGATCCTCGACTATTATTTAAAATCTGCGCTTCCAGGCGAGATTACGCTCTCGATTTTCGATCATGACAAGAACCTGGTACGAAAATATTCGAGCGTCGCGCCCGCCGCTGACGACCGTCCTCTCAATGTACCGGATTATTGGTTCGCGCCGCCCGCGACGCTTCCCAAAAACACCGGCACGAATCGTTTTATTTGGGATTTGCGATACCCGCATCCGGATGTCCTGCCGTACGGTTATTTCGGCGAGGCGCTCGAGTATGTCGAGTTCACTTTGCCGAATGACGCCATTCCGGGCGATACGCCCCGGTTTGAGCCCACCGGCGCGCTCGTCGTACCGGGCGATTACGAAGCCGTGTTGAATGTTGATGGAAAAGAATACCGCCAGGCGCTCAAGGTGGAACTCGATCCGCGCGTGCATGCGACGCAGGATGATCTCTCGCATCAACTCCAATTGGCGCAATTGATCAACTCTTGGATCGACACCACGTACAACACGCATCAGGATATTCAAACCGTCCGCACGGCTCTTGAAGCGCGCTCGAAGGCGCTCGATGGCAAGCAGGCGAAGGACGCGGCCGATGCCATCGCAGCGCTCGACAAAACTCTCGCGGGCCTCGAACGCGGCGATGATTCGGTTCGCGGCTTCGGGCCGGAGAATCGTGATCTGACGCGAGTCTTCGAAATGGTCGAGAGCGGCGATGCCAATCCGACCAACACAGCGCGAGCGGCCGCTGGTGATATCTGCGTAGCCATAAACGAGAATCTAGCGGCGTGGCGCAAGACGGCCGCCGAAAACATTCCCCAGCTCAATACGCTGCTGCAGAAATACAGCATTGGTCCGGTATCCGCTCCGGCCAGCGTGCCAGCGGATATTTCGTGCGGCGAGTAATTTCGGGAATTTGATATGGAAATCGCGCGGCGCAAAGGCTGCCGCACGGACCGACATTTTTGTTACGATGTGGCGCATGAAACCTAAGCGAACTTGGACCTTCGCGCTTTTTGCTTCGTTCTTACTCGCCGTTGCCTCGGCATCGATTGTGTTCGCGGCGGGCTCGCAAACGGGCTCCGTCGAATTTGTCGCGCGGGCAACGCCGTCCAGCGGCATCGCCGAGCCGATTCGCGGCCTGCCATTTTATCTGCTGAGCAAGAGCTACGTCGATATTCGGAGAGAGGCCGAGGCGAGCCAGCCGAAACCCGACCTCGATGCGTACGTGGACAAACTCGACGTTTCGACTCAGCTGAAAGCGTGGATGAAGAAAAATCAGACGTTGTCGATTTCGGGCGAGGAATTTATCAAGCTCCTCACGGTTTCGGACATCATGAACGTCCCGGAATTTTTCAAGGCGTATGTGGAGCGCAACGCGGGCGATCAATCCATCAAATTTCCGCAGCCCAAGTACACGCCGCGCGATATGCAGAAAAATCCCGAGCGCTACGACAAATTGCATCAGGAATATCTCGACGCGGTTCGCAAATTCGTGACGGCAAATCCTGACAGCACGTCGGGAATGGACCTGAATCTCGACTCCATCGACCCGGGCCCGGCGTGGCGTTCCCTTGTCGCCAAACGCGATCCCGCGGTGAAAAGCCGCGCGCTCGAACTCGCACAGACGCGCTATCTCGTCGCGAAGACCGAGACGGATCTGGACGGACGCGGAACTTTGCGTGGCGTTGCGCCCGGAAGTTATTGGCTCGGCACGCTGGAGATTTACGCCACGATCGGCGACGCGCGGCTACAATGGGACGCACCTGTGCGTGTTAGCGCGGGGAAGACCGCGTATGTCGAGCTGACGAACTCGAACGCCGCTGAACCGCGCAGCTCTGCTCACTGATACTTTCGCTGTGATTTCGAATGCCGGACGATTCCCTCATCCTCAAGCTCGCGTCAGCCGATTTGAGCGCTCGAGAGAGCGCCGCTGCTGAGATCTTTGCGCGCGGCCGCGCGCTTGCGGCACCAATCGCCCCCGCCTGGCTGCAGGATTCCGATTTACACGCCAATTTCAACGCTGGAAATCCACGGATGACAGTGGGTTTTGCGGTGTTCCCTGAGACTTTCGGCAAAATTCGCGCAGCAAACGGCAATTCAAGGCTCGCCGTTGTTCCGCCCGATCAAGACGCGATTGAGTTTGAACTCCACTTCGCCGGCGGCGTGCAGATCGATATCCTCACGACGGACACACCCGGCGGCCCCGGAGCCATAGCGCGATTCCTCGAAAAATTTGGCGAGGGCATCCAGCAGATTGAATTCGACGTCAAGAGCGTGGACGAAGCGGCGGAAATCCTGCGGTCGCGTTTCAATCTCGCGCCGCTTTATCCCGCAACACGCTCCGGCGCAGACGGCACGCGCGTGAATTTCTTCCTGGCCAGCCGCCCCGACGGCCGGAAAGTATTGATCGAACTCGTCGAGAAGTAGCTGCCTCGCGGCTATTCCCCGCTCTGCTCCAGGAGTTTTGCCACAAGAGCGGTCCAACCCGTCTGATGGTTCGCGCCCAGGCCGGCGCCATTGTCGCCGTTAAAATACTCGTGAAACAGGATTAAATCGCGCCAGTACGGATCGTTCTGAAATTTCTCAATGTTTCCGTAGACGGGCCGCTTTCCGTCGCGACGCAGAAAGATGTGCGATATTCTTCTGGAGATCTCTTGCGACACTTCCCACAGCGTCATCATTTTGCCCGAGCCCGTCGGGCACTCCACTTTTAAGTCGCTTCCGTAGTAGAAGTCGTACCGCTGAAGCGCTTCGATCAGCATGAAATTCATCTGCACCCAGATGGGCCCGCGCCAATTTGAGTTTCCGCCGAAGAGATTCGACGTCGACTCAGCGGGCTCGTAATCCACCATGTGCTCGGTGTCGTCCAGTCTCAGCATGTACGGATTCTTCGCGTGTACTTTGGAGAGCGAGCGAATGCCGTAAGGTGAGAGGAACTCATTCTCATCGAGCATATAGCGGAGAATTCGGACGAGCCGTTCGCGATTTACGAGCGCCATAAGCCGGCGAACGCCGCCGCTTTTTGAACGCTGGCTCATGTCCAAATGCTTCGCAGTATCTGCATGATGATCGAGATACCACTGCGCCCGCTTCAGGAAGCCTTTGCGCGACTCCACGTCTTCGGGTTCGATCGTATCAACGGCGAAAATCGGAATCAGGCCCACCATCGAACGCACTTTCATCGTCAGATGCTCCCCATCCGGCGCGTGAAGAACATCGTAGTAGAATCCATCTTCCTCATCCCACAGGCCGTTCACCTGCCCTCCAATGTTGTTCATCGCGTCCCCGATATGAACGCAATGCTCGAAGAATTTGCTCGCCAAGTCTTCGTACACGGAATTCTCTTTCGCGAGCTCCAGTGCGATCGCCATCATGGTCAGCGAATAACTCATCATCCAGCTGGTACTGTCGGATTGTTCGATGTGGATCCCACCGGGCAGTGGACGAGAGCGGTCGAATACACCGATGTTGTCAAGTCCGAGAAAACCGCCCTCAAAAATATTCAGACCGTCGGGATCCTGGCGGTTCACCCACCACGTGAAATTCAGCAGCAGCTTTTGAAAGACGCGCTCGAGAAAGTTGCGGTCCGCCCGGCCACTCAGGCGCCGGTCGATCTGATAGACACGCATCGCCGCGCTCGCGAAAACGGGCGGATTTTCATCATCGAAAGACCACTCGTAAGCGGGCAGCTTGCCGTTAGGGTGCATGTACCATTCGCGAAGAAACAAACTGAGCTGGCTCTTGGCGTACTCGGGATCGATAAGCGCCATTGCAATACAGTGGAACGCGAGATCCCAGGATGCGTACCACGGGTACTCCCACTTGTCCGGCATCGAAATCACATCGGAGTTGTAGAGATGCTTCCAGTTGTGGTTTCGGCCAGAGAGGCGCTCGGGCGGCGGCGCAGGCTGCGTGGGGTCGCCATCCAGCCAGCGTGCAACTTCGTAGTGATAGCATTCCTTGTTCCAAAGCAGTCCTGCCAGCGCCTGACGCGAGACGTGCTTCGCGTCATCGGACATTGGATGGCGGCTGATCTGCGCGTAGAAATCATCCGCTTCGTTCTGTCGCTGCGCAAAGACATCGTCGAAGCCTTTGCCAAATGCCGCAGCCGGAGTGAGGCCACTCGCGGGCGCTTGATCTGTGAGTCGAAGGCGAAGTTCATATTTTCCGCTGGGCGGAATTTCGACTGGGAAATGCGCGGCGGCCTTTGTGCCGGTTTGTTTGGGATTTACCGCGGTCTTGTCGCCGTGCACGATGTACTCGTGAAAAGCGTCTTTCACGAAAGGAGTCCGATTCTGGGTGTCGTAGAGACGTTTCGCGTTGGTCTCGTTCTCCGTGAAGAGCAATTCCTGCGCGTCCTGAATCAGCAGCCATCGCTTGCCGTAATCGGGTTGCTCGAGTTCGATCACGTCGACGCCGGCAGGTCCGGGCAACGCACGCAATGCGGGCCGAGCATCGCCGGGCATAGTGTTTCCCCAGTCCCATTTATTTCGGAACCATAGCGTGGGAAGCAGATGCAGCTTTGCCGCGTCGGGTCCGCGGTTCCATGCCGTGACGCGAACCAGAATGTCCTCGGGCGTAGCTTTGGCGTATTCGATAAAAACATCGAAGTAGCGGTTGTCGTTGAATATTCCCGTATCCAGCAACTCGAATTCGGGGTCGTTGCGCGAACGGCGTGCATTCTCATCGACCAACTGCTCGTACGGAAATTGCGACTGAGGGTATTTATAGAGATACTTCAGATACGCGCTCGTCGGCGTGGCATCGAGATAAAAGTAATATTCCTTCACGTCCTCGCCGTGATTGCCCTGCAAGTTAGTCAGTCCGAAAAGGCGTTCTTTCAGAATCAGATCGCGCTCGTTCCAGAACGCCATCGCCAGGCAGATGCGCTGGTGCCTGTCGCAAATCCCCGCGATGCCGTCTTCCCCCCAGCGGTACGCGCGCGAACGCGCGTGATCGTGCGGGAAATAATTCCAAGCGTCGCCGTTGGCGCTGTAGTCCTCGCGAACGGTTCCCCATTGGCGCTCGGAGAGGTAGGGACCCCATCGCGTCCAATAAGCTTTTCGGTCGTTCGATTCCTGAAGCCGCTGCTCTTCTGCCGTCATCGATGTCTCGGATATCCCTTCGCGATGCCCAAACGCTCGTGGCGCCGCTGGAATGCGCGTTTCTGCAGCGTTTCACTCTACCGAGTTGCCGCCCCACAATTCAAGACGCGCGATGCGGTAGATCAGGTTTCAGATTTGTGACAGATCCGTGCGGGGCTGATGGAGCGAAATCGCGTGGAACGGTGGTGGCGAACGCGGCGCTTATTCTGTATCCTCTGCGCCTCAGACATGAGCGACGCGATTTGGTCCAATAGCTCCAGCCGCCTGCGCGATATCTTCGACCACGAAGTGCACCACCACAATCGCTCGTGGTTCGCTTTCATCTGGGTTGCGGCTGCGGCGACAATTGTCATCTCGCCGCAATTTTTTCTCGGCAATGCTTCCGGCCACGACATCCAATTCCATCTGGCATCGTGGATGGAAGTCGTGCAGCAATGGCGTCAAGGCATTTTCTATCCGCGTTGGGCTGAGTGGGCGAATTTTGGATTCGGCGAGCCGCGATTCATTTTTTATCCCCCAGCATCGTGGCTGCTTGGCGCGGTGCTCGGCCTGATTTTGCCGTGGCGGATGGTGCCCGGCGCGTTCATTTGGGTGGCGCTGGTGATAGCAGGCGCGTCCATGCATCGTCTCGCGCGCGCCTGGCTGCGGCCGCAGGATGCGATTACTGCCGCAGTTTTATATGCTGTCAACCCCTACCATCTCGTGATCGTTTACTACCGAAGCGATTTTGCGGAGTTGCTCGCGAGCGCGTTCTTTCCTCTGCTGATTCTCCAGACGCTTCTGCTGGCGCGCGAGGGTTGGCGCCGCGTCCCTCGCTTCGCAATCGTGTTCGCGCTGATTTGGCTGACGAACGCGCCCGCCGCCGTGATTGCAACGTACTCGGTAGCCGTGATCGTCGTTTCGGAGATTGTGTTAGGCCGGTCGCTGAAGCCCGTTTTGCAGACCGCGGTCGCAGGAGCGTCGGGCTTTGCACTTGCGTCCTTTTACATGGTGCCCGCTGTTGTTGAGCAGCGCTGGGTGGAAATTTCGCAATCGCTCGCGCCCGAGCTGCAACCGTGGCGCAACTTCCTGTTCATACATGCCGACGATCCCGAATTTGTTCTTTTCAATTTGAAAGTCTCGGGGGTCGCACTTCTTGTCGTCGCCGTCTTCGGAATCGCGACGGTGTTGGCTGCGCGCCGCCGCGAAAGCGCGCCTGGAGTGTTTTGGCCGCTCCTTACACTCGGATCGGTTTCCCTGATATTGATGTTTCCGTGGACTGCATGGCTCTGGCGGCATGCCCCAGAACTCGCGTTCGTTCAATTTCCTTGGCGCTGGCTGTTGCCGCTCGATGTGGTCGCCGTATTTTTCCTCTGCGCTGCGATTGCATCGCTGAGGCGCCGGTGGATTGCGTGGAGTCTCGCGGCGCTCGTTCTCGTGGTGCTCGGCGCGTGGATGACGACGAATAACTGGTGGGACGATCAAGATGCCGCGTTCGTGGCCGACTCGATCGCCTCAGGCGCCGGTTATCAGGGCACCGACGAATACCAGCCGCTCGGGTGCGACCGGACGGACCTCCCTGACAATCCGCAGCGCGCTTCGCTGATTGATCCGCAGACGAAAGCTGCTGCACCCAGCGCCGGCGTTCGTCTGCACGTAGATTCGTGGACCGCCGAACATAAAATCGTGACGGTGGATTCGCCGCGTCCTGTGACGCTCGCGCTACAGCTACTTGCGTATCCCGCGTGGCGGGCCATGGTGAATGGCACGGCCGTCGCGATTCAACCGCTGCCGGACACAGCGGTCGTTTCCCTGCCACTGCGCGCCGGATCAAGCCATGTTGAATTGCACTTCACGCGAACGCGAGATCGAACTCTGGGTGGATTTATTTCGCTTGCTGCAGGAATTTGCTTGCTGCCGTTCGTGCGCTCTCGCAAGAGGCTGTGATACTCGATTTTTGCTATGACGTCTGATGTTCGCTACTGCCCGTCTTTCGCAGCACGATGCGATCGCCCTTTAGTTCGTAGCGGTTATCGCGCCACACGGCCTTTGCGGCCGAATAGCTCGCGCACCACACGACGAATCCGAGCAGATCGCGCACTGGATAAAGCCAAAACGCTCGACGCGCCGCCGGATCGCGCACCACGGTCCAGCCGACGATCCACGCTTCTAGCATTCGATTCAGCAACGCAACGCCGAGGAACGCCAGTCCGATCCCAACATGCCCAAGAAACGCGGCCGCGACGAAACCGAGAATGCCGTACGGCATCGCGAAAATCAGCCCCTCACCGAAATGTCCCTTCGGCCGCGAGTACCGCGTGGACTTGGCCCATCGCAGTTGGTTGTCCCACATCCGGCGAAACGTGGGCTGGCTCACAACGTGATCGATGACGTGGTTGGAGAGCACCACTCGATAGCCGGCCTTTTCGATCAGATTGCCGATCATGAAATCGTTAGCGAAGTAATCGCCCAGCACCGCGTAGCCGCCGATTTTTTCGAGTGCGTCTTTGCGGACAGCGATCGTCGGCCCTAGCCCAAATTTCATGCCTTCAAGAAGATTCGCGACGAGCACGCCAGCCGTCATCTCCACCGACATTCCGATCGCGGTCTCGCCAGACCAGAATCCCGCTAGATTCTTGCCGCGATACACGCAGGTGACCATCCCAACTTTGGAATCAAGCAGCGGCGCAACGACTTCCCGCAGATAGTCCGGCGATACTTCGACGTCGCTGTCGCTCGTGACCAGTATTTCGTGCGCAGCGAATTGCGACATTCGATGGAAGCAATAAGCGGGCGGATTTGGCCACGGCGGCTTGCCTGTGACGAGAATTTGGCAGCGAATATGTGGATGTCTCGCTGAAATTTCGCGGATCACGGCGATGGCCGCGTCGTCGGGTTCGTCAGCGGCGAATAGAATTTCGTACGATGGATAATCCTGCCGAAAAAAACTCTCGATGTTTTCCTTCAAATTTGCTTCAAGGCCGTGGACGGGCTTCAACACCGACACAGCCGGAAATCTTTCATTTTGCGCCAACGAGCGGCGGGCATTCCGCGCATCGGCGTGGAAGCGAAGAGTTCCGAGAAGCACCAAAACAAGAAACACAGCAGAAGAAAGCGTGCCGATGGCGGCTACGGCGAGCGCGACATAAAGAATCAGATCGATGGAAAGAGCTCCTTCCACTGAACGGACCTGACCGCACGGCAAACAATCACACAATCACTCGCACCGGGCCGAGAGCAGCCCATTCGGCAAGACACTTTATCGCACTTTGGAGCGTGCTGCGGCGGCAGTCCGGCGTTTTGCAGAGGTAGCTTTCGAAATATCCAGACGAATCTTCCGGTCGCCAACGGCGAGCGCAGGCTCGAGCGTATAGCCCGACTTCACGGCGTCGTCGTAGAACATCTTCACGGTTTCGAGCGAATAGTCGCGCAAAACCTTGCCGATGAGCGGGAGCTTCTTCAATATGTCGTTCGTAACCGTGATGATGTGGCAGCCGATGTCGTCAGCCTGATAAATATTCAGCAGCTCGCGCGGGCTTGCCCAAATCAGCTCCGCTTTCGGATTCGAGCGCATAATTTCGAGCGCTTCAATCATCACGGGAACCGGATCGCGTCCGGTATCCGCCACGCGACCGGCAAAAACGGAAATGCAGGAAGCCGCGCCGCCATCAAGTGCTTCCGCAACTTCACGCACCTGCTCGAGCGCCAAAACTGCCGTGACGTTTACCTGTATCCCATCGGCGCTCAAGCGCCGGATCAAGCCGTACATCGGCTCGCGCTTCGTGTTTGTCACAGGAATTTTCACGTAGACGTTGTCGCCCCAGCTGGCGATTTCACGTGCCTGCGTTTCCATCGTGGCTTCGTCATCGGCCAGCACTTCAAACGAAATCGGTCGATCCGTGATGTCTTCGAGAATTTCAGAAGCGAAAGACCGATAATCCGTGACGCCCGCCTTTCGCATCAGCGTCGGATTCGTCGTGAACCCTTTAATGAAAGGCTCGCGATGAAGCTCAAGAATTCCTGCGACGTCTGCGCCGTCGCCGAAGATCTTCACCTTCAATTCGGAGATCGGCTTCAACGCGCAACTCCTTTGGACGCGGAATGAATAATCCACGAAGCCGCTTCGCGCAGCGAGCCTACGCGCGCGTCAGGAGCCTGCGAAGATTGTTTCTCGCGGTAGCCGCCATCAATCAAAATCGTCTTGCAACCCGCGTTCTTTCCGGCTTCGATATCGCGCCAGCGATCGCCAATCAGAAAACTCACAGAGAGATCGATGCCGTGCTTGCGTGCCGCGTCCAGCAACATTCCCGGCTTCGGCTTGCGGCAGGAACAATCGTCCTGGTCGGCGTGATAACAGACGATGATGTCGTCGAGCGGCAGTGTGGAAGCAAGTTTTCGATTGATGCCTTCGACGGCATCGCGCGTCTGCGTTCCGCGAGCGACATCCGGCTGGTTCGTGATCACGAGCAACTCGAATCCATGCCCTTTCAAATCGCGCAACGCCTGAGGAACGTCCGGAAGTATTTCGAGCTCATCGAGCGTGGCGGGCGGAGACGGCGTGCCGTCGCGGACAATCGCGCGGTTGATCACTCCATCGCGATCGAGAAACACAGCGCGGCGTGGCTTTCCCGCGGCAACCGTTGATTCCCATTTCGTTTGCTCGAGCTTCACCACGGGATGCGTGACGAGAAGATGCCAGACGACAGCTTGAAACGCTTCGACGTGCGGGGTGATGTGTTCCGCATTCACAGTTGGAATTAGGATACATGCGTCAGCCACTTGCGCTGTATAGCCGCCATCGCGGCCAACAATACCGATGACTTTCGCACCAACTGACTTGGCGTATTTGAGCGCGGCAACAAGATTTGGGCTCACATTGAGTTCGAGATTGCCGCCGCCTACAGAGAAAACGAGAACAAGATCGCCCGAGCGCAAGCGGCTCGTGCGCAGCCACGCGTCGAACACCGTCGCCCACCCTTCGTCATTCGTCCGCGCGGTCAGCTCAGCAACGTTATCGGTGGGAGCATAAGCCTCGATGCCGGCAATCTTGCGGAAATCATTCACGGCGTGCGAAGCATTCGCCGCGCTTCCGCCAACTCCGAGGATGAAGAGTCGCCCACCCGCGGCGCGCGTTGTGGCGATCATCGTCGCGGCCTTTTCGATGGAGGCAATATCCAAACGCGTGATAACTTCAGCGGCTTCGGCAAGAAATTGCTGCGAGAATGTCTTGTCCGTACTCATCCGCCAACGGCACCCTGCGCCGCGATGAACCGCGCCGTTTCTTCGAGACCAGCCGGTGAGCCGATTTCGTAGAATCGCTGCGTCACTTCGAATCCAGCAAGCTGCCTCGCCTGCAATAAATCGCCATATAAGCTGGCGAGGTCATAGGGACGCCCAGTTTGAACATCATCGAACGCCGCAGCTCGAAACGCGCCGAGACCATAATCAATGTAGTGCATCCGAGGAGTCTTGTCCGTCTTGCTGTATGCAAGGATTTCCCCGCCTTCGAATTCAACGTTGCTGCTATCCCACATGCCGTCGTTGCGAAACACCGTCATCAAGGCCAGTTTTCCAGACGAAGAGAAGCTTCGCGCGATAGCGGCGTAGTCGCAGACGAGATACGAGTCGCCATAAAGAACGAAGAAGGCATCACCCAATTTGGATAAGGCGTTCTTAACCGCTCCCGCAGTACCTAATAGTGAGCCACCATCAAACGAGTAGTCAACTTCGACGCCATACGCGCTGCCATCCTTGAGCACGCCGCGAATCGTCTCTCCTAGATGCCCGACGCAGAGCACCGCGCGCCTGACGCCGTTCGCGCGAAGGAGACGCAGCTGGTGCGCGATGAACGGCTCGCCGTTCACTTCAAGCAGCGACTTTGGGATTTTCTCGGTCAGCGGCCGCAAGCGCGTTGAAAGACCGCCGGCTAGAATGGCGACAGGTAGCACAAGCTCTCCTAAGAGTGCGCGACCACCGTCGTTCCGCCGAAATCGAACTGGACGCGAACTTCGCGCAAGCCGGCTCGCCTCATCGCCTCACGCACGCGCGTTTTATCTTCGGTGTAGAGCATCAGGAACCCGCCGCCGCCCGCGCCAACCAGCTTCCCTCCGAACGCGCCGTTCGCGCGCGCGAGATCGTAGAGATCATCCACGCGCCCGTTGCTCATTCCCGGCGATCGTTTTTTCTTGTGCTCCCAGTGAGCGTGCACTAGCTCCGCGAACTTTCGCAGATTGCCCGCGACGAGCGCGTCCCGGCTCTCGTGGCCCAATTGCTTTGTGAAATGGAGGTTTTCCAGCATTTCCTTGCCGCTTTCTTTGGTGCGCTTGTCCTGGTCGCGCAGGATTTCGGATGCGTCGCGCGCGGAGCCGGTGAAGAAAAGCAGCAGATTGTCTTCGAGATTCGCGAGCGCGTCCGCAGGCATTTTCAGCGGCTCGGCGATCACGCTATCGTCAGGCAAAAACTGGAAGCAAGTAATGCCGCCGAATGCAGCGATATATTGATCCTGCTTGCCGATCGGCTCGTGAAGCAAATCAATCTCGATGTGGCAGGCCTGCTCAGCGAGTTCCTGCGGCGGAACGAAATTTCTCTTCAACGTATGCAGCGCGCGAAGCAGCGCAGTGGTGAAACTGCCGGACGAGCCGAGCCCTGTGCCGGCCGGAATATCGGACAAGCTGACGATATCGAGGTACGGGCCCGTAACGCCGGTCAGCTTCATTGCTTCGCGAATAATCGGGTGTTGAATCTGGTCAACGGTCTCGACCTCTTCGAGCTTTGAGTATTTCAGCCGAATCTGCGGCCAGAAAGCTTCATTGATCGTGATGTAGACGTATCGCGTGATGGCCGCGGCGACGACGAATCCCGTGAATTCCCGGTAATACGACGGCAAATCGGTGCCGCCCCCACCGAGAGAAATCCGCATCGGGCTACGCGCAATGATCATGCCACGACCACTTTACCGCGAATCGGCTCAAGTCAAAAACTTAGGGGACGAGGAATGCGAGCGAGAAGGAAAACACGCATGCAGGACAAACAATTTCACGGAACTCAACGTAGCGTGGCGGCGCGCGTTACTCCGAGAGAGTAGCGATGCCCGCGCCGCAAACCACGCTCGCGATGATGGTGAAAGGGTTGCCGATAAGCAGGCCCGCAACCGCGACACAACCGAGAAACAGTTTGGCCTTGCGCGTCGGCGATTTGAAATCAAATTCAAACATTTGTCACCGTCCGCCTGTAGATTGATCGAAGCGGATTTCCGGGTCAATGGTACGCACGGACAGAACGCGCGGACAGGTGAGTGCAGAAAAGGACAGGTCGCCGCTTGAAAGCGTGCGGCCGAAAGATCGCGTGGCTTCCTAGGCGCGCGCGGAGCGAGCTTGCTCGCGGCGAGTGGCATTCGTGTCGAGAAACGCAAGAACGAACGGCCACGCCTGTGCCGCCGAGAGCGCATGATAGCTGGGCCGCGCATCGCAGAAAAATGCGTGGTCGGCATCGCCAAATTCGACGCTGACGTAACTTTTCCCCGCCTCGCGCAGCGCGTCCGTAACAGCGCGGGACTGCTCGGGGCCAACGTGCTTATCCTTGCCGCCCCAAATCAGAAGCACCGGCGCGTGCACGTCTTTCACGCGAGTGAGCAAACCATTGCTGCGTTCGTTCGGAGCGATGCCGCCACCATAAAACGATACGGCAGAATCAACGGGCAGCGCCAACGCCGCAAGAAATGCGACGCGGCCGCCCATGCAAAATCCAACCACCGATACCGAGAAATTCGGGCCCGTGCCGTTGGCCATCAAGCAAGCATGCGCCGCGCGGAGATCGGCTTCGAGACCCCCGTCAGTCAGCGCGCGGATGTGCGGCATCGCACTTTGAAAATCATCATACTTGCCGTCAAAGTTTTGCACCGTTCGGTGATAGAACTCCGGAGCCACCGCGATATAGCCCTGGCGCGCGAAGCGCTCGGTGACGTCGCGAATATGCGCGTTCACGCCGAAAGCTTCCTGGCACACGATAAGGCCGCGCGAGGGCACTGCGCCGAAGGGCCGCGCAACGTAGGCTCGCATCGAGGTGCCATCGCTCACTGCCAGTGTCACGAACTCCGTCTTGACGTCCATTCAGCGCTCCTTCAACAGTACACACCCGAACTCAACGCGCCTGATTTCAACAGTGACAAGCCGCACACAAAGACTGCGCACGGTTCATCCCGTTACGACAATATTCAATTCTATTTTTGAATTGCGAGCGCAACTCCGCCAAGTCCAATCGCGTTTCGCAACGACACATCCCCGGTAAATCAATAACATGAAAGGCGATAACAATCCACAAGCGTCAGGGTTTGGTTCCAGATTTGAACGGGCTGCGGTCGCAGACCCGTCGCGCCGTTTGCGTAGTCCAGACGTCGCGGCTTGACCTGCGCGTTACAAAGAAATGAAGCCAGTATGAATGAAGTAGAGCGACGTCATCGCAACGGCCATCCACAGCAGAACTCCCTGGGCCAGCGGCCGCCATCCCACTTCTTTCAGCGCGGATCGCGAAATGCTGGTACCGATCAGAAAGAGAACCGCCGTTAAGCTAAATCTGCCAAGCGTAAAAATCGATGCGCTGAGCCGTGAAATCCCCGGCACGTAAGTATTGACCACGGCCGCCAAACAAAAGAAGAGAATGAACCACGGCAATTTGACGCGAGTCTTACTGTGCTTCACAGCCGCAGTGACGAGCGCGAGCGGGACGATCCACAAAGCGCGGGCAAGTTTGACGGTGGTGCCGACGACGAGCGCGGCTGCGCCGTACTTCGAAGCTGCGCCCACAACGGAGCTCGTATCGTGAATCGCCAGCGCCGCCCAAAGACCGAACTGCGACTGCGTCAAATGCAGCGTCGCACCGATCAAAGGAAAAATCAGCAACGCAACGGAATTGAGAATAAATATCGTGCCGAGCGACACAGCCATCTCGTCTTCATCCGCGTGAATGATTGGCCCCATGGCAGCAATAGCGCTGCCGCCGCAAATAGCAGTTCCCGCGCTGATCAGGAACGAAGAGTTGCCGCGAACTTGCAGGAATTTTCCCAGAGTGAGCCCGACGATTAATGCAAAGGAAATTCCGAGTGCCGTGTAAACAAAGCCGCTGCGGCCGGCCTTCAGCACTTCGTGAAGATTCATGCCGAATCCAAGCGCAACCACGGAAGCCTGCAGCAGAAATCTCGACATGTCTTTACTGTCGGCAGGCAGAGGATGCGCGACGCTAAGGCCAAAAATAATTCCAGCCGTCAGCGCTACAGGAGGAGAAATAAACCCGCTCGCCGAGATGATAAGCCCAGCAAAGAAGAGCGTCTTAATCAATATGGATTTGAGATTTTCGCCCGCTTCCGTACGCACGTGGCGATTATGAACCAATCCGCTCCCAGCACCGAACAGCCAAATCAACTGGTGGTGTCCTAAATTGGGAGCGGTTGCGAATTGAGCAAGAATGCACCGCGCGGCCGGCGTAGGGGCGGGTCTAAGACCCTCCCGGCCTTTCTCCGAACACGCCGCAGCCCTAGTCGACGCGCCCAACCTCGCGCCTCAGAGCCGGGAGGCTCCCGCCTCCCGGAACAGCCTGCGGCTCTCGCGGAATCAAAATGATCCACTACCAATCTTCCGTTTTACTTCGGAATTTATAGCTTTTTGAAGCTTGGCTGGGAGGCCTGCACTCGAACCAGCATCCGCGGCAAGCGCAAACGAAAAGATGACCAGATCCAGAATTTGTTAAGCCTTATGAGGTTTGTTTCTGTCGCGATTTGGCTGGGAGGCCTGGACTCGAACCAGGATAATCAGATCCAGAATCTGATGTACTGCCAATTGTACGACCTCCCAACCGCCGCGACACGACAAGACACGAGACAACAAAAAAGGATCGCTCACGCGACCCTCAAAGAATTTTAGCTGTCACGCTGGAGTTCGTCAACCGCGGTAACTCAGAGGGACGCAGCGACCGAACGGATCCCTCGAGATGATGCAACAGTCCGAGCATAGAATACTTCACTGGCGGGAAAGTCCGAGCGGCACACTACTTTGCTGGTTCGTGGCAAGCGGCCTGCGCCTTTGCGAGTTGATGACCAAGCGGATCAATCACAATCACGTGCACGCCTTGCTTGCGGAGATCAGTAAGGTCTTTTCCCTTGTAAACGTCTTTCACATTCTCCTTCGCCAAATTGTACGAATCTCGAAACTCATACTTCAATATTGGCCGGGGCGCAACAATCAAACACTGACCATCAGGCGCCTTCTCCTCTGACTTGTCCTGTGGCTTGTCCTGCGCAATCGCTACCGTCGCCCAGCCGCAAATCAACATCACCGCTGCGAACTTGATTTTCATTTCATCTCCCTAATTCTTCTAGCGACTTCAGTCCAGTTTGAGTCACAAATTCGTGGTAGCGGGAGAAAACTGCAGGTGCCGTACCCAAATAACAATCTCGTCAGCTGTAATCTCGGATTTTCGTGGCCGCAGACCTTGCACACATTTTATTTCGGGTGCTGCTCAATCGCCGCGCCGGCCGGCAGAACGAGCGCGTGGCGGTGCGTGGTAGAATCCGGCAATGAAATTCGCACTCTCGCCGCACGGCCGTTCATGGTTTGTGCGTGTAATGGCGTTTTTCATTCAGAAAAAAATTGAATGAGATACATTCCGTCCCGGATCGACCTCGCGCTGCTCCTGGTCATGGTCGTTCTCATGGCCATCGAGGTGGTTACGTTCGGAGACTTGTTCCGGGCCGCAGCGCGCGGGACGCCACGCGGTTCGCGCTTGCCGTCCTACATCTATCTCATCGTCTATCAATGGGCCATGACTGCCTCGATCGCAGCGCTGTGGATCGCAACCAGCCGGCCATGGAGCGCGCTGCTGCTGGGAGCCCCGAAGCGCTGGGGATTCGGAGTCAGCCTGGCACTCAGCGTGGCGTTCCTGGTTCTTATGGCGTTGCAGCGCCGGGCCCTCTTCAAGCGTCCGGACATCCCAGAGATCGCTCGTCGTCAGATCTTGGATATCGAGCCGATGGCGCCACACACGCGGCAGGAGCGCCGCGTTTGGACGCTCGTGGCCATTACCGCCGGCTGTTGTGAGGAAGTGATGTTCCGCGGATTTGTGCTCGCACTCTTCGCGAGTTGGATCGGTCTCATAGCGGCCGTAGCCATCAATGTCGCCGCGTTCGGGATTTTCCACGCGTATTACGGCTGGAAAGGAATTCTCAAGACGGGCGCGTTCGGATTGGTTATGGCGCTGCTCGCGCTCTGGTCAGCGTCGCTCATTCCCGTCATCATTCTCCATGCCGGCATCGACCTGAACAGCGGCGACCTGGCCTATCGCGTGCTTTCGAAATAGACGAAAAGTTGTTCCGCAGAAGTCCCCGTCGGAACCCCGGACTAATCTGCCTCTAATCAGATGATAAGTAAGCAGCTCGAGAAATAAGAGATGAAGCAACCCTCAAAGAATTTTGGCTATCGCTCTGGAGTAGTCAGCCGCGCGGCAAGCCGGGCAGACGCGCGGAAAACATATCGCGGGAAGCTTTGCAATCCTTGCCTGTAAAATCCGGCTAGCGTTGCCACCTTTGCCGAATACCTCAATCAAACGCAATTTGAGGCGGCACAGATTCCGCATGAACGCGGTTTTGGCTTTGCACTTCGCGTAGTACAACTTCTGCCGGATTGACTTCTGTGCGGGTAACGTCCGCGATGGCAGCCGGAATAGCTAACGAAGTGTCGTCGCCAGAGGTATTGACTTCTAACTAACAGAAGTGTAAGTATCCCGGTCTCAAAATGAGAAACGCCCCAGTGTGAATCGGGCGTCTTTGGGCACTGCCGTGCTCTGCAATTAGCATGGGAGTGCGCCTTTGGGGAAGCTAATAATCATGTCGAGTGGCGCATCAGGGAACTTGTCTTCCGGCGATCTATCCGGTGATGAATCGCGATCCTCTAATCTTGAAACAGAATCAAACGGCGAGATTTACGTGCGAATGGTCAACATGCTTGCGGAGCTTCGAGAGGACCTCGGAGCACTTAAAAACGCGACGCACGTTTTGGAAGATGCGCGTAAGACTTACGGCGAAGTAATACGCCAACTAGTCGAACGAACGACTAGAACTGAATCCGCCATTCCTGATTTGAAAAACACGGTGGACCGCCACGCGACCGACCTGAATGAGTCCGGGACACGTCACGATAAAGAGCTAAACGAATCACGGCTAGGCTTCGTCAAAGACATCAATGAATTAGGTCGACGGTTGACCAAAGACACCAATGAGCAGGGGCAACGCCTTACCAAGGAAACCTACGAAAAGGAACAGCGCCTCGATGATAGGATCAAAAACCTGGAGCACCTTGCCTACCTCGCAAAAGTCATCGGCGCGGTCCTTTTGAGTAGCGCAGCTGCGTGGCTTCTAGGCCACTTCGTGCACCTTTGAGTCCGGAAATCAAATGACACCACTACCCGGTGAATAATCAAAGCGCGCGCGGCCTGTGTTATGATCTCGATTATTATCACGAAGGGACCCCGCCCATGATTCGGCCCGCAATCGGTTCCGCTGTTCTGCTCTGTGTGCTGATTTTCTCGGCTCACACCGTCGCGCAATGCGACGCTTCTCCCGCACCCGCGGCAGGCGAGATCAGAATACCAGGCCGTGACGGCGTCACTTTGCCTGAATGCGTTTCTTGCCCTTCGCCGCATTACACAAAGGACGCCGCAAAGGCCAAGCTCGAAGGAGTCGTAATCCTAGATGTCATCGTCGGCGAAGACGGGACTCCGCAAACCATTAGGATTGTCAAAGGAATCGGGAAGGGCTTGGATCAATCAGCGATGCTGACGGTGAGAAAGTGGCGGTTCAAGCCTGCGGTTGACGCAACGGGAAAGCCCGTTGCTGTGAAGATGCCCGTCAGCGTTACGTTTCGTCTTCAGTAATTTGTTCCGATAAAATATGCGCTGCCGGGCCGAGGTCGCGGCTCCGTGAGCGCGCACTTCGTCAACCGCGGGCGCGAGGCTCGACCGGAACAAGTTCCTTGCCGCGAATCGTGTATTGCGTGCCGCGCCAGTGAACATTCCGCGTGAAGAAGCTCACTATTAAAATGACGAACGCGCAGGCATCCTGCACAGGAACCAGCCAGTATCGCCTACGCAACAGCGGATCGCGAAGACCCCACACGCCCACAGTCCAAGCCATCAAGCCGCATAGAACCACGTAGGCGATTCCGTATCCCGCGGCAAGCGCATGCCACGGCGCGACTGCAGCCACGAGCAGCGCCCATGCCAGGCCGTGCGCAAAGATGAGCCCTAGATGGCCCGACGGTGTCGCGTTGCGAATCGCAACGCACCATCGCAGTTGATGGCGAAAATATTCCTTGACCGAAGTGACGGGATACACCGTGTCCACCGGAACCGAAGCGATCGCCACGCGGTAACCCCTCGCCGCAATCCGGTGCCCGAACTCGTGATCGTCGGTGAAATGCCCGGCGATATCCGCGAAGCCGCCGATCTCGGCGAGCCGCGCTTTCGTCGTGGCCATCGTCGCGCCAAGCGCAAAATCCACGGAGCTGAAGAGCCACGCGACGAGCACTCCGGCGGCAAAGTCAGCCGAATTCCCAATTGCCTCAAGCACCGCGCCGAACGAACGGCTCGGAATCCCGCGATACAAGCACGTAACCGCGCCGACCATCGGATCGCGGAATGGCGCGACGACAGCACGAAGATAATCGCGGCTCACGCGAATATCGGCATCGCTGATAACCAGAATGTCGTGCCGCGCTTCGCCAACCATGCGCGAGAGCTTGTTCACTTTATTCGAAGCGCCAATCCTCTCGGCGCCAATCAGCAATCGAATGCCGGTCTGCGGGAAATCGCGAATAATTTTCTCAATAATTGGAATAGCAGGGTCGCGTTCGTCGGCAACGTTGAAGAGAATTTCGTACTCGGGATAATCAAGATCGCAAAAGCTAGCGAAGTTTTCGTAGGACTCGCGATCAAGCCCTCGGACCGGCTTCAGAATGCTCACCGGCGGCGCAAAATCTCGCGGCGGCGGGGTGTGACCGCCGAAAAAGCGGCGCGCCGCGACAATCGCCAGCACGTAATAAAACAGCGGCACCGCCGCCGCGATCAGAATCACCCAGCGCGCGACAAGCAAAAACATCAGCACGATTTTATCCGATGCAAACGAGCATAACGCCGAGGCAAACCAGAAGAACGCCCATCCAGCGCGCCGCCGTTACGCGCTCGCCAAGAAGATATTTACCGCCGAACGCCCCCACCGCATAGCTCAGCGCGGTCACCGGAACCACAAAGCTGACGTTCTCAAATGCCAGCAGCATCATCAACGAAAAAAACCCCAGCGCCATCAAACCCACGCCGAACCACATCCAGCCGACACGAAAAGCGCGCAAGATCACGCGCACAAGATCGCGCGGCAAAAAATCGTGAACTTCCCCGATTTCCTTCATCGCGCGCGAAACGGCAATCTCGCCGCCCGTCCCCGCGCAGATGATGATGACAAAGCAAAGAACGACGCGCATGTTCACGCCTGCTCCGTGGTCCGCGGCGGCGTCCGGCTGACGAGAAATACTCCGAGCGAAATCACTAAGACGCCCAGCCAGCGAACGGGCGTCACAACTTCGCCAAGAACAAAATAGCCGAGCAGCGCGACCACTGCATACGCAAAAGAAGACGCCGGCTGAACGTAGCTGTAATCCGCGAAGGAAAGCACCAGAAGATACGCGATGAAAAACGCCAGCAGCGAGGCGATGCCCAGCCAAACCAGCGGCGACTCAAACGCGCGCACGAAAAAATGGACCAGCTGTGCCGGACGCAACTCCGGCGAGCTGCCAAGTTGCCGCATTCCCTTCCCAAGGAAGATGTCGCCCAGCGGCCCGAATGTGATCATGAGAACCAGCAGAACCCAGGTCTTCACGTGCGTGCGTGCGGGACCGCTCATGTGCTGTGCGAACCCACGGCAGAATTCGCTTCAACAGATGGAACGGCAACCACCGCCGTTTCCTTCATGCCCTTGCGCGCCAATTTCCGGCGTTGCGCGCGGATGCGCAGGAAATCCACCGCTTCGTGATAGAGGATCCTGCGTGCGTCGGCGTCCCACAATCTCTCGCGCACAAATCGCCACGCCACTCGCGGCCGGAAATAATATTCATCGTAGAAGCGATGAACTCCGCTCATGATGTCTTCGCGCGAAAGCCCCGGGAACGCGAGATGCGGTAGCTGGTGGCCGCCGTCATCGGCGATGGCTTCGCCGTGCAGATAGCCGGCGTCCTTTGACACGTTGTAAAGTTCAGTCCCCGGATAAGCATGCGCCATCGAAACCTGAATGGACTCGCAGTCGAGTTCCTTCGCGAAATCAATGGTGCGCTGAATCGTCTCGTGCGTTTCCCCCGGCAGCCCGATAATGAAATCGCCGTGAATGTGGATGCCGACTTTCTTGCAATTCTTCACGAAGTTGCGAGCCATCTCGATCGTCGCGCCCTTTTTGATGTTTTTCAGAATCTGCGCATCGCCCGATTCGAACCCGACGATCAATAACCGCGCGCCCGCATCGGCCATCGCTTTCAAGGCTTCGTAGTCGCTGTGCACCCGCGCCGTGCAGGACCATCGGTGCCCCACTGGCTGGATTTTCTTGCACAGCTCGACGACGCGATCCTTGCGAATGTTGAACGTATCGTCATCGAAGAAAAATTCCTTGGCTTGCGGAAAGCGCTTCGAGGCTTCCGCGAATTCGCGCGCCACGTTGTCCGTCGATCGCACCCGCCACGCGTGGCCGGAGAGCGTCTGCGGCCACAGACAGAACGTACAAAGCGCCGGACAGCCGCGCGTCGTATAGAACGAAACGAACGGATGCAGCAGGAACGGCACGTTGTAATTTTCGATCTTCAGATTCTTTTCGTACACTTCGGTCGCAAAAGGCAGCGCATCGAGCTCCGCAGTCTGCAGCATCGGCCGCGCCGGATTGTGGACCACCAGTCCGTCCTTCATGTAGCTGGCGTTCGCGATTTCGCTGACCGGTTTGCCTTGCGCATACTCAACAACCGCGTGATCGAATTCGCCGCGAACGATGAAGTCAACATCCGAACTCGCGAGCAAACTCTCCGCAGGCTTGATCTGAACGTGCGGCCCAACGAAGCAGATTTTCAGGTCCGGCTTCAGTTCCTTCATGGCGCGAGCAATTTTCAGATCGCTGCCGAAGCCGACCGTGGAAGTGAAGAGAACGACAAATTCGTAATCCTGCGCGATGCGCACGGTTTCCGCGATGGAGACATGATGTGGCGGCGCATCCAGCAGCCGGCTCCCCGGAAGCATCCCCGCGGGATACGACAGCCACACCGGGTACCAATAGGACTCTATCTCACGGGTCGCGGGCCAACGCGATCCCGCGCCGCCGTCAAACTTCTCAAAGCTCGGCGGATTCAGCAGCAGCGTCTTCATCACTGATGGCATGAACAATGCCTCCTTAAAGCCACGGAGCGCCTAAGCCCGCGTGTACACCAACTCACTATTCTAACTGATTTAGATGCCAGCCCCAAGCTACCGTGTGGTCCAGGCGGCTTAACCTATTCTATTGAAATACCTTAGCAAGCTGCCCGGTTGTCTGGAGCAGAGACAATTGCCCTTTTTGCCGTGCAAAATCAGCGTCCAGGAATGTTACCCACTTCTCGCTCTCTTCCACGCGGACCTGCTCGAGATCGCGGAGGCTCGCGCGTCCCTGATCGAAACGCTCCTGAAGCTCAGCCAGAGTCTCCTGAGAAAGCTTGAGGTCAAGCCGCGCAACTTCGCGAGCGGACTCAAGTTCGTGCGCATCGCGGGCCTTCTGCCGGACGTCGAGCCGCACATCATTGCGCTTCCCGCCAACGGAAAGCTCCGCGACTTGGAGTTCGCTCTTCGCCAACGCTACCGTCGCGGCCGTCTTTGCCGCGAATAGCGGGATCGTGATCTCGACGCCGATGTTGACGTTGTTCGGCTTAAACCCTCTGAAGAATTCCGAGTAGTGGTTAATCTCACTGAGCAAGTCGTACTCACCAATGAGCTGAACTGTCGGCCAATACGCTCGCTTGGCGCCCGTAAATAAATGCTGCCGGGCGCTGCGTTCATTTTCCTGTTCCTTCAAATCAATGCTGTTCTCGAGCGCCACGTTCTCAAGCGCCGCCGCGGATTCTTCGGCCGTCGAAGGCAAATCTTCTGCCGAGACCTGAATCGCGGCGCTATCGGCATAGCCGAGCTGACCGCGGAGCTGTTCAGTCAGGATATCGTTCCGATCGCTTAGCTGGAGAATGTGATAGTTAATCTTGGCCGCGGTCAGTTCGCCTCGGGTGACTTCGATGGGCAGCTCCAGCCCCGCGCCGGCACGCTCGCGCGTGTAATCGAGAATCTTCTGCGCGCTAGCCTCTTCGGCGCGAAGCAATTCCAGCCCGTGACGCACTTTTGCGAGTTCAAGATAAGTTGACGCCGTCCGCACGATCACCGTATCTCGAACGCGATCGATTTCGAGCTGCTGATTCCTCGCTCGGTCTTCATCCGCGCGCTGCTCACCGTGCAATTCCGGATTGTAGACGTTCTGTGTGTAAACGACTTTTACAATCGAGGGAGCGGAGCCGCCGGGAGTGGCCGGGAAGCCATTGCTGTAAACGTAGCCCGCGCCGGTGAAAATATTTGGCAGAAACGCGGAGTGCGCAAGGCGCGCTTCATTCTGCGCGACGGTATATTGCACGCGCGCGAGCGCCAATTCCCTGCTGTTCTTCAGCGCCAGCGCCACCGCATCTTTTAGAGTGAGCGGCTGCGAATCCTGAGCAAACGCCGGACTCGCCGAATCGAAGACGATTGAAACGAAGAACGCAAGACACAGTGTCAAAGCGATTTTGCAAATACGAGCTCGGGCCTGCGGTCGCGCAATGCAGCTATTCATATCTGAGCGATTCCGTCGGATGGAGTTGAGCAGCCTTGCTCGCTGGCAAATATCCGAAAAGAAGCCCGGTCGAACACGACACGACGAACGCGATCACCACCGACACCCATGAAACCGGAATATGGATCTCCGTCGGAATCGGGAAGAAGCGAAGCAATGCCTCCGCAAAGAACGGAATCGCGACCGCGATAGCAATCCCCGTCAGCGCGCCCGTTCCGCTGATGATCACCGCTTCCATAAGAAACTGATAGAGGATCGCCCCGCGCGGCGCGCCCACCGCCATGCGAATGCCGATCTCGCGCGTGCGCTCGGTCACCGTCACTAGCATGATGTTCATGATCCCGATGCCGCTGATAGCCAAAGCAATCATCGCGATGATGATGAGAACGATGGTCATCGCCAGCGAAATGTGCCGCGCCGTCTCGAGAATCGAACTCAAATTCTGAATCTTATATTCGACGCCCGCGCGATGACGGCTCATCAGCATCTCGCGAGACTCGCGCGTCACCGCCTCAACATTTTCCGGGTGATCGGCTTGCGCGTAAAAAGTCTTCACGTAATCCTGCCCCGTGTAATAGCTGATCAAAGAAAACGGAGCGAGAATCGAATCGCCGGTGATTTCCGATTCTCCAAACGTCGAGATTCGCTCGCGAAACACGCCGATTACGGTGAGCGTTAGCTCACCGACGCGTATTTTATTCCCCACCGGATCCTCGCCGGGGAAAGCGAACGCGGCGAGTTGCTGCGTGAGCAGGCACACTTTGCTATGCGAGCTCATATCGTCCTCATCGAAATAACGCCCGCGCACGATGATGAGATGGCGGATTTGCTGGAACCCTTCCGTAACACCGACGACAGCGACCGGGTGCACGGTGCCGCGAGCGACAATCGTTTGCAAGATCTCGCGCGTCCCCGCTACCTGCGCGACGTGCGGAACTCCGCTTTTCACTGCCCGCAGATCAGCTTCGGATATTTCGTCCGCCATGCTGGTAGGCTGCGTGCCGCCTGGATGGATCACTTCGCCGTAAACAAGATTCGCGCCCACGGCTTCGATCTGCGAAATGATGTAGCGCTTCCCTGCCAGCGCGACGGTGACAACAAGCACGATGCACGCGCTGCCAATAATCACTCCAAGCATGGTCAGCATGGCGCGAAGTTTATTGGCGCGTAGGGCCTCCATCGCGAGACCCCAGGTTTCAGCAAGAACGATGGGCGAATTGGAACGTTGGTCCAAGCGGCTGCTTCCGAATCTACCTTACAGGCGCACCGAGCGTGCGTCGAGTTTCCAGGAGCGCATCATGATTAGTTCCGCGACGGGCAGTTGTAGCGCCGGGCTTCAGCTCGGCATCTTCGTTTTGCCCCTCGTATTCCCGCAAGCGCGTAAGTCTACGAATTCACCTAGCTTATTGGAGTCTCGAACACTCGAAAACGATGCTTATTAAATTTGCCGCAGCGCTTCCTGTTGCCGCAGCGAAAAGCGCCGCGCACCCCCTGTTTGACCGCTTGCGAACCCGGATGATATAAATGCGTCAGCCGTTTTCTCCACCGGTGGGGCCGTGGCGCAGTTGGGAGCGCGCCTCGATGGCATCGAGGAGGTCGTGGGTTCGAATCCCATCGGCTCCACCAATTATTTTCGCATCCTGCAATTCAGAGCCGAGAGGCTCCCGCCTCCCGGAACCCAATTCGCAATGTTCGCCGAATTCCCCAATGCTGGAGCCTCGGGACTCTGATTAATCCGAACGACAAGCGCGCGTCCCGGTAGGACCTCGAAGGTCATGGATTCGAATCCCATCGGCTTGACCAAATAACGATGGTCCAGCCCGGAGACATGGGTTACAGAATGTACCGGTTACTTGGGTAACTGTATCAGGTCGCTCACTGACCGAGATTTTCGCAACTTTCGCCCGATCCGCCATGCCATTCAGAGCCGGGAGGCTCCTGCCTCCCGGAACCCATTCGCTAATATTCGCCGAAATTCCCCAAAGCCGAATCCCTTGAGCTTCTGCACATTGACTTGAGGTTGAGCCCATCCTAATATGCGCAGCACTGCGAGCGGCGCACGCAATATCGTGCCGATGCGCCGCGGAGGTCCCGAAACCATGGAGTGGCGCGACATTCATGCCGATCGTCTCGAAGAATTGGCGCAGGTCCACCGCTTTTCGATCAAGAAACGCCAAAGCAACGACGAAATCGATTTTCATATCACCGTGAAAGAGTTCGCCTCGCCCCCGCAGGGGCAACATCTGCGCTTTTTCGCCGTCGCGGACCGCGAAGTCAACCAGAAGACGGCTCCTTTCCTCCCTTCCGGCTGGGGTGATACCATCGGTCAAGCGCTAAGGGATTGCATCCAGCTCATCCGGCAATTCCCATACGAAGGTCACGAGCAGGAATAGATTCCGTGGAACTTAACAAAACAGAAATCGAGCCTGGAATCCAGTTGTTTGAACTCTCCGGAAGCATCCATACGGGTGTGGAATGCAAGCGCCTCGACCAGGCTGTTGACGAGCAAATGCAGAACAATCAAACGCGCATCATCTTCGACTTCACGCGCGTCACACACATTGACAGCTCCGTAATCGGTCTCATCGTCAAGAGCCACTCGCGCCTCAAAAAATCCGGAGGCGAGCTGCGACTCGTAGTCGCCGGAGGAATGGTCGAAAAGGTCCTGAAATTAACGCAGATAAACCGCGTGATCACCCTCTACCCCACAACCACGGACGCGGTCACAAATTTCCCGCCGCAAAAAGCAGCCTCCTAGCAAAATCGCTCATCCGAGCACTGTTCGTCAGTCAAGCTTCCTTTTTCCGCGCCAATGCCGCCTGCCCCAAATGATAGGCAAGGTGCGCGGTTCTCCCGAGCAGCACCCCAAATCGATTCCGGTGCGGTTCCCGCTCGAAATCCTGCTCCGACACCGCCGTATGCCGCTGCGCCCAATCCGAGTCCGAAAACTTCGAAAAACCCTCCCACAGCTTCTGGTTGATTTCTTGCCATGCGGCTTTGAGCGATTGTCCCGAGACAGTCAGTGGAACGGATTTGTCCGGATTCGAAATGAACATGCCGTCGAACCCAGGATGAAGTCTTTCTCCAATCCCGAGCAGCGGTAAGAGCCGATCGTTCACGGCCGCAAGATGGCCCCAGAGATAGATCAGCCGGTTTTTCCCTGGAGCAACTTCCTGCTCCAGTTGTTCCGGCGATAGGCCCCCAAAGAATTTTTCCGCTCGTTCCACGTTGAACTTCCACCCGCGGAGCGCGGCGTCGATTAACGATTTCTCCGTAGTCATCCTTCACCATCCTTCCATTCGAAGACCAAACCGCGGCGCTGAGTCTAAGCGGCGGCAGCCACCGTGCGATAGGCCGGCGCAAAGACGTCCTGCACAAAGGTTTCAAACGAAGTCGGTGTGCTGTTCTCCAGCGAACGCGGTTCCTGCGGAGCGAGGACTCCTGTGTTGATGGCCTTGAACATCTCGATGTACACCGCGGCTTTCTTCGGCGAAAAACCCATTTGTGTCAACGCCTGCTGCATCTGGTCATACGGAAACTGCTGGTAACGCAGCTCCGGTTTGCCAATGCCGCGCCCAATCACTACGGTAGCTTCGTTCATCGACAGGTCGCGCTCGCCAAGCAGTTCGCGCGTTTGTTTGCCGGAAAAATCCAGGTTCAGGAGGCGCTGTGCGGCATAGTCGCCGACGTCGCGCGTCGCGATCATTGGCAGCTTCAGGTCCGGCGGCAGCGCATGACCGAAGATTCCAATCTCATGAATCATTCCGATCGCCGCCAGATTGTTCTCCATGAAATACGCCGGGCGCAGGTGCAGAACGTTCAAACCGCTTATCGCGTTCAGTTTTTGCTCCGAGGAATGCAGCCCCAAGACTGGACCGGTGCCTTCCGGGACATGCGCACCGTAGCTGCTTAACTGCACCGTGTAACGCAGGCCCGACTCTTTCACGGCTTTCGAGATCGCATCGCTCTCTCGCTCCTGGTCTTCCCGGGAGCTAATCGGCGGCAACATCAAATATGCCGCACGCGCACCCGTGAAGGCTTTGGTGAGCGCAGCAGCATCGCTCAAGTCGGCCGTGAACGCCTCCGCGCCTTTGGTCACAAAGCGCTGCAGTCGCCGCGCGTCGCGCCCTATGACCCGCACCTTCTCGCCCTTCATTAGCAAAAAATTGGCGATGATCGATCCGGTGTTTCCGCTCGCCCCCAAAATCACATACATGGCGTCCGATACGACAGCCGCCTTGTCTTTGGAGTTGTTCACGTTCGCTTCTCCTTTCACTCAAGCGTAGGTCGGGAATGTAGTTCCAAACATGGGCCGCTTGCTTACCGACTGTTCTTGCGTCGCTTCATCCTGAATGACGTCCCAATGCTCGACAAGAACACCATCCTCGATGCGAACGATGTCCGCCGCGATCCAGTTCACCGGCTGGCCAAAGCCCGAAAATCGCCCGTGCACGATCACGAAATCCCTCTCAGCCACAATCGTTCCCGGCTCGTACTTCAGTGTTGCTGGGATGTTCTTGATAAGATTGAACAGACCCTCGCGGCCAGGCGCGATATGAGCGCTGTGTTGAACGTAGTGAGGTGACCAGTAGCGTTCAGCCGCTGCATAGTCGCGCTTATTGAACAGCGTGTCGAACGCCTCCAGGACAAGCGCTTTATTCTTCGATTCAATCGTCTGATTCACTGTTGTTCTCCCAAATATCTCGGTATGGCGTCATGATCTAGCTACCATGCAGTCGTATCGCCGGCATCTTGTTTACCCTGAGCCTCGAAGGGCCGGCGTTTTTGTTTCACGCCGCCGCGCGGAAAATCGCCGGCAAGATGCCGGCGCTACGATTTTCCGGTTCCCGCCATGTGATCGTCTTTGTGGCCTCCACAGAAGCTTCATACATGAGCGATCTCCTCCGGTGTGGCGAGACGTTTGACTGGCACTCTCGAGACGAGTGCAGCCTTGTTTTCATCGGTATTGGTGAAGCGCGTGAGCATGCCCGTGTCCGTCGTGCCCGGAGCCACCACATTCACCCGCACACCAGTCCCCGCGACTTCCAGTGCAGCGGATTTTGTCAGTCCTTCCACCGCATGTTTACTTGCCACGTAAACGGATGCGCCGGGTGCGCCGACGCTGCCGTAGGCCGATGAGACATTGACTATGCTGCTGCTGCCTTGCGGAAGCATCACGCGCAACTCGTGCTTCATGCTCAACAACACGCCCAGCACATTCGTATCGAACGTGGCCGCGTAGCTCTCCGCAGTCTGCTCGGTTACGATTCCTCGCGGGCCCTCTGTCGCCGCGTTGTTGACGGCCACGTCGAGCCGGCCGAAGCGCGAAATAGTTTTGTCGACGAGCTTCTGGACATCGCTCTCGCGACGCACATCAGCCCGAACGAATTCGGCTTTTGCACCCAGGCTTCGCAGCTCAGCGGTAAGTTTCTGTCCTTCATCGTCGTGACGCCCGGAAATGACAATGCTTGCCCCTTCTTTGGCGAAAGCGATTGCGGTCGCGCGTCCGATTCCGGTCAGCGCTCCTGTAATCAACACAACTTGGTTTGTCATAAAACGCTCCTCCTCGTTCGGCATTGCAACGAGCTGATACGAGTGATGTTCGTCGGACAGCTCACCGTGTAGCGCTTGACATTCGACGCCAGCGCTGCTCCGTTTATGAACCGCGCAGTTCAATAGGATGCGTCGATACCGTCGGGGTTGCAAGAATATTGCACCGAACAGTTCAATACGTCATAATGAAGTCATGGGACGGCCAAAGAACTTCAGCCGGGAGGGCGTGCTCGAGAAGGCCATGCCTGTCTTCTGGAAATACGGCTTCGCGGATACCAGCCTTCAGGAATTGGAAAAGGCCACGGGCGTAAACAAGTCCGGCCTTTATTCCGAGTTCACGGACAAAGGAGATCTGTATCTCGAAAGTTTGCGGCACTACTTGAGAAAACGGCAGCGCGAAGAATTTCTCACCGCCCAGCCGCTCGGCTGGAAAAACATCGAGCGCTTTCTGAAACTCGCGCCCTGCAGCATGGAGGCCCAGAAAGGCTGTTTCTCGGTAGATTCCATGAACCAACTCGCCGTCCTCCCTCCCGCGGCGCAGGAAATCGTTTCCGAGAGCCGTGCCGCTCTCAGAGATCTAATCGCCAGAAATGTCGAAGCCGCGAAGCCCGCGATGAATCCGGCGGCACTCGCGGAAATGATCCTGACCTTCTTTACCGGCATTAGCATGGAGCAGCACCTCAAAGCCAGCAAGGTGTCCATGAACAAAAAAGTGGACGACTTCATGAGGGTCATACGCAAGTTGTGAATCGTCGGTGTCGCAGACGCAATCCACACGAATCAGTAACAATCCGGTGAAATGAGCGGCTCCTGCACCGCCAGAATGGCAATTCGAATAATTTGCAACACACCTCTAAAGCGCAGTTGCCCTTTGCCGATGTGTTGCCCGTATGGCCGCAACTCACTCGTTTCTAGTAACTCATAGACCAAAATTCGACGAAATCGTCACTCCGGGACATAGGACTAGTACTATCCTTCAGAAACCAACCCTCGGGGGATATCGTGTCACAAACTTCTGGTGTTAACAGGCCTGCTCAGGCGGCCCGGCGAAGCTCGCGAATTGAAGAGACCATCCCAATAACCGTCATCGGGGTTGACTCTGCCCGCGGTCCATATCGCGAGCAAGTCTTCACATCCGCGATCAGTTTTCACGGCTGCAAGTACGAGTCGAAGTTCGACGTCTTGAACAATTCTCTCGTGCTTCTGGAGCTGGGCGGCGAATCGCCAGACTCGCCAACAATTACGGCTCGCGGGCGCGTGAAATGGGCTAAGCGTCCCGGCTTCACCGGCGGACCGCATCTCACCGCAATTGAACTCGAAGAGCCCGGCAACATTTGGGGACTCGACGCTCCGCCGAAGGACTGGCTGGAAGCCGCGGAGAGAATTAAATCTGGCACCGATTCGAGCAAACCGCAGCCATTCCTCGTCTCGCGAGCGGAATTTGCGTCGACCACCCTGGCTGTCGCTGAGCAGGCAAGCTCCAGTCTGAGTTTTGCGGCTGAAGTTCCAGCGCATCAAGCTCTCGCGGCCCCGGCACGCCCCGTGGGCGATCTGATGCGAAATTTTCAGGCGGAGATGGAAAGCTTTCTCTCCGAAGCGGCCAGCGCCGCGGTGCGCGAACGCGTCACCGCAACGATGGAAGACGCGCGGTTGATGCTGCGTGAAGAAGCGAAACGCGCGCTCGCCGAAACAGCCGCGATGCAAGCGACTCCTCTCATCGAACAATCGCTTCGCCAATTCAAGCACGCCAGCCAGGAAACAACTCTCGCGTTTCAAGTTCAGTGGTCTCTGAAGCTCGAAGAGGACATCGCCAAAGCCATCGGGCGCATCGAAGAGCGGCACGGCGAACTCGATGCCGTGGCGGAAGGCATGGCCGCAAGCGCGATTCAGCGCCTGCAGCGCGCATTGGAAGCTTCACGCCGGGACGGTATTGACCGGATTATTTCCGGGCTCAAGGAACAGTTCACTCCGCTGGTCGAGCAGGCCAAGTCCACAGCGGCAGAATTGAGCGCATGCAAGTTGGAAGCATCCCGAGTATCCCAGCAATCGCTCGAAGAATTTTCCGCAAGGACGGAAGAAGTCTGCGGGCGGCTGGAACAAAAATTCGAGGCGGCGCTCGCCGAACGTCTGGACGCAGCGCAGCAGGAACTCGATCGCTCGACAATGATCGCAACCGGTGTCGCGCTGGATAGCCTGCGCCAGTCTTCACAGCAGTACGAAAGCGAAGTGCGAGCGCGATTGCAAAAAGAAGTCGCGCCAGTTTCAGAAGAGGCTCTGGCGGCGATCAAGCAAACCGCCGGAGAAGTGAGACGCGAATTCGCCGAGGAAATGAACGATCGCACGCGCCGGCACTTCGAAGAAATCAGCATGGCAATTGCGGATTTGGGTAAAGTCAGCAAAAAAGGCGTGGAAAAGGATCCGACGAGTTAGAGGGCGCGGTTAGAACTCAACACGGCCGGTCAAGATGACGGGGCCAACATGGCGGGGTTAATATGGAAACGAGAGAGCAAATTTCATCTTCGGAAGCAGAATCCCACAGCGAGGCGCACCATTGTAGCGTCGCGCCGTGCGAACGCGACGTGGCTGCCGAGCTCGACTCCAAGCCGCTCTGCGTCGAGCACTTTCTCACCGTATCCATCGAAGAGTTGGAAACCAAGAGACGCAAGCTGAGTGACGAAGCGTTCGAAAGCTCCGAGACCACTGCCTTCCGCGATCTCCTCTCTTCTTGCGCCCAGCAGGCCCACCGGCTCTCCCAGGACGAACGCAACGCCGATACTCGAATCAAAGCAGGTCTGCTGGATGTCTTGTTGCGCGCGTCGCAGCTCGGCCAGAGCCTGCGCCGCAGCCCGCGCGTCGAATCAGCTGTGTCGGTCTACGTCCGCCGCGAAGAATCCGGAAGAATGTGGGAAGAAGAAACGTGGACTTCCACTCTGAGCCGCCACGGCGCAGGGTTAGTTTGCCGGCATCTGGTCGAAAAAGGCGGATTGGTGATTCTCTGCCGCAAAGACAAAGGCGAGCGCGTTCGAGCACGCGTCGTCTATTGCCACTACGATGGACAGGGCCGGCGTCAAATCGGCGTCGAATTCCTCGATCGTCCCGATTTTTGGGATCTTGCGAAACAGCCGCAAAACGAGCCCGCGTAAAGAAACCCGCGACGAAATCCGATCGCGCGATCCGCGCAAACTGAATTGCCGAGGCCGCGCGATCAGCTTAGTTTTCCGCTCGCCGCCAGCTTCCCGTACCACAATCCCGAATCCTTGATCGTCCGCTTCTGATTATGAAAATTCACGAACGTGAAACCGAATCGCTGCGTATAGCTCTCCGCCCATTCGAAATTGTCGAGCAGGCTCCACGCGTGATAGCCGCGGATATTCGCGCCATCCTTGATCGCGTGCGCGACGGCGCCGAGATACCCGCGGAAAAAATCAATCCGCCGTTGATCGGCCACTCTCCCATGTTCGTCCGGCGTGTCGCCGTATGAACAGCCGTTCTCGGTAACCTCGATGATCGGATTGTTGTAATCGCGCGAAATCCTCATGAGCAGTTGGTAGAAGCCGTCGGGCCACACTTCCCAGCCGAACTCAGTCCACGGGCCATGTTGGCCTTCGGTGTGGCTGAAATTCAGACTGGCGCGATCGTTGGCGTCGGCGATGATCGAGCGGTCGTAGTAATTGATGCCGAGAAAATCGAGTGGCACCTTCGTGATTTCCATATCTCCCGCTTGCACGCCGAGCATTTCCGGCGTGATAAAGGACGCCAGCACCTTCGGATATTCTCCCTTCACAGCGGGATCGATAAACCATGCATTGCGAAACGCGTGGTAGCGTTCCGCCGCGGCCGTATCCGCTTCCGATGGGGTCTTCGGATGGGCGTAGCTCGTATTAAATGCGGTGCCCACTTTTGCATTCGGGCGCGCTGCCTTGATCGCGCGGAAGCTCTGGCCCTGCGCAAGATTCACAACGTGCGTGGCGCGAAGGAAATCGTGGAAATCCGTGCGGCCGGGTGCGTGGACGCCGGTGTAGTAACCGAGGTAGGTAAAAATCCACGGCTCATTGAATATCGCCCAGTCCGATATTCCATCGCCCAGTTCCTTCGCCACGATGGATGAATAATCGGCCATGCGTCCGGCCAAATCGCGATTCGGCCATCCGCCCTGATCTTCGAGCGTTTGCGGCAAATCCCAATGATAGAGAGTCGCGAGCGGCCGGATATTCGCTTCGTGGAGCGCAGCGATCAGCCGCTTGTAGTAATCGAGGCCTTGCTGATTCGGCGCGCCCGAACCATTCGGCTGGATGCGCGGCCAACTGATCGAGAAGCGATAGCTCGAGAGATTCATCTGCTTCATGATGGCGATGTCTTCCTTGAAGCGATGATAGGAGTCGCAAGCGACATCGCCGGTCGCCGCGCCTTTGATGTTGCCCGTGGTGTGCGAGAAGCGATCCCAAATGGATTCGCCCTTGCCATCTTCTTTCCACGCACCTTCCACCTGATACGCCGCAGTCGCGCTGCCCCAATGAAAATCGTGCGGGAACTGAAAAGGCTCGGGCGGAACGCCGGGAGTGGTCCCGTACGGCACTCTCTGATCCAGCGAGTCTGCGAATCCAAAAAGCGAGCTCCGCGGCGCGAAAGTCGTTCCAGCAATTCCGAGCGTCAACCACAAAAAGTTGCGGCGATTCAGTCCATCCGAAGGCATCGAGTTTCTCCCGCACAGTTTTTAGCACAAACCAGCCGATTGGCGAACAAATTCAGCAGCCGTCAACGTTCTCATCCGCGCCGTTTCTTTCGTCGCGCCGGCATCCTGCCGGCGTTTTTGACTTTGCCCTAGCGCCCAGCTTGCCGTGCTCGCCAGCTACACGCGCCCTATACTCGTCGGCCTCCTTGGGCACCATTGCAATCGTAGCGCCGGCATCTTGCCGGCGTCTTTGACTTTCGTCCCGCGCTCGCAGACTCCCCATTCTCGCGAACCAATGGTCAAAGCTCCCACCCTGGAATCCACAGACGTTTCGCCTGTAACAGAAAATTAACATAGCGCCGTTACAGTCGAGTGTTACGATTCGCCCCCATTGAGCTTGGAGGAGATCCTAGGGCTATGTCACAAGACGGTTCTTTCCGTGCTGAAGTCGAAAAGCTAAACGATGACCAATTCGGGAATAAGGTGACCAAGATCAAGTGCCACGGGAAGCTAGTGAACTCGACCGTAAACGAGATGAAAGCTCAGGTCCAGCCGCTACTCCCGCTGGGTGGCCGCATCGAGCTGGACTTAAGTGATCTCAACTATATGGATAGTTCCGGCCTCGGAGCGATTGTAAGCCTGAAGGTGTCTGCAATCAGGCAAGGCCTCTGCATTTTGGAATTCGTCAACATGACTCCCCGCGTCCTCGAACTCCTACGCCTTACGCATCTCACACAATTGTTCTCGTCGTAAACCGCACCCGCATCTGCCGCGCCAACTGCGACGTCAGCCGGATTGGCACTCGTGCAACTGGTCTTCACTTCCGGGCTTCCCTGCGGCCCACTCGACCTGGAACCTCAGTCTGCGTCAGCGGGATGATGCGGTGGTATCTCGTAGCAGAACCACGTCGGAAACAATGTGCTGCTGGGCGACGGCGAGCGACTTGCCGTCAGGCGAAAATTGGAATGTGCGGATCTGGTCGGAAGCGAAGTTCGTCAACCGATGTCCGGGTGAACCATCCAGCGGCTGCGCCCAGACGTTCCCTACGCCGTTCTCGACAATTGTGTAAGCCACGGCCTTGCCATCAGGAGTGAAGGCGATGGGGAGCCGAATCTCGGGACGTGGAATCAGAAACTTCGTGGATGCCAGGGAATTCGCGTTGATATCGATCAGCGCCACCTTGGTAGTGGTAGTTTGCGTGGCGGGATCCGTGAACGCCGCAATCTCCGGCATCCACTTGCCATCCGGAGAGAAGTTCGTGCCTTCTGCCATGAACCCGTTTGAGACTACGCTGCCCTCCACTAGCTCCGGAGTTCCGCCTTCGATGGGGACTCTCATAATGTGGGTGGTGGCATCATCGACATAATAGGCCCACTTTCCGTCCGGCGAGCAAAGCGGAAACTCTTCATCCTCGCCGTTCGTGAGCTGCTTGGGATGCGAGCCGTCGGCGTCCACCCTCCAGATATTTATGGTGGTCTTACCTTCCCTCAAATACCACTGCAAGAGAATCGGACCACCGTTGTGGCACGCGGACGACCACCCCATAGTAGCGTTGGGGTCAGAGAGCAGAGTCGTCTGCTGGCTCCCGTCCGCTGACAGCCGCAGCATGGAGGTCGAAGTCGTGACAATCAAGTTCCCGCCGCTGTCCCAACCAACACCGCGAACGGTTGCCTGATTCGGAACGCCGGGGACTTGGATCGGTGATCCATTGGCACCCAAAGTCTGCACGTGAACCGAATCCGACTGCTGTTGTTGAATGGAGACCATGGCCTTGCCATCCGCTGAAATGCTCAGCGTTCGATACCCGTGGATGTCGTTTGTCAGGGACTGGAAGCGGCCGTCAGGATAAGAAACGAATCCGATTTGCCGGTTGGTCGAGCCCGACACACGGTCCGAGTAATTCACGAGGAGGCCGCGGCCGTCCGGGGACCAGGCAAGAGCAACGAAAGCCCTGTCAGGAAACGCTGTGAGTGAAGTGTCTTTGCTGCTGGCAATGTCGAACACACTGATCTGTTCCGGCGCTTTGCTTTCCGCGTAAGAGTCATAAGCGATGCTCTTCCCGTCCGGAGACCAGGAGAGCGAGTCCGGAATCGGAAGCGGAGCGATCAGAAGAACCTTCTCATCGGTACCGTCGAGATTGGCTGAAAGAATCCGGAACTTGCCCACCTCCGGATCGTTGCCCCGCATATAGGCCATGCGCTTGCCGTCGGGGGAAAAGGTTGGACCCAGGTCAACGTCGCCGGCCAAACGCTGCGGCGAGCCACCAAGCACCGGCATCCGGTAAAGATTCCACGAGGTCTGTGTGGCATCCACGGCCTTTCGATAAAAGATATAGTTCGTGTCAACCGAGAACGCCGGGCTCGCGATAACGGCAGGATCGGGAGCGAGGACCTGCGTGTCGCTGCCGGTAGCGACATTCCGCAGCCACAAACTCGATCTTCCCTTGTCGTCCATCACGCTGACCACGAATTTCCCATCGGGTGAAATCGCCGCGAACAGAGCCTTCCCGGAATTTGTGACCTGCGAGGCAGCGAACGCTTGGAACGGAATCGCGGCCGGCTTTTTGCCCAAAAACGAATAAAGCCCATAACCCGCGCCGGCAATAAGTACAAGCGCGACGACGATAATGCCGGCGAGCGCGCCCTTGTGCTGCTTGGCCGCGGCGGCAACAGAACTGTCCGATACCTGCGAAGGCAGCGGCTGGGCCACGGCTGAAACCGCTGAAACGGCTGAAACACGTGAAGCGCTCGTGCCGAAATCTGTCGCCGCGGGCTGCGCTGCCGACGACGATCCCGCTTGCACCGCGACTGTTCCACTCTGCACACCCGATGTGGTCTCGCGCTTCAGCCGTTTCAGATCGGCGCGCATTTCCGAGGCGTGCTGGTAACGCAGGTCGCGATCCTTCTCCAGCGCCTTATTGATGATCTCCTCGAACTTGGGTGGCAAGTCCGGATTCAGCCGGATAGGAGGCACAGGCGCGCGGTCAAGTATCGCCTGAAAAATCAGTGCCTGCGTGTCGCCGCGAAACGGCAAAGTGCCCGTCGCCATCTCGTAGAGCACCACACCGAACGAAAACAGGTCCGTTCGCGCATCCAACTCTTTTCCCTTCGCCTGCTCCGGCGACATGTAGGCGACCGTACCGATCGTGCTTCCGGGACTGGTCAGGTGCTGGGGCGAAACCGCATCCACCGTGTCCTGGGATTCCGAACTGGAGGCAGCCGCTGAAGGCAGCGTTTTTGCCAAACCGAAGTCCAGAATCTTCGCGTGTCCGCGCTTCGTGATGAAAATATTCGCCGGTTTGATATCCCGATGCACGATGCCGTTCGAGTGAGCGGCGTCGAGTGCGTCGGCGATCTCGATCACAATGTCGAGCGTATCCTCCAGCGGCTGCGTCTTGCCCGCAATCCTTTGCTTGAGAGTCACGCCATCTAAAAATTGCATGGCGATGAACGGCTGCCCGTTCGCTTCGCCTACTTCATAAATCGTGCAGATGTTTGGATGGTCCAGCGCGGAAGCTGACTCCGCCTCGCGGCGGAATCGTTCGAGTGCCTGGTGATCTTTGGCCAACTCATCGGGCAAAAATTTCAAAGCGACAAAGCGATGCAGTGTGGTGTCCTCTGCCTTGTACACCACGCCCATCCCGCCACCGCCTAATTTTTCAAGGATGCGGTAGTGCGAAATCGTTCGCCCAGAAAGCGGAGAAGAATCAGGCATCGTCGCGAATTTTATGCTGGCCGCTCGATCAAGTCAACGCACCGCGTCGTCACCGCGAAAAAAAATTAGCGAGACTCGCGCAACACATTCTGCAACCGTCGCGCCGTTCTTCGTTTCCGTCGTAGGGGCGGGTCTCAGACCCGCCCAGCCTTTTCGCGCCGTTTCTTTCGTCGCCCCGGCCGCCCCATCCTTGCGAAGCAAGGGTGGGTCTTTTCGTCCGCGTCCGCACCATGCTCGCTACTTCAGTTTGGCGTATTCACCCTTGGCTTGCTGCAGGATGGGAATGTTGGGATAGGCGTCTTTCCAGAGCGCGAAGAAATCGTTGTAGGCCGTCCTCGCTTTGGCTGCGTCGTCCGACATTGCATCGGCGCGAGCGAGGCCGGGATGCGCGAGTGCACCGAGCAGGACGTCGCAATCACGGCTCGTGGACAACCATGGAGACGATTTCCTCGGTGCTGATGTCCTTAAGCACGAGCGGCGAATCGTCTCGGGTGAGGCCGAGCCAAAAGCCATACTGACCCGTCGTTCGGAGTGACTTCAGGCTCGCAATCTGCTCGATTTTCCCACCGGGGACGGACGCACGCTTGACCGCTGAACCCTTGGAGAGATCGAAGAAATAAACGAACCGGCCGTCGTGCGACCAGTCGGGGTAGCCTAAAAACCCCGGGACCAGCTTCGACCACTTTGGGGTTTTGAAATCGTAGAGCATCATGTCAGTGGCATTCTGGTGCAAGGCCACGAGATACCGCCCGTCCGGCGACCAGCGGGGAGAAAACAATCCCTCGGAATCCGGCAGCGTGGCGACCTTATGAGCATTTATGTCAAGGACGCGAATCGCGGCTAGCCCTGCACCTCCGAATCCGCCGAAGGCTAGTGAATTTCCGTCCGGAGACCACACGGGATCGGCCTGATTGCCGTTTTCGTCGGGCATCAATTGTTGCGGCGCGCCTCCGCCGGCTGAAACTTCATAAATGCGGGACTGTTTGCCCTGCTCCAGTCCGAAATAGACAATTTCCTTTCCGTCCGGCGACCAACGGGGCCCCTCGGCATAAATCGGGGGAGAGCTGAGCTGCAACTTATCGCTTCCGTCCTGTTTACTCCGCCAGAGAATTCTGTCGGGATAGGTAACATAAGCCACCCACTCGCCATCTTTCGAGAAGACCACGTCTTGCACCGAAATTCCGCCCAACTCAGGCTCGAAGGTGTTTGCCTTGGCGTCGTAGCGTTCGAGTTCGCCCCGTCGTGTACCCGCCACTGCGAAAATCTTTTTGCCGTCCTTGCCCGGCACGGCGTAGCCATAGGAAACAGCTCCACTCGTCAATTGCGCTGGGTCATAACTGACTTTGTGCAGAAAACTTCCTGCTTCACGCGCCGCCCAAATCTGCCCTTGCGACTGGAACACGAAGTATTTGCCGTCCGGCATCCAGGAGCCGCAGCATTCGTCCGACTTCGCGTTCGAGCCGGGAAACATTTCGTGCAGGTTCGTACCATCCGCCGAAACTTCCCACAGTTGATTGACTTTCTCCTTAGGATTGACCAGGGTCATTGCGATTTCCTGGCCGTTGGGCGACCACGTGGGTGACGTATTGACGTTTTGACCCAACGACGTATCGGCGTTCAGGCCCGCGACGTCAGCTACACCGCCGGCGCCGGCTTCAAGCGTACCGGTCAGACTAACCAACTTGCGAGGCCCCGTGCCGTCAGCGTTCGCAAGATAGAGTGCATCACCGTTCACGTAAACCAGCTTCTGACCGTCGGGCGACCACGCGCCGGCTATGCCTTTGATATCCGCCAGCCGGATCTGCGAGCCGCCCAGCGTCGGTACGGCCCACATCGGCACCGCAGCGCTGCTGAAGCTCGACACCTGCGCGATGAGCAGTTTTGAACCGTCCGGCGAGACGCTAGAGATTGGGAACGGCCCTCCTGGCAATCCGATGGAAACGGGCGCTGCGTTTCCTCCGTTGACCGACATCTGCGCGGCCCCGATGCTCTGTTCCTCAAGATATAAGCGCGAGCCATCCGTTCCGATCAAATCCTTGGGCAGGCCGTCGTTCGTGAGCTGGACGTAGTCCGAAACCGTCAGCGGCGGAAGCGCAGGGCGAAACAAGTAAGCAAGCGCGGCAATCACGGAGATGGCCGCGAGCGCCCAGCACGAGATGCGTAGGGGCGAAGCCCGTCCTCGGGCGCGCCGCGCGTCGTCAGCCCCGCGAAACTTGTCCTCCGCGAAAGTGGGGGAGCTGGAGTCGCGCTTCAAGCGCTTCAAGTCGCCGCGAATCTCAGCCGCGACCTGATAACGAAGATCGCGATCCTTTTCGAGGCACTTGGTGATGATCTCCTCTAGCTTCAGCGGTAATTCAGGATTCAATGTTCGTGGCGACAGAGGCTCGTCCTTCAGAATCTGCGTGAAGACCACGGCCGTCGTCTTGCCGGGAAACGCGCGTCGGCCGGTTGCCATTTCAAAGAGCACGGCGCCGAAACTGAATAAATCGGTGCGCGCGTCCACCGGCTCGCCTCGCGCCTGCTCGGGAGACATATACGCGACCGTGCCCATGGCGACGCCCGGTGTCGTGAGAGCATCCGGCGTAGCGGCCATGCTAATCGTGGACTGAGTCGGCGAGGGCGATTCGTGAACTGTTTCTCCCGCTAGCTTCGCCAGGCCGAAATCGAGGATTTTTGCTTGGCTGCGCGCCACGATGAAAATATTGGCCGGTTTGATATCCCGGTGCGTGATGCCTTTCTGATGCGCGGCATCGAGCGCATCGGCGATCTGAATTGCCAGGTCGAGCAATTCCTCCGTGGGCAACGGCGCGCCCTGGCGAGCGCCGACGGTCTCTTTTAATGTCCGGCCTTCGAGCAGTTCCATGGCGATGAACGCCTGCCCGTCCTGCTCGCCGATGTCGTGAATCGTGCAGATATTCGGATGATTTAGCGCGGAGGTCGCCTTGGCTTCGCGCTTGAAGCGTTCGAGCGCCTGCGCGTCGTGCGCCACATCGTCGGGAAGGAATTTCAAAGCGACGGCGCGGTCGAGCCGGGTGTCCTCAGCCTTGTAGACGACACCCATCCCACCGCCACCGAGTTTCTCAAGAACACGATAGTGGGAAATCGTTCGCCCGGAGAGTGGAGAAGAATCGGGCATTGGCGCGAATTCTATTCCCCGCCCAACGTCAAGTCAACGTGGGGCGGCCGCACACGCGCCCCCCATTCCTCGGCCCCTTTGACACCGTTGCAATCGTCGCGCCGGCATCCTGCCGGCGTTTTTGACGTTCATCGTGCGCTTGCGGAATATCCCATTCTTGCCAGCGACAAGATCGCAGGCACGTCTCATTCGCAATTCGGTAATCGAAGCACAGACGCGTTTTTCACCAAGATCAAAAGCACAAATTTCGTAAAGTTGCCGCGCCTGAATCCTGCTGATTCCCCGACACTTCCCCCAATCCTTACACTCTGTGGATTTGTTCGCACCCTGAGGGCGTGGTATAATTACCCAAAAATTATGATTATGCTAGAGTTAACATACAAGGCCGGACTTCAATGGGCACCGGTTGATTCACGGGGCATAAAGCCTACGCAAATCTGCGGAGTCCAGTACTCAATCCCAAATCGATTTCTAACCGAGACACCAAAACAATTAGAAATCGCCGTAACCCACACAAAACAAAACACCGAGGTCATTTCTAACCGGGACACAAACACTACCCCCTCGAACGCAATTCGCCCGTTAATCGTAGGCCTCGCCGACGCGCCTTCTGCGTCCCGATCCGGCCGGAATAGGCGGGCCGGACTTTCGCACCATCACCTCTCCCGCACAGCCCTGATGCCCAATCAGCAAACTCCATCGCTCTCCTCGCCATATCGAGCGAGACGGACTCCATTTCTAATCGTGAGTCCAAAACGATTAAAAATCGCCGTAAGCCAAAGAAAACAAAACACGGAGGTCATTTCTAATCGTATCAAAATCGGCCACTCTCGGAACGCGGTCGTCGATCGAGCTCGCGTAGAAGGTCGACGGAAAGATTCATCCTTGCATGGCAACGATGGACACCGGCCTCACGTCTCGGCGCGACGTTGTCGCGCCGGGGACATGAACTACACGAGACGCGGCGAGGTGAGCAGGAGGGCTGTGTTGCTTGACTTCATCGGATGGGTGGATTACGCTGCGCGCACGCTGGGGGATCGTGAGGGTTTCAGAATTTCTGCCCCTTCCCTCGTGCAATCCATCGGGTGGTCCAATCAAGAACGCAGCCTAGGAGGCCGAATTCAATGAAAAGAATTGTGTTGGGTATGTTGTGTGCGTGTTTGTTGTCCGCGGGGGCGCTAGTCGTAAAAGCGCAGGAAGACAAGATGGAGGGGATGCATCACCCGCCGAAAGTGCTCGTGGTCATGCGCGAATTTGTGAAACCGGGGAAGTCGGGCGCGGTGCATGAGAAAACTGAGGCCTTGTTCGTACAAGCGTTTGCGCGGGCAAAGTGGCCGACGCAATATATCGGAATGGAGTCTCTCTCCGGGAAGTCACGCGCGATCTTCTTGACGGGCTACGACTCGTTTGCAGCCTGGGAGAAAGACACGATGGCCGTGGCGAAGAACGCCGCTCTCTCTGCAGCGATCAGCCATGCGGCCGATGTGGATGGCGCTTTGCTGGACGGGATCGATTCATCCACCTACTTCTACCGCGGTGATTTGAGCCTCAAGGACGACGTGGACTTGTCGAAGACCCGTTACTTTGATATCGGCATCTTCCACATCAAGCCGGGACACGGCACAGAATTTGAAAACGCGTCCAAGTCGGTGATGGCCGCATTCGCGAAGGCCAATCCCAACGCTCACTGGGCCGCCTATCAAAGCGCGTACGGCACCACGGACGGAACCTACGTCTTCTTTACGCTGCGAAAATCGGCGTCGGAGATTGATGACGATTTTTCGCACTACAAAGATTTCGGAATGGCCATGGGCGAAGACGGAATGAAGAAGCTGGACGAGGCCTCGGCCAATTCGATTGAGTCGAGCGAATCGCAGATCTTCATGATTAATCCGCGCATGAGCTACGTTGGCGAGGAATTGATCAAGGGCGATCCGGATTTCTGGAAGCCCAAGATGGCGCCCGCTGCCATGCCGAAGAAGGCTGAAGAAAAACCAAGCGGCAACAAGTAGATCGGATAATTATTGAGCGCGACGGCCGGCGGAATGGAAGATTTTCTCCAGACCGCCGGTTGTTTTTGTGGCGCTTAATTTTGTGCGCTGGATTTTGGCGCGATGGATTTTTAGGCTAGTGGTGGCGCCAGCCGTGCAGCCACTCGTAACCGATTTCGAACAGGAACAGCGAATTGATTCCGGGATTGCGGATGCCGAGGTCTGCGTTCGAGATGTGCCCGAAAATAAACTCGGTCTTCACGGCTTGGCCCGGCTTGGTGAACATATTGAAGCCAAAACCGCCCTGCGGCGTGAAATTAAATGCGGAAGTATTTCCCGGAGGAAGCTCCTGGTTGGTGATGAGGAAACCGCCGGCAAGCTGCAGGAACGGCGTGAACCTGTTCCAGTGCACCAGATTCCAACGCAGAATTACGGGCTTGATGCTCACGCCGTAAACGTTGGTGCTGTTGATGGTGAAAACTTCGTACATCGGCATGAACTCGCCGCCGAACTCGAAGTTGCCGTGCAAAATGCCCGGAAAGTGATTGCCCGTGAGCACCTTTCCAACGTGCACGCCGACGAGAAAAAACTGCGTGGTCTGCGATGAGCCGATTCCCGTCCCGCCGCCCGCGTACACGCCGGATTCCCACGACCACTCGTGATAATACATTTCCGATTGGTTCTTGTAGGGCGAGACATCAATGCCGGAAGCAGGGGCGGATTTCGGGGCGCTTTGCGGAGCCGCTTGCGGAGTTTCTTGGGAAGTTTGGCTCTGCGGCGCCGATGGCGCTGGCGTGAGTTCGTCCGCGACGGACAAATTCGGGGCCGGCGCTTTCACGTCAAATTCCGTGAGCGGCGCGGAGGATAATTGATACTGCGGATTAATCTGCGCGCGCGCGATTCCGCTCAACGCCAGCACAAAAAAAAGCCCACTCGAAAAGCGGACCAAACTCATCAATCGGACCGAACTTCCAAATCGGATCAAACTTCCAAATCGCTTAGTTTTTGATAGTTGCAATGGATTCCAAATTCCTTTCTGCGAGATTCGACTATCAGTCCCTCTACCATTCGCAAAGTTTATGAGCGTACGGTAGGCGAGCGCGCAGCGTCAAGTGCGCATCTGGGCAAGTCGCCTAAACGAAACTTGCGGCGCGCGTCTTCAATTGTAGAATACGTCGGCGATACAATACGCCGCTTATGGCCAAAATCACTTTTCTCGGCGCCGCGGGGACCGTCACCGGATCAAAATATCTTCTGGAGGCCGGCGGCAAGCGGCTGCTGGTTGATTGCGGCTTATTCCAGGGTGGGCACGATCTGGAAGATCGCAATTGGCAAAAGCTGCCGATTGATCCGGCGACGATTGATTGGGTGCTTCTGACGCATGCGCACATCGATCACACCGGATATCTACCGCGACTGGTGAAGGACGGTTTCCGCGGGCCGATTTATTGCAACGCGGCCACGCACCAGCTTTGTAATTTGCTGCTTGCGGACTCCGCTCACCTTCAGGAAGAAGACGCAAAATTCGCACAGCGGAAAGGCTATTCGAAGCACAAGCCGGCGCTGCCGCTCTACACGGTGGCCGAGGCGCAAACCGCGCTCGGGCAAATCAAAGAGATTCCGCGATTCGATGCGTTCACGATCAGCCCGCAATTTTCCGTGCTTCCGCACGATGCCGGGCACATTCTCGGATCTTCGTGGCTGGAATTGACGATCACCGAGAACGGCAAAAACATTCTCGTTGTTTTTTCCGGCGATCTTGGGCGTTACGATCAGCCGATCATCAACGATCCTGCGCCGCCGAGCCGCGCTGATTATTTGCTGTGCGAATCCACATACGGCGACCGCGACCATCCGCCGGGATCGCCGGAACCCGAGCTGGGAGCGGTCATCAACCGCGTCGCGAAGCGTGGCGGCGCCGTGGTGATTCCTGCGTTTGCGGTGGGGCGTACGCAAACGCTGATGTACTACCTGCATCAGCTGGAAATGAAACAAGAAATACCGAAGCTGCCGGTGTACGTGGATAGTCCGATGGCGATCAGCGTGACGGAACTCTACGAAAGCCACCGCGAAGATCAGGATTTGGAGTTCCGCGGAGAGCAGGCGGGAACGGGCGATCCGCTCGACGTGGCGGGCGTGCATATGACGCGCGCGGTGGAAGATTCAAAGCAAATCAATAATGTCGTCTCGCCGTGCATTATTGTGTCGGCAAGCGGCATGGCCACTGGCGGGCGGATTCTGCATCACCTGGCGAAGCGATTGCCGGATTCGCGCAGCGCGGTGCTGCTGGTCGGCTATCAAGGCGAAGGGACGCGCGGGCGGCAACTTCTCGATGGTGCAAAGTTCTTGAACATTTTCGGGGAGATGGTGCCCGTGCGCGCGGAAGTCGTAGAAATTTCTCAGCTCTCGGCGCATGGAGGCCGCAGCGAATTGCTGCGGTGGCTCTCCGGATTCAAATCGGCGCCGCGTCAAACTTTCCTGGTGCATGGGGACCCGCCCGCGCTGCAATCGTTCAAGGGCGCGATCGAAGCGCAGTATAAGTGGCCGGTTACAATCGCCGCGTACCAGCAGACATTCGAATTTGATTAGGAATCGAAAGTTTGGTAACGGGAACGAATTGCAAGGCGGAAAAGCCTAGCCGCGCGATACGGCGGGCTGGCGAACAAACGGGGACACTTCTTCAAGGCGCAGGCCGATCACGAACATCGGATGCGGCGCGACGCGGCCCCAGCGCACCAAATCCCAATTCGCGCGAATGAAATTGAGCTCCGGCCGGGTGGTGAGATCGAGAATCTGGCGCGTTTCGCCGCGATAAAAGCGCTGCGGTATTTTCAGAATCGGCTGTTTGCCGAAGTCCTGCCCATCCGCCGAACCCCAGATAGATACGTCAACCGATTCCTGTTCAATCTGCTCGGTGATGTCCATCGTGCAGAGAAATGTTCGCGACTGGCCTCCGCGCACGTCAAACGGCTCGCCGTGGCCGTTTGCGGTCACGCGCGTTCCCGGCGAAATCAGATTGAATGACGCTGCCATTATCAGAAGCAGTTCCCTTATCGCTTGCGCGGCCGGGATTCTAGCACAGAATTGCGCGCTGTCAGGCCTGGCGCAATTTCGCGAATCGCTCGGCAGCGGCTTTCAGCGTCTTCTCGGATTTGCAGAAGGTGAAGCGTAATTGTTTGCTGCCGTCGGCCGGATTGCGATAGAAGCTCGAGCCGGGCACGGCTGCGATGCCGATTTCCTTCACCAAATGTTGCGCGAATGTCACATCGTCGGAGAATCCGAAGGCCGAGATGTCGGTCATGATGTAGTAGGCGCCACGCGGGCGGAAGCAGCGGAATCCGGCGTTCTCGAGAATTCCCAGCATCTTGTCGCGACGAACTAGATAATCGGCGGCCAGTTTCTCATAGTAGCTGTCCGGAAATTGTAATGCGACCGCTCCGGCCTCTTGTAATGGCGCAGCCGCGCCAACCGTCAGGAAATCGTGGACTTTGCGAATCGCCGATGTCACTGCCGTCGGAGCAATTGCCCAGCCGACACGCCAACCCGTTACGCTATAAGTCTTCGATAACGCGTTTATCGTGATGGTTCGCTCGCGCAAGCCCTCAATCGTCGCCGGCGAGACATGCACGGCGCCGTCGTAAAGCATGTGCTCGTAAATCTCGTCGGTGATGACGTAGGCATTCCACCGGTCGCACAAGTCGCGGATCTGTTCGATCTCAGCGCGCTCAAACACCTTGCCGGTCGGATTATTCGGAGTATTCAGAATGATGGCTTTGGTCGCAGGACTGAACGCGGCCTTCAATTCATCCGGATCGAATCGCCAATCCGGCGGGCGAAGCTTGACGAATCGCGGCGTCGCGCCGGAAAGAATCGCGTCAGGCCCGTAGTTCTCGTAGAACGGTTCGAACGCGATCACTTCATCGCCGGGATTGATCAGCGCCATCATGGTGGAGATCATCGCTTCTGTCGCGCCGCAGCAAACCGTGATTTCGCGCTCCGGATCAATCGACATGCCCTGCTGATGCTCGACTTTTTGCGCGATGGCGTTTCGCAGCGATTTTGCGCCCCACGTAATCGCGTACTGATTGATATCGGCAGCGATGGCTTGCCGCGCGGCTTCCTTGATTTCAGCCGGCGCAGGAAAATCTGGGAATCCCTGTGAGAGATTGACAGCGTCATGCGCAAGCGCAAGCCGCGTCATTTCTCGAATGACGGATTCTGTGAATTGAGACGCTTTGATGGAAAGCCGCGCGCGAGTAGATATTCCTTCGGCTTTAGGAGCGTTCACTTATGGCCTTCCGATGATTTGGTATTCCCGGCCGGGCGCGCTTGCCCGTAGAGCGTCCGGTAAGTTTCCGCATTGCGCAGCACGATTTGCACGTATTCGCGGGTCTCCGTGAACGGAATCGAATCCACAAATTCCGCAGGTTCAGCGTAACTTTGTCCGGAACGCCAACTGCCCACTCGATCTTCTCCCGCATTGTAGGCGGCCAGCGCGGCCTCAAAACTGCCCCAAAACTTCACCAAGCCCGCCAAATAAACAGTCCCGAGCCGGAGATTGTAACCCGGATCATTCAGCCGAGGGCGCGAATAGCCTATGCGTTCCTGATGCGCGAGCAGTCGCGCAGTCTTAGGAACGATTTGCATCAGCCCGTAGGCATTGGCACGCGATATCGCGTTCGTCTCGTAGGCGGATTCCTGGCGGATCAGCCCGGCCACGACCATGGGATCCACTGCCGCGCGAACTGCTGCATCGCGCAACTGCTTCTCGTAGGGCAATGGATACGCCGCCTTCCACACTTCGCGCGGCACGTCGTCGAAACGGCGCGATTCGAGCGATGGAATCACCTGCCGCGCCGTTGAAATGGCGACGCCATAGTGGCCGGCGTCCGCAGCAGCCTGCGAAGCTTCGAGCAGCAACCGAGGCTCGCCGGTAGCGGCGTAAGCGGCACGCAGTTCAAGCTCCGCGGAAGAATCGAAGGCGATCGTGCGCAACGCGTTGGCGCGGCTCTGGCGTGCCGCGGCTGCCGCGGGGATCGGGCCCACAGGACGCGCGGGGGCGAGCGGAGTGATTTTCGAAAGCGCGTCTACCGTCTCTGAGTCGCCCGGGCCCAGATTTTTCAGGCGCGCTATCGCAAGGCCGCCGAAGTAGGTTCTCGGATAACGGTCAATCAGTTTTTGGTAGTACGCTCGCGCCGCATTCGCATTTCCCGCTGTTTCTGATACGCGCGCGAGCCAATAGAGATCGTCAGTGATGAATGGAGAGCTGGGGTAGCCCTCGAGATGCAGCTCGAGCAATTGCAGCGTTTCGGGCCGATGTTCGAGATACGCTCTCCAGGCAACGCGCCAATCCGCGGCCGGAGCATCCGCGCTGCCCGCGAAATTTTTAGCAACGCGCGCATAGTAGGAAGCGGCGCGATCGCGGTCGAGCTGCACCCAAAAATAGTTTCCCGCCATGAACAGAGCCTGCTCGGTCCAACGGCTGGCCGGCGCTCGCGCCGCCGCGCCTTCGACCGCGGCAAGCATCTCCGCTTCTCTTTGTTGCGTGCGGTAGGACGATGCAATCCAGTAGAGCCTCTCAGCATCCGCATCCGGGTCGCTGACGCTCAAATTGGTAAGCGCGGTCAGCGACGCGCCTAGACCCACGCCGCTCTGCGCAATTCGCACTTCGGCGTGATCGCGATCAGCGCCTGCAAGGCTACCCAGTAGCTGCGTGTAATCATCGCGAGTCTCGTACCATTCGTGGGCCGAATAGAGCGCTTCGGCTCGCGCAATTCGAATGTCGAGCGCAGTGACCGGAAAATCCGCGCCGAGCTTGGTGCGCAGCAGGTCGGCCCTCACGCCGGCTTCATGGGATTGGCTGCTGAGCGGAAAATGATAGAAGACCGTCAGATAATCGCCGACCGCTGCATTGAGCTGCCCAATCGCCTCGCGCGCCTCGCCTCGCGCAAGTATCAGCGCCGGTTTCGTATCGGTTGCGGGATAAGCGCTGAGTGCATCAAGAACCGTCTGCGACTGCGACGCCGCGATGGCCGCATCGCCGAGCAGTTCGAGCGCCTGCTCGGTCATCACAGAATCGGGAAATTTTTCGCGCAGCTTTTCGAGTTTGGCGACCGCGTCGGCATCGCGCTTGATCGCGTGATCGGCCGCCGCGCTCCAGTAAATCGCGTAATCGCCGACCAACGAATCGTGCGACGCCTGTTCAAGCCACGTTTGCGCCTTGCCGTAATTCCCTTTCGAATAATCAAAGTAACCGAGCGCGAGTGCCGCACGCTCGCCGAGTTCGCCCGAGCCGCGGCGCAAAGCGAAAGCGCTGAGGCTCGAATAAGCTGCGGTGGAATTCTTGTCGCGTAGAGCGCGCGCCCATTGCTCGAGCTGCGCCGTGGAGGCCGACGTCGCGGAGGATGACGCTGCGGCGGATGAGGTCGTGGCTGATTTGCCTTGCCCGGCGCATGCCGGCGCGGCGGCAAACATGGCCGCGCCCGCGAACACCACGGCCAGCCTGATCCTCCAGCTCTGAGAATTCATAATCTATAGACTAATGCCGCAATACCGGTGAGGGGTACGGGTATTCTCCGAGGGCTTCCGGGTCACCATCTGCCAGAATCACCACCATCGAATCGTGGAAGTAGTCCACTGGGTGATCCAGGATGGCTTTGAAGCGGCGGTCGTATTCCTTCCGAGCTTTATCCAAATCGTCGCGCAGGCGCACGCAAATATCTTTATTCTCTCGAGCCACACGCACATCTTTGGGCCGCAGCATTTTGATATCCTGCATGGCTACTTTCGCCACCCGCTTGGCGCGTCGATGCAATTCCTGAAGCTCCGTGCCTAGCCGCTCGACATCGAACGCCGGAACCTCGACGGCGACTGGGGCAGCGGCCTCGGCTACGGGCATCGCGATTTCGACGGGCGCAGGTTCGGGCTCCGCAGGACCCCCTTCGGCAATTTCATCCGAGATTTGCGCTTCATCAGCCGCGGCTTGTTCTTCCACTCGCTCTTCGGCTTGAGACTGCTCAATTTCGTCAACAACTTCCTCAACAACTCCAGCGACAGCCTCAGCTTCGGCCTCGGCAGTTGCTGCAACCACGAGCATCGCGGCGGCAGCCTGAGCACCAGCGGGCGTGCCATCGCGCGGCTTAAGTGCAATGGTCACGAAATGAGAAAGCACGCCAAGCCCGGCAGTGAGCGACGCGGATGCCGTCTGCGCGCGAAGCATTGCGGGCAACGCATTGGCGACGCGGCTAGACGCGCAAGCAGCCGTCAAATCGGCGTAGGCATGCTGCAATTCCTCCAGCGTGCGCTGGAGCTGCGCCAGATTGTCGCGCAACGCGCGCGCGACGGCCTCATCGAGCGAACGGTCCTGCCCGACGCGGCGCTCCGCCTGCTGCGGCTTTGGATTCTTTGTCATCGAGAAAAATGTGCCAAATCGATTATGAAAACGGGCTCCCGGAGTGTCAACTGAGTTTCGCCCCCGGAGTTCCTGAAGATGATGGTTTAAGCCTTTCGGCGCGTTTCGGCGCGTTTCAGGCTGGTTTCCGGGCAAGCACTTGATACTGGGCGCCCAGCGGCAGCTTGTGCAGCCACTTCTCGAGCGGGCGAAGCGCCTTCAAAGTGCGAGGAAAGATGAAGGCAAAATCGGTGCGCAGGACTTGAAAGCCTTGACCGGTCAGGAGACGCCGCGACTCGGATGGCGTCAACACGATGGCGTCTTTGTCGAAAACACACTTCGACATCACGTAGCGTGTCCCCGGGTTCCATGGATGATTCTCCCACAGCGCAAATAGTCCTCCCGGCCGCACCGCGCGATAAACGTAACCGACTGCGGCCTCTCTCTCATGGAGTGGAATGTGATGGAAGACACCGTTGCAATACGCCAGATCAAGCGTTCCGTCCGGCTCGTATTCGTTCATCAGCGAAAAGTGGCAACGTTCTGAACCGGCATCGCGCCGCGCCAACTCGATTGAACGCGGCGAGACATCCACCCCGACGGCCTGGTCGAGTCCGATTTCTTCGCACAGCAGGGGCACCGTAGTTCCCACGCCGCATCCAAAATCAAGACAGCGCTTTGGCGCCTCGCGCAGATCAGCGAGGCGCTGCGCCAGCAAGGCGACGCGTCTCTTCACGAAATAGACTCGGTCCTCGCCAGACACCTCAAGCGCGGCCGCCAGGCCGGCGTCATATTCGTCAGCAAAACGGTCGAACGCCGCGGGATCGTTCATTGGAGTGTTTCAACTTCGACCATCTTTGCGTCACCGAACGCACTCACCAGATGCAACGGAAAGTCCGCGGAAACAATGCAAGCCCTACTCGCTGCGATTGAGTGTGTAATCGCCGATATAGGTGTCGCGGCTGATTCCAAGCATGCTGAGGAGAAAAGACGAAAAGAAAATTTGTACGCCCAGAAAAAACCAGAGCGACCAAAAGAGAACGGCGCGTTCATCGTGCAGCCGCCCAAAACCTTCGGACATCCATATCCAAAACACCCTCGTGTCGCCAATAAATCCCACCAGAGCCAAACACGCTCCTAAGAGCAGCCCATGCTCCAATTTCACATGATGCAGCATACGTTTCAGCGAAACCGGATTGCGGTCGAATCTCTCGGCATAGCTGAATAGTTTTGCAAACAAGCCGAAGGAGAAAATCTGTGCGCCCAAGAGCGTAAACAACACGCCGAATATCATCGTGTGGATGTCCAGTTCAACCCGAGGTGTCAGCTCCCGAGGGCCGGGAAAAAGCCAGAAGACGATGACTAGCCCGAGCAGCATCAACAAGCCTCCCGGGAGGAGGAACAGCCAATCCGGCGCGTAGAGCACCATGAAACGCAACACTCGCCAACCATCGCTGAAACTCCTCAAATGCGGCGGGCGACCGCGCTTATCCGGCCAAAGGACAATCGGAATCTCGGTCATTCGCGCGCCGGCTAGCGCGGATTTGATGACGAATTCGGGCGCCCACTCCATGCCCGAAGTGCGAAGATCGAGCCGGTCGTATAGTGCGCGCGTGAAACCGCGCAAGCCGCAGAGGCAGTCGCCGATGTGCGTGCGAAAAAATACATTCATTAGCGCGGTCAAGCCAGGATTGCCGATGTATTTGTGGCTCCACGGCATGGCCCCCGGTTTGATTTCACCGCGAAAGCGATTGCCCATCACCACATCGTATCCCTCGCGCCATTTGCGGACAAAATCCGGCACCGTGGAGAAATCATAGCTATCGTCCGCGTCGCCCATGATGATGAATTCGCCAAGCGCGGACGTGATTCCTCCCTTCAGCGCTGAACCGTACCCTCGATCCTTGACGTTAACGACGCGCGCACCATGCTCTTGCGCAATTTCGATCGAGCCATCCGTCGAGCCGTTATCGGCGATCACAACTTCTCCGCGCAGGCCGCTCGCAGCAAAAGCATTTCGCGCCTTATCAATGCAAAAGGCGAGTGAGTTCGCTTCGTTCAAGCATGGTATTACGACGGATACTTCGATATTTTCCAATCGATTCGACTCGGTCATTATTATTCTTGAAGGTGTTCGACCCGGTGGCAACCGCTCTTAGGCGGGCAGCTGCTTAATCCCGGGTGCTGAGCTTACGGCCGTGGCCCACACCGCGATCCGTAAACCGCAGGTCGCACGCCATGCATCGGTAAGGACGGATGGCCAGAATCCGATAAAGTACGTTCTCGACAAATCCATGCCGCAGCGACCGGCGAACTGCCTGGCTCCCGCAACTCGGGCACGCGTGCAGTCGATCCTCAGTATCGTCCTTCTTCATTGACGAGATTCTAGCACGGTACATCAAGTTACATCGCGGGGTCGAAACCGCTTCGAAACCGCTCGGCCGGGGCGCATCGCGCGAACGAACGTCCACTTTGACATTCTCGGAGTCGCATCCGACTGTCCATATCGTTTTCGCCTCCTGCCCGGTAGCCTGCGTTCTACGGTTGCGATCGCGCGCGAGCGAACCTCAGATTTTTCTCCTAACGACTTCACACGATGCTTTAATCGGTGCCCGTGAACATAGTAGAGCTATTCGGCGAGCTGGCTTCGTGTGCGTGCGCTGCGATTGCGCTATTTTGGCCGCTGCTCGGCGACCGCGCATTGGGCGCGATTGAAACGATCGGAGCGAAACTCGCGAATCGAAAGAAGCTCGCGATTGCCGCCGCCGGAATCTTGCCCGTGCTGCTGCGCATCAGCTTTCTGAAATGGTTTCCATTGCCCATTCCCGGCGTTCACGACGAATTCAGCTATCTGCTCGCGGCTGACACATTCGCGCACGGACGTCTCGCCAATCCTCCGCATCCGATGTGGATTTTCTTCGAGACTTTTCACGTCAACATGCAGCCGACGTATATGTCGAAGTACCCGCCCGGACAAGGCGCGGTGCTTGCGCTCGGCCAGATTCTGGGCCATCCGTGGATCGGTGTGCTGCTGAGCGTGGGCGTGATGTGCGGGGCGATTGTGTGGGCTCTACAAGTTTGGTTTCCGGCGCGCTGGGCGTTTCTCGGAGGCGTGCTCGCCGCGCTTCAATTCGGAGTCTTCAACTATTGGACGGACTCTTACTGGGGCGGGGCGTTTGCCGCAATCGGCGGCGCGCTTGTCGCCGGCGGGTTGCCGCGAATTATTCGCCATCAGAGGCCGCGCGATTCGTTGGTCCTTGGAATCGGCGCGGCAATTCTGGCGATCAGCCGGCCGTGGGAGGGCGGGCTTTTCTGTGCTGCGGCAATCGTCGTTATCGTGACATGGATGATCGGAAAGGCAGGCCCGAGTTGGCGGATTACGTTTCCGCGCGTGGCGGCGCCTGCCGCGCTAATTCTCGTGGCGACCGGTGCTTTCCTGGCTTACGACAACTGGAAAGTGACCGGCGATGCGCTGCTATTTCCCTACCGCTTGAACGACCGGACATATCTGACGGCGCCGCATTTCGCTTGGCAAAAGCTCGATGCCCCTCGCGAATATAGAAACGCGGAGTTCGATAGTTTCTACAACGATTGGGAACCCGCGATATGGAAAGACAATCACCTCGACGCGAGCTGGCGCGGCATCAAGAATGGAGTGCTTTCGAAGCTCGAACAGTTGCGCGAATTTTATCTTCCGGATGAGTTGAGTGCGGTGGTTCTGTTCACGCTGCCGTGGCTCTGGCGCGACAGAAAAGTCAGATT